>OGVZ01000144.1_pt1 | contig 11358 bp, 8 predicted proteins | sample 1575881 | NCBI WGS metagenome assembly OGVZ01 (sample SAMN07581520, study PRJEB24739) | freshwater metagenome | place: Singapore | collected 2015-01
TTCCCTAGCGAGTTTATGGCTAGATACTTCTAGAGTAAGCGGTCTGATCGGTAAATCAAATGATCGCAATATTGCACCCTTAGGACCTGAACTAGATAGAGCTGGAGCGGCTCTAATTAGACGAACGACCCTTAAAATATTATTAGAAAATCTTGAAATTGTTCCTGAATTTAATTCACTAAAAGAAATTGTTAAATGGTGGAATCCTCAAAGATTTAATCAAGATTTTGTGACCTGGAGCTTGCGAGAGGCTGAATGGTTGGGAATTACTGGACAAGGAGCAATCTCTACTGTTGGTAAAAATTTATTAAGTACGCAAGATGAATTAGGAATAGAAAAAGCCCTTCCTAAACCAGTTGACCACATATTGATTCAGGCCGATAACTCAGCAATTGCGCCTGGCCCACTGACATCAGATTTATCTGCAGAACTTGGAATGTTAGCCGATATAGAAAGTCGTGGCGGTGCAACAGTTTATAGATTCAGTGAAGCGTCTATTAGGCGTGGCCTTGATCATGGTAAGACTGGAGATCAAATTAAGAGCTTTCTTTCCAAAATATCTAAAACACCAATTCCTCAACCCCTTGAATATTTAATTGCGGATGTTGCCAAACGTCATGGAAGATTGAGAGTTGGATCCTCTCACTCATATGTTAGATGCGAAGATGAAGGTTTAATTCAACAGATACTCTACGATAAAAGGTGTGAGCACCTTAGATTGAGAAGAATTTCTCCTCAAGTACTGATAACTGATTTCGAAATAGATGAAGTGATTAACGAGTTACGTGAATACGGTTTTTTACCTGCAGCTGAAAATTCAAGTGGGGTTCTGCTCTCTCAACCAAATCTTAGAAGAGCAAAATCTAGACCAAAGCCTCCGAGAATTGTTTCAGAATATCTAGCGCCAAAGGAAAGTGTTATCACTGCGGCTGTAAAAACAATTCGGGCTGGCGAGCGCAGCCGAAAAATTGAACCCATAGTGCCAGGAACCTCATCTAATGAGACTTTGGCATTACTTAATCAATTTATTGCAACTAAACAAGTTCTAGTAATGAGCTATGCAGATAACAATGGTGGCGTAAGTAACCGAATAATTGAGCCAATCTCAATTTCCTTAGGCACTCTAACTGCCCGTGATGAAACTACAGGTGAAATACTCCAGTTCCGAATCCCACGAATTAACGGTGTAGCGCCAGCCGTCACCATTTCTGAAAATAAGGCAGACTTAGACCTGTGAATGCAATATCTGCGATCCAAAAACTAGTTGAGTGTGAGTCACCAACCGAGGATTTAGCCGCATGTCATAAAGTTATTGATCTTGCCGTAGAGATTGCAAATCAAGTATTAGGTAAGCCTGCTGAAAAAATACTCGAAAATGGTCGACCAATATTTTGGTGGGGCTCTAAAGCTCCAAAAATTTTGCTCTTATGCCATCTAGATACTGTCTGGCCAATCGGATCATTTACTCCTACCTGGCAAATAACTGGCGATATCGCAAAAGGTCCTGGTGTATTTGATATGAAAGCTGGCTTTGTTCAAGCTCTTTACTCACTAATAAATCTTGATAATGCTTATGAGAAAGTTGCTTTAATTGCTACAACTGACGAGGAAACAGGAAGCAGTGCTTCTAAAGATCTAATAATCAGATTGGCCAAGACATCAAAGGCAGTTTTAGTCTTTGAAGCCTCTTTAGATGGAAAAGTAAAAACTGGTCGCAAGGGCACGGCAATGTATCAAGTCGTTGTCACTGGTAAGGCTTCACATGCTGGTCTTGAACCTGAAAAAGGTATTAATGCCACAACGGAATTGGCTAAATTAGTTATGAAAGTATCTGCATTAGGAAATCCTAATTTTGGCACAACTGCTGTTCCTACGGTTATGCAATCAGGTACTACGACCAATACTGTACCTGCCCTAGCCAAATTAGATATTGATGTTAGATCATTTTCCTTGTCTGAATTAGAGCGAGTTGATAAATCTATTAGAGATTTACGTAGTGATGTTGCAACGGTAGAGATAACAGGTGGAATAAATCGATACCCGCTTGAAGAATTTAGCACCAAAGAGCTGTATGAGATTTTTGAAAAAGTTGCAAAAAATTTAAAGGTTGGACCAATTGGATGCGCCAGCGTAGGTGGAGCAAGTGATGGCAATATTGCAGCGAAAGCTGGGGCAAAGGTATTAGATGGTTTAGGTGCAGTTGGAATCGGAGCACATTCGCCAAATGAATCAATAAAAATCTCATCCGTTCAGCCAAGAATTGAGTTAACCACAGCATTTATTAAAGAGTTATTAACATGAGCGATGGCCCATTAATTGTTCAAAGTGATAAAACACTTTTATTGGATGTTGATCACCTGTTATCAGATGAATGTCGCAGAGCAATTGCCGCTTTTGCTGAGCTAGAAAAATCACCAGAACATATTCATACTTATCGATTAACGCCACTTGGGTTATGGAATGCCAGAGCTTCTGGCCACGACGCTGAGCAGGTTATTGATGTATTACTTAAGTACTCAAGGTATGCAGTTCCGCACTCTCTTCTAGTTGATATAGCCGAAACCATGTCCCGTTATGGTCGACTTCGGTTAGAGGCACATCCAGTACATGGCTTAATTTTGGTATCAAATGACCCGGCTGTTTTAAAAGAGGTTACTAGGGGTAAAAAGGTTGCACCCATGCTTGGTTCCCAATTAGATGATGAAACAATTGTTGTGCACCCAGGACAGCGAGGTTTCTTAAAACAAGCTTTACTTAAATTAGGTTGGCCAGCTGAGGATTTTGCCGGTTATGTGGATGGCGAACATCATGAAATCTCTTTAAGGCAAGATGGATGGAAAATTAGAAAATACCAAGAGTTGGCTGCTGAAGGTTTTTGGCATGGTGGATCTGGCGTCGTAGTTTTACCTTGTGGAGCTGGAAAAACAATTGTTGGTGCAGCAGCTATGGCACACGCAAAAGCTACAACCTTAATCTTGGTTACCAATACTGTTGCCGCAAGACAATGGCGTGAAGAATTGATTAGGCGAACTGATTTAAATCCAGATGATATTGGCGAATATAGTGGTGCGAAAAAAGAGATTCGCCCCGTAACAATTGCTACATATCAAGTAATGACAACTCGTAAGAAGGGCATTTATGCTCATTTAGATTTATTTGATGCAATTGATTGGGGTTTAATTATTTACGATGAAGTTCATCTACTTCCAGCACCAATATTCCGGTTTACTGCAGATATTCAATCTCGCCGTAGATTAGGACTTACCGCAACTTTAGTTCGTGAAGATGGTTTGGAAGGGGAAGTTTTTTCCTTGATTGGACCCAAAAGGTTTGATGTGCCATGGAAAGAGATTGAGGCGCAAGGTTATATAGCTCCAGCAGATTGTGTAGAGGTCAGAATTACCCTAACCGATGCAGAGCGATTAAATTACGCAACTGCCGAACAAGAAGATAAGTATAGGTACTGTGCAACCTCACAAACGAAAAAGGAAGTTGCTATTGCATTAACCAAACAGCATGCAAATGAGCAAGTATTAGTAATCGGCCAATATATTGAACAATTAGACCAATTATCAATCGAATTAGGGGTACCTGTTATTAAAGGTGAGACCACTATCAAAGAGCGAGAGCGATTATATGAATTATTCAGGAGTGGTGAAATTAAGTGTTTGGTAGTTTCAAAAGTTGCCAACTTTTCAATCGACTTACCCGAAGCAACTATTGCTATTCAAGTATCTGGAACTTTTGGCTCAAGACAAGAGGAAGCTCAACGACTTGGCAGAATACTTCGTCCTAAATCTGATGGAAGGGGTGCCAGGTTCTATTCACTAGTAGCACGAGACACTATTGATCAGGATTTTGCTCAAAATAGACAGCGGTTTTTGGCTGAACAAGGATATGCCTATCGAATCATCGATGCAGATGAAATCTTAAATATGAATTAAGACTTAATTGCTGCTCTAAATCTTGCCAAGTCAACTCGCCAATAATCGTGGATTTTTTCATTAATCATTATCACAGGAACCTGCTCACCATATAGCTCTTCAAGTTCAATTGATTCATCAATTAGCTTAATCTCAAGTTCAAAATTTAATTCATTTTTAACTGAATTAACTTGGTCAATAGCAATTTCACATAAATGACAACCTGTTCTGGAGATAATACTTACTTTTTTCATCATTCTCCCAGACTCAAATTTGGTTATGTAAGGTTAAAAGTATCACTTATCAGTGCTGGCAACTGTTAATCTACCCCAATGCGAGCCAGAGCATTATTGTCTGCAATATTAATTGCAACTTCACTCAACACTTTTGTTGTATCTACTGCTTCTGCTTTAGAGATAAAAGTTGCACCAGCTGGCTGGATTTCACTTTATGCAACAGATTCAGGTGAATCCCACTCACAAATTCCAAAAATCTTCAAAGCGAACCTTGAAAAGAAAAGTAACTTCATACCTATTTATAACAATGTTCCAGCCACGGCTAAACAAGCAATTCAAGCGGCTATCGATGTCTGGTCTGAAAATTTCTCATCCTCAGTTCCTATAAATGTAAATATTACTTGGAGCAAACCAGTAAATAACTCGGTGTTAGCCTCCGCAAGTGCAAAAAATGTCTTTGCAAATTTTCCTGGTGCTCCAGATAAAACTCTGTACTACACATCAGCACTTGCTAATGCGTTAGCTGGAAGAGATTTGGATGTTAATGATGTTGAATTAGAAATAGATGTTGCATCCACTGCAAATTGGTACCTTGGAATAGATGGCTTATGCCCACCTAGAAGTTATGATCTTGTTTCTGTAATTTTGCATGAGATGGCACATGGTTTGGGATTTATGTCTGGCAGCTACTATGACCAATCAACAGGTGAAGGAAGACTTTTACAACCAACTCCGTTTGATGCCTATGCACAACTTCCTGATGGAAGGCGATTAGTTGACATGCCATCTCCATCTTTAGAAACTGGAAAAGCAATGACATCAACTCTATTTTGGTCTGGCGAAAAAGCAATCAAGGCGAACAACGGAATCAGACCACTTTTATACACTCCAGCAATTTATGAACGGGGTTCCTCGGTCAGTCATTTAGATGAGAAAACTTTTTCTAACACAGGTGAAAACTCTGTAATGACACCAAGCTTAGATGCTGGTGAAGTTTTTCATTTACCTGGTTCCTTACTTCTTGCAATGTTTGAAGATCTACGTCAAAAGCCACCGGCTGGAAAAGTAAATTCTGCCCCTGATTCTCCACAAAATGTTAAAGCAATTGTTGGTGATAAGAGTGCCATAATTAAATTTGATCCACCCCCAAATTTTAGATTTGCACAAGTTGATACTTACACAATTGAAAATTTACAAACCGGTGAAGTCATAAAGGCTGCAGATAGTCCAGTCATTGTTAATGGGCTCAAAAATGGCCGCAATTATGTATTTTCAGTTGCAGCCACAAATAGTGCTGGCTCATCTGTTGCTATTAAGAGTAATCAAATATCACCACAAGCTAGTTGGCAAAGTAAAGTAATTGACAAAAATGCTGATGCTAAATATCTAGCACGCACTACATATGCGGGAAATCCGGTAGTTGCTTACACGGATAGCGTTAATGGTGATTTAAAACTTGCTACATTCATAAAAGGTAAATGGTCGATAACTATTGTTGATGGAAATAGCGGTAGCTCTGGCAAAACCTTAAATGATGTTTCAGGTTATGTTTCTATTTGTACTTCTAAACTTAACAATAAAAATCTTCTACATATTTTTTATACCGATTTAACAAATAAGGATCTTAGATATGCGCTATATGATGGCAAAAAATGGAAATTTGAGACTGTAGATGGCAATGGTGAGCGTACACAAGATTATAAAGAAATAGTAAGGGTCCGCGGTGGTTCAGATGTTTCAGTCTCAAATGCTTGTGCGGTTACTGAGGATGGAGTGCAAGTATTTTACCGAGATGAATCTCAAGGAATTTTACTAGGAGCTGTACAACAAAATAATGAATGGATTTATGAAATAGTTGATGGTGAAAAAGATACTGAAAATAGAACTACTGGTGATGTTGGTTTTCACCTTAAGTCATCCACTCAAGGAGCTAAAGTAAATCTCATTTATGACTCAGTTAGAGGATTTGATGCAGAGAAAAATGTAACTAGAGGTGAAATCAGATATGCCACAAGGAGTAGTGCATCATCATTGGATTGGAAGTATCAAACTTTAGACATGCCAGGTGATCGTATTTACGCGTCTGGATATGATGTTGGTATTTTCAATTTGAGCAAAACTATAGAGCTTGGCTGGTTTGCTGCGGGTGGATCTTTATTTCCAAATCCAGATTCAATCAGATTTCAAGAATTACAGTTACCTACGCCAAAATCAATTCAACCCACTACTCACGGTATACCAAACTCACCAATTGCAATAGATGCCAAATTTATTCTGTTCAGTTGTGAATTGCGATTATGTGCATTGAATAAATCAAATAATTCAATTTCACTAATTTCTAGAGATGTGATTCAAAAAGGTGGGAAAGGTGAATGGATTACAATTAATAAAGTCAGATACGCCATTGCTGGCGTATCTGGAAAACTAACTTTATTTAATCCTTAGAATTACTTTGCGTTTCGACGCTGAATTCTAGTTTTCTTTAGTAATTTCTTGTGCTTCTTCTTTGCCATTCGTTTACGGCGTTTCTTGATTACTGAACCCATATCGCTCCTTTAACTCGTGCCTAATAAGAGTAGATTACTAGTTTATTAACACTAAACCTAAACTTTTACCCGAGTCGGTAACTAAAAAAGTACCTGATTCGGTATCTGAATCGATTGCTACCGCAGGCGCAGCTAAAAGGTAAGAATTTATTAGTTGCCCTTTCTTACCAAATTCAAGCAGGACCGCAGATGCTATTTTTGGCTTCCATTTAGTTAATCCAGAAATTGTTCCAGATGAAATAAATGTTGCCCATGAATTTTTTCCAGAAGCCACAAGAGCTGCTGACTTTCCTGCATACCTTACATTCCAGACTGGTTTGTTTAATGCTGAAAATTTTGTAATCGCAGCCTCTGCCTTATTTGAGTAGTTAACCAGGCCACCTTGCAGAAGGCCTAAATCTATTGAATTCCAATACCTAGAAGTATTTTTAAGTGTTGCTCTAGCTACTTGTTGTATTTCGCCTAAACCTGAAATCCTTACAGTAATTGCGTCTACTTTACCTATTGGTTTCGATTGTAAAATCTTGTCGCTACTACTACCAACTACGACAAAACTTCCATTACTTTGCAAAATCGCAGAGTTAATTTGAGTAGCTTTGATTCCGATTTTCAATAAATTGCCGAAAATACCATCCTTGGACGCGGACATATAGAATCCGTTTGTACTGGTTTTCCCATAAATATTTCCAAATATTATTAAATTAGAGTTTGTCACAAAAATCTTTTTTGGTAGAACAGGCTCTGGTGCCACATATTCAAAATTTTTGATCAAGGAACCTGAACTACTGAGCTGCCAAACTTTGATCTTAGTCAGAGCTGAGAATATTTTTGAAGGTGGATTAATTGGAACATTATCTGGATTAATAATTACCGGAGGGATAGTGGTCTGAGCGCCCGTGACAGGGGTATTTGATGCACCCAATACCCAAATGCTGCCATCTTGATCTATGGCATGTGCGGCTGCAATTTCATTGGCATCACCCCCTAATCTAGCTGACCAATTTTGCAAACCAGTATTTGAATAACTAACTATGAAACCATCACTTTGACCACCTAAAAATCCACTTAGCCAATTAGAACTTGAAGATTCGGTTGTACCAACTATCAACAGGTTATTACTTTTATATGAGATTTCACTTACTTGATCATTGCTCACATAAGGTAATTCAACGAGTGTTTTAGCATTTTTCATCGATAGTGCAAATGCATTATTTGAATTTAAAATCAATAAGGATAAAGCTACAAATAAAACTTTTTTCAAGCCAACTCCTGCGACCTCTTTTTGGCAGCACTCATAGCTTCATTAATAATTTTATCAAGTTTTTTATTGGAGAAAACCTCAAGTGCTGCTGCGGTAGTTCCATTGGGGCTAGTCACATTTTTTCTTAATGTTGTAGCATCCAAACCACTAGAATCTAACATAGCTGCTGAACCAACAATTGTTCCAATAGCAAGCTTGGTTGAAATCTCTCTCGTTAATCCAAGTTTTATGCCGGCATTAATCATTGCCTCGACAAATGCAAAAAAGTAAGCAGGACCAGAACCACTTAATGCAGTGACTGCATCTTGATCTGCTTCTTCTACTTCTACTACTAACCCTGATTTATCTAGTAATAGCTTGGTGAGTTGCAAATCTGTATCGCTAGCATTTTTGCCGGCCGATATAACGCTCACACCCTTGCCAATTTGGGCGGGTGTATTTGGCATAACCCTGACAACTGGGTTACTGGTTTTTATTAAATCTTCAATAAATTTTGTACTCTTACCAGCAGCAATTGAAATTATAATTGTATTGCTGTTGAGGTTTTCCCTCATCTCAATTAAAAGATTTTCTAGATCCTGAGGTTTCACCGCAAGAAAAAGCACATCACACTTTTTTGGAATTTCAGCAAGACTAATTACTTCAATATTTAGCTCACTAGCTACCTGATTGGCTCTTGATTCATTTTTTTCGCTAATAAAAATTTGCTCTGGTCTAATTGAAGAGTCCAAAAGACTTTTTATCAGGGCAGTACCCATAACGCCTGCACCAATAAAGCCGACTTTCATTTTGCTTACCTTTAAATCCATACTGAAAGCCTACCCAATTAGTCTTAACCCCTGCTTGAGCCTAAACTGCTCCTCTATGAAATCTAAGAAAGTGTCGAGTTCTAAATTATCTAAGAATGAATTCGGCTCTAATTTTGCACGTGATTGGGTTGAATTCATAAACCCAGCAAATACTGAGGAGTTATTTAGGTGTGATCTGACTTGGCTCACCTCTTATTGGAACTGCATATATGGAAATGGTTGCTGTGGCATTGATGCTAAAAAACCCAATGACGGCTGTTGTTCAGATGGTGCTTACTACACGGGTAAAGAGGATGAACAAAGAATTCTAAAAGCGGCTAAGAAATTAACTAAATCTGAATGGCAATTTTATGATCAGGCAAGATCTAGATCTAGTAAAAATTTAGAAATTAGCGAGATTGGTTTAGATCGAGATCGGAAAACAAAAAAAGTCCAGGGCTCTTGTATATTTCTAAATAGAGTTGGGCATGAAGCTCCTGGTTACACTGGGAAATTTGGCTGCGCTCTTCATCATCTTGCCGCTAAAGAAGGTATACATTCATCGGAAACCAAACCTGATATTTGCTGGCAACTTCCGTTAAGAAGATCGTGGGAAGTTAAAGAGTTTGGTAACAAAGAACTCACAGTAATCGTAATTGGCGAATATGAGAGATTAGCCTGGGGTGAGGGTGGTGAAGATTTTGATTGGTACTGCACAAGTAACTCAGAGGCTCATACTGGAAAACTTCCATTATATAAATCTAACAAAATTGAATTAATAAAATTAATGGGCAAATTAGGATATGAAGAGCTAGAAAAGTTATGCGATGGTCGAATGGCTGCAATCTCTGCAACGAAAAAAGCTCAGAAAAAGCGCGAGTTGCCGTTATTTGTAATCCACCCAGCAACAAAGGCTGTGCAGGAAAAACAATAGTCAGTCATTGCTAGTAGATTATTGCTATGGCTAAAGCACCCGCAAAAGATCCTTTTAGGTGTGTTGAGTGCGGTTGGAGTGCAACCAAGTGGGTAGGTCGGTGTGGTGAATGCCAAGCATGGGGAACGGTGGAAGAAATCGCAGCTCCTAAGAAGCTTTCACTTGTCGCTGGAAATATTACCGCTGCCGCAAGACCTATTGGTGATGTTGATTTAGCAAGCGCAAAGGCAAGATCTAGTGGAGTTGGTGAATTAGATAGAGTTCTAGGCGGAGGCTTAGTTCCTGGAGCAGCAATTTTACTAGCGGGTGAACCTGGGGTTGGAAAATCTACGCTATTGCTAACTGTCGCAGCTGAGACTGCTAAACAGGGAATAATTGCTCTTTATGTAAGTGGCGAAGAGTCAGCATCCCAAGTAAGGCTAAGAGCTGAGCGGTTAAATGCAATTGATAATAATTTATGGTTAGCAGCTGAATCAGATTTAGGCGCGGTCATTGCCCATATTGACTCAGTGAAACCTGAACTTTTAGTAATAGATTCAATTCAAACTATTTCAAGTTTAACTGTCGATGGTGCGCCAGGAGGTATTACCCAGGTTAGAGAGATTGCTGCTGCCTTAATTCGAATAGCAAAAGAGAGATCTATAACATTAGTTTTAGTTGGTCATGTTACAAAAGATGGTTCAATAGCAGGCCCTAGACTTCTTGAACACTTAGTTGATGTAGTGCTTAATTTTGAGGGCGAGCGCCATTCAAGACTTAGATTAATTCGAGCTATCAAAAATAGGTTTGGTGCCTCAGATGAAGTTGGTTGTTTTGATTTAAATGATTCTGGAATTATTGGATTACCTGATCCAACCGGCTTGTTTACCTCCCGCCACACAGATCCAGTACCGGGAACTTGTGTAACAGTTACCTTGGAAGGAAGGCGTGCGTTATTAGCCGAAATTCAATCTTTGGTAAGCGTGGCTAATTCTGATGGTAGAGATTGGGGAAACTCACGAAGAGTAACTAGTGGATTAGATAACTCTCGAACCGCTATGACTCTTGCGGTATTAGAGTTGCGTGCAGGCATAAAAATATCTGGTCGAGATGTTTATGTGGCAACAGTAGGTGGCATGAGAATTAATGAACCTTCAGCAGATCTTGCGGTTGCATTATCGGTTGCCTCAGCAGCAAAGGGATTAGCACTTCCTTCTGATTTAGTTGCCATCGGTGAGGTGGGTTTAGCTGGTGAGATAAGAAAGGTAACTGGTATTACCCAACGAGTTCAAGAGGCAGCGCGATTAGGATTTAAACGCGCAATAATTCCTATGGGAAGTGATGTAAAAGTAGCTGGTATGGAAATCTTAGAAGCAGCTAGAGTTGAACAGGCTATTAGTAAGGTGAAGATTAATTAGTAGCTTCGGCTAAATCACCAGGTGTATCTGGCATAGTTGATTTAGCAGCACCTTTGAAGGTAAAGGTGGCGCTATCTGTATCATCTGAAACATCTACCAAAATTATTTCACCAGCTTTTAGATCACCAAATAGCATCTTCTCCGACAACACATCTTCAAGCTCTCGTTGAATTGTGCGGCGAAGTGGACGAGCGCCAAGTACTGGGTCATAACCACGCTTTGCCAACAATGACTTAGCAGCAGTTGTTAACTCAATTCCCATATCTTTTGCCT
>OGVZ01000145.1_pt1 | contig 11323 bp, 20 predicted proteins | sample 1575881 | NCBI WGS metagenome assembly OGVZ01 (sample SAMN07581520, study PRJEB24739) | freshwater metagenome | place: Singapore | collected 2015-01
TGGCTTACCATCTAGACAAAAGCGAATGGATGAATAGTAACAGGATACCAGAAGGTATGCTGTTATCAATGATTAATGAAACGCCTAGATTAGAACCTCTGTTATATCCGGCAATAGTAAATGAACCCGCAAATCAGATTTTTTTAGATTTGGGTTGCGATATAGGTATATTAGGACTCTATGCTCTGTCAAAGGGTGCATCTTTTGTTTACTTTGTTGAACAAGATCCGCAAATGTGCTATATCCTTGAAAATTCACTACATAAAAAAATTCCAAAAAACAAATTTAAAATTATAGCCAAAGATGCAGAGACACTAACAATTGATGATTTTGATCAAGGTTTGCCGGCAGTTGCAGTCAGCGAACTATTTGGCCCTAGACTATTTGATGAAGGATATGTTGCCTTAACTAGGCACTTAAAAAGTTTTTTACCTAACATGCGGTTTATTCCTGAAGAATTTATTGTAAATTTTTCAATTGAAGATATTGATTATAATCATTTGTTTATTTGGCCTAAAAATCATGATTTGTTGCCGCATTACAAATTTATGTATAGCCAAAAAGGTTTTTCGATAAGACCGTCTCCATATGGAGTTTTTGAAAGTAAAAATCCAAGTAACAAAATAGGCAGCATTCATTTTAACGCTAATACATTAGAGTTTAAAAACTATGTTGAGTTTACGAATCTTAATATGTTTGAAAAACTAATTGTAGGTATATCTAGCGTTAAGCACAATAATCTACAGCAGCAATGGACTACAATGGGCTGGTTTTTAGACAGGGTAGATTATAACAAAACCTTCCATATATATTTCGATGAAACCAACTATTTTAACCCCGTAAAGGTCGTTAAAAATTAGGTATTTTTCCAAGGTTACGTAAGTCATTGATTCTATTAGGTTTATAGTTCTTGACCTAGGGTACGTTTGGGCGCATACTATCTCTATAGTTGATTCACGGAGAATGTTATGAAACTTGTCATCCAAACACAATATACTGAAAACTACGGTAGTGCTGACAAGCCCTTCTGGAAGTTCAAGGGCGGCGATACTTATATCGTTCAGAACCTGAATGCCGATCAGGCCCAGCGCATTCTCCGCGATGGTATCCCTACACTCAAGGCCCTCATACAGTATAAAAATGATATGAGCGAGGCCTATGTCACGGATTACAATATCGTGGACGACGATGTGGTCGTCACCGAGGATTACGAGACCCCGTACATACTGTCGTGGGAAAACAACACTTGGGTCTGTCGTCAGGTGTCTCTTAACGACGGCGAGTTTCGCAAGCCCATCGTGAGCAAGGTTGTCAAGTATACGATGGGCATGGGCGGTGAAATGATCAACCCTGAAGTCTCCTACGAGATTGAGGATGGTCGTATCGTACCCTACAACAATATCATGGAAATTTGTCAGGCTTACGAGGCTTGACTTTGGGCTGAGTTGGTGTTACCATATATCTATAGTTGATTCACGGAGTAATTTATGTATACCGATGTTACACTCAAGGCGTCTGACTTTAGCAAGATTCACAATGCCCTCTGGCAACTCCAGTATAATAACGGAGATATGACGGAGCAGGTTGAGATTATTCGTAATGCTCTCAAGGATTGCTACGAGCAGGATCAGGCTGCTAGCCAGCGACTCTCGGATCACTACGAAAGTGTACGTAAGGATCTTGGATTGACTACGATTTGGTCAATCATCGAGGTTGACAATTTGATCTCTACACATCCTTACACTAACGCCAAGACGGTGACACACAAGGATCACTGGGGCGAGAATGGTAAGGTAGTTGTGCCCATCAATGGCTTTACTTGGGCTGCTCTCTATGTCGCTGCTAACGCCGCGATCCGTGACAGTGGTGACCTTCATCATTGTTATATTGAAGGGTTCCGTCAAGTTGGCGACACCCTTGAACTTGTGACTGGTTCGTAATAGGAGTACTATCATGGATATCAATGAATTGTGCCGACAGATTCGTTTTAGTAATTACACCAACGACGAGTTGAATATGCTTGGCAATGCGATTCGCTATCGTCGCAGCCTCTTGACCGAGGAAAAGAAGGACTTTCTGTTCCCTGGTCTGCATGTCAAGTTTACACATAGCCGCAACGGTAAGGTTGTGACTGGTGTGGTTGAGAAGGTCAATCGCAAGTTTGTGATCGTGCGTGAAAATCGTGGCAACTTATTGGCTACGAACTGGCGTGTCCCTGTCACGATGTTGGAGCGTGCCTAATGAACGAGCGAGTCCTACAACTTGCCAAGCAGGCTGGAGTGTCGGCACAGAGTGAAACGACACTACATCCCAATCAGGCTAAGTTTGCCGAACTGGTTATACAAGATTTTGTATCACGGTTGAAGAAGGATACTGGTCAGTGGGTTGATAGCCTCGGTATTAGTGACCAAAACGAAATCAATAAAATCTATGAAGCACAGTTGGCAAGGCAACTTGATGAGGAATGGTATTGGGCAATCAAGTGAAAACCTTACTAGCATATCTGTTATACTATCTTGGTGACTTTGTTAGTAGGTTTCTAACTATTACTAAAGGTAGGTTGTATCCACTCTATAGCAAACTGATGTTGTGGAGTAATGATTTGGATACAGAACACAAGATATGGAGTAAGCCAGATGACCCTAAATAATAAACAAAAGAAAATCCTTGCTGTGATACTTACTATCACCTGTCCTATTTGGATACTTGTGGTTTTTCCACTCTTTGTGTTATTTGGAGTTTTCGCACTTATCTACGCACATATTGCTGATGCTTTAGATGTACAGCATCATAATGACTAAAGATTGGTTTACTGTAATCAGTCCTTATAAACCACCAACTGAACATTATAAAGAAATCAGTTGGTGTGAAGAAAAGTTTGGACAGCGTTATAGTGTAATATCTAATAAAGATGGTACATGGCGTTGCTTTTGGGGCGGACAAACAAATCCTAAGAGTTATAGATTTGAGTTTCAATATGAACAGGACGCAGTATTGTTTAGTTTGACATGGCTATGAAACAAGATTATTGCTATATACCTGTAAAGGTGTCTGTAAAAAGTAACGAAGAAAAAACTAAAGTAATTACATGGTTGCGAGATAATATTGATAATCGTGACTACGATTGTGATTTCACACAATATATGAGTATGTACAACTATGTAACTGTTTATTTTGCCAAAAGTAAAGATGCCATGTTATTTTCATTGTGTTGGTTGTAAGGGCTTGACATTGGGTACAACTTATAGTACCATGTTGGTATGATACATAGTTTTGACATTATCAAAGGTCGTGTAGTTAGAGACGGTTTTGTAGCCGTACTCTATAGTCCTGGCTATGGTGCTGGCTGGTACAGTTGGCACCGTAAAGAGGAACTATTGTACGATCCAGTCATCGTAAATATGGTCCTCGACCATCGACATAAAGATATACCCAAGTACCTGCTTGCTATGTATCAGGAAGAGGATGCACCCTATATGGGTGGTAGTGAGGAACTATCTGTAGAATGGGTTCCACTTGGTGAAAAGTTCCGCATAGATGAATATGACGGTGCAGAGAGTGTAGTGTTGGCCAGTCGTGAAAATTGGCTAACCGCTTAGTTGACATTTTTATAAAATTGTTTTATTGTTATTAAACTTTATTTTTACTCTCAGGAGTGTGTGATGAAAGTTGTAAAGAAAGGCGATAAGTATGTTGTAGCCGATACGCAAACAACTGGTTTACTAATTGATCAGAATGGAAAGATTAAGGGCCAGTGTATGCCTACAAGTAATCGAAATCAAAAACGAGTAGTTAAGAAAATTGTAAATAAAAAGACAGGAAAATCTAAAATGGCATATCCATATAAATGGCAGCATCAACCTAAGGACACCAACATTCTTTATCCCAAAAATGAGATGAAGCGTATCAAGGGTGTACATAACGAAATTTCATTTGCTGATCGTGTGAAGGAACTTGAAAAGGATCCGCGATTTGCACCGCTTGTCCGCAAAATTCAAAAGAAGTTTGCAGGTAAACTAAAAATGTCTGATCGCCCCGACTTCAAATGGGTGCCCATTAGTTTGGTTGTGATCGACCTCGATATTCAACGAGATATCATTATTGATCACTTGTTTGAAATTTTAGAAAACTTTCATCCTTGGCGCATTAGTCCAGTCTTTGCTGTCAAAGACCCAGGAGTAGAAAAGTATCATGCCTGTGATGGGCAACATAACACAACTGCTCAAATGGTTTTGTATGCTGCTAAGATTTGGGCTGACATGACCGGCGAAGAAATTTTAGTCCCGGTATGGTATGTTGAAACCCCTGATCGTGCTTTTGCCCGTGATTTGTTTACTTTCGTCAATGGTAAGGGCCGTCGTAACGTTGATGATTACACTATGGTGCGTAATGATCTTTACAAGATTCGTATCGATGGTAAGACTGAACTTGAGGATCCCGATGCTTGGGAAAATCATCTTAAGGTAAGTGCTATCGAAAAAAATAACGGTACTCTTGTAAAGAAAACTGATACAGAGAATCGTGGTCTTGCAGGAGCATACACAAACGTGGCTGCAATTCTTGAACGCACTAAGCCATAGCTTGGTCATATTAGTGCTGAACATGATTTGTATTACCCTGAAGAGCCACTACACGCTAACGAGTATGGTTTCTTTGAGGCCTTCTACAAGGAGTTTATTGAAACTAAGGTTTATAAGGATCGTAATGACCCAGGCTTCCGTGAATTCATGGACGAGATTATGGGTACTGTGCGTAAGGGTTTCTTTACTCAAAAGAATTTGTATACGCAAAAGATTAAGGCGTGGGAAGCACATTACAAGAGTAAGTATGGTCAAACTGTAGATGTACCCGAGCCGCCCGATAACGTGTCTGCTGGTTTGGTATGTCGCGCTTATGTTCGTAATGGTGGTACACATCCAGTACTTGAAATTGCCGACACAGGCATTCTTGCAAAGCCTGATATCTATGACTTTTTGGAAGATCATATTTTGGAGCGTTTTGTCTAATGATCGCACTTCTGGACAATTTTACAACTGGTCTTTATCTTATACAAACAGCACATAAGGTACCATTGTTTATTGGATCAGATGTTTATGTTCATCTTGGTGGGTGGGGACGAACCACCCACGAAGAAAAACGGATCAAGGCATATATAGGTCATACTGGCTGCGCACAGCAGTTTAGTGATTTGTATTATGGGCCAACTGATATCATGGAAGATTTGGAAGATAGTCGCAAAGCATTACAGGCCCATACGAGTATTAAACTCGGGCGTTGGGTATGGGAGTGGGTTGATCCCAACAGTGGAGTGACCTACGATGACTTGAAAAATTGGTTTGAAAATCGCATACGAAAGGGTGGTTATCCGGTATATCGTGTAAAAAAGGTACATATGCCCTATGGACCATTTACAGGTAACCCTATGTTCAATATCGTGGATATCTGTGCTGATCAGCACAAGTACCTAGAATACGTCTAGTAGGACCGTCTATAAGCCCCTGTAGGCTCTGATTGATAGTCGCATATGCCCCTATTTCGCACAGTTTATAGGGCTTTATAGGGGCTTTTAAAAACCCTAATAGAATCAACAACTTACGAGGGTGTGTAAGTTATTGATTTATAACGGTTTATTTCCTGTAAAAAAGTGATAAAAAGGCTTGACCTAGGAAGGGTTTGGGCGCATAATATATCTATAGTTGATTGATGGAGAATGAAATGAATCTTTCGGACGCATGTAACATTATTGAACAGCAGGCGAAGTGGGACGGGGTTGGTATCCTGGAACTGTTGCAGACCATTGAACAGTACGGTATCAAGGAATATGTCGCTAACGCCGGTCTGACTAATGAGTTCCGTCAGGCCTACTATATCTTTATGAATGCTGGGCGAGAAATGTTCGCACCCCAGGCTTGACTTTGGGCTGGACTTCTGTTACCATATATCTATAGTTGATTAACGGAGATTACGAAATGGCTTACATGAATCAAGATCGCAAGGCGCTGATTAGCAAGATGCTCAAGCCCATTCTCAAGAAGTATGGTGTCAAGGGCTCTCTCTCGGTGCGTAACCATAGCACGATTTGTCTGACCCTCAAGTCGGGCAGTATTGACTTCATCGCCAATAGCAACCGTGTCTGTGGTAGTAGCCCCTGGCAGGTTCATAAGGGCTGGCGCCCGAACACGTCGGGCTATAGTGATGTGAATGTTTACTGGTTCCAGGATCACTATGATGGCAAGGCTAAGGCTTTCTTGACTGAGGCTCTGGCTGCTCTCAAGTGTGCTGGTTGGTATGATCGTAGTAATGCCCAAATTGACTACTTTGACACGGCGTATTATGTTGATATCAACATAGGTCGTTGGAACAAGCCCTACGAGGTGACCAAGTAATGGTTACGGTTAAACCCCCGTTCGCGGTGACTGTGGGTACGGAGAGTGAGGTTATATCCAATCCGTTCTCAGGCGAGAAGATAGAGCTTGACCCAGTTGCGGTAGCCGTGTATGATTGTATTAAGGGTGCTGAAGTGTTGGGTGACTACGATATCGTGCGTAAAGGTATCGACTGGTTCATCGAACACTACCCAGAAGCTTACATGGTTCTACTTGACTAAATAAACAAATTGGTTAGGAGGATATCAAAATGAATGTTCGTATGTATAAATGTATGTGTCGTTATAAGGATGAGCCCGGTGCGGGTTTTGGTTGGGTCTATGTTCAGGCTACTAACCCGTTTGAGGCTTATCAGTTTCTACGTGCGCAGTATGGACGTTTGCTGATGACTGAGTATGCGGTCCCTGCGTAAAGAATTGGGTAACATCTGGCTTGACTTTGGTCTGTCACGATGTTATACTGATAGGGTAAAGTGAGAACTTTACAAGTGTGTTGTTTATATTATTAACTTGATGAGGTAATTTTTATGTCGAATAAGTTGTTTACTGTTGCTGGTATTGTTGTTCAGAATGGTCGCACTACTGTGCGCTTTACTGAGGACATGGGTCGTCGCGTCAAGCAGTTTTCTAAGGGCGGTGCTACTCGCATCGACTTCGTTGAACTGCCCAACGCTATGAATAAGATCGACGGCTTGCGTCATCTTATGAGTTTGCCCAACTTTGCGTCTGCTGAAGATCAGGCTACTCTTGCTGAGTATCTTGCTGATCGTGAGCGTGACGCACGTAAGGGTGAAGTTAAGGTCCAGGCTAAGCCGTCGCTTGATGCTATCAAGGGCCGTGCTAAGGCTAAGACTAGCGTTGACGCTTAATCAGTACTTTGTTGCTGAATCGAAAAGCCCCGTTACTGGGGCTTTTCTTTTTTCTGTATAGGCTTGACATTGGGTCCATTTTGTAGTAGGCTATATCTGTCGTTATAACTCATAGGGACAATTTATGTCTAAAGTGACTAGTGCTGAGTTGAGTGCGTTTATCAATGATGTCACACCAAATGTTGACTTCACTAAAGAGAAACGCAAACGCGGTGAAGATGGACATGACTTTTATTTGCGTTGCGACGAGAAGTTTCAATCGCTAATAAAGTGGGACAGCAATACAGAGTATGAACGATGCTATCCCGTTGTTGTGTACACTCTGAAAAATAAACTTGTTGCTTGGTACGATCTTGAAATGTTCGTAGGCTATATCAAGTAACTGTTGTAACAATGCAACATCGAAAAGCCCCATTTCTGGGGCTTTTCTTTTTTCTGCTATAAAAAAATTCTTAAGCAGAAGCCCTATATGACGATAAAAATGGTGCAGCTATACTCAGATATACCTACAACCTGCTTCGCTAATAGGGCTTTATAGGGCCCTGCATGGTCCAAGTAAATCAATGACTTAGAGTTATTTAGGGTTGTTGACTGACTTTATAGTCCAGAAGTCACCACTCATAGTGTTATCTTGTATCACTCGAAATGGCATGTAGAAGTACCCGCGATCACCCCAATTTGCGCCCCAACTGTTTCGTACAATATAAACTTGACGAGACTTGTCATATCCAACTAATAGAACAGCGTGTCCACCTAGTTTGCGTTCGCGTCTGACATTTGGATATGTCATTACACCTGTCTTTATAACTTGTAGACTTTCAAAACTACTGTATACATCAAACCCAATAATAACTGGGAATCCATTTGTAATAGCATCTAAGCATCCATCATGATTTGTAATTCTTTCATAACGTGTAATCTTTCTGTTTACTGCATCATTGATAGCATTACGACTTGGTAATGTTCTAAACTTGCGTATATCATAGGGCCACAAACTTTCTAATGCTGCACCATATCTATAACAGACTTTGATACCATCACGTATGAACGCTCCGCTATCAATGTTTACTGTATTCATTAGTACACGTTCATAATAATAAATGAACAGTCTGCTGATATCTCTATAGGCTTTGTTTCTATTGTTGAGTAATTCTATCGCACTAGCAATTGCTTGTCCAGTACAACTACCTAAATTACCTTGATCTTCGATAGGTGTACATAGTGATCGTAGGTCAACAATGTTTGATTGTTTTATATTACTAAGTGGATAGATATAATCTCTTACATCTACCTTGTCGCGTGTCCATTGATATTTAGGATAGTTGGGAACATCTATGATTGAAAGTCTGGGCATAGTGTTTATCCTGGGTCTGCGTTATAAAAACCTATCGAACCATTGCCTGTTTTGTATCCTGATGATGCTCTAATTAATGTTGCGTGTGATGCGTTGAAAGTACCGCTACCACCACCGCCACCGCCTCCCCAAGTGCTGGCTCCACCGCCACCGCCGCCATAGTAACCACCACCACCGCCGCCACCTGCGCCGTCGCCTCCCGCAACACCACCGGCAGCACCGCCGTTTAATCCTGCAACACCACCGTTAGAACCACCAGTGCCACCACCTTGATTTGCGCCTGCACCTGCTTGCAGTACACCGCCATTTACTCCGCCACCTGCACCACCATTACCACCTGCTATTAGTGTAGCACCGCTACCAAAGTCAGTGCCTGAATATGTACCACCATTACTACCACTGCCGTTACCAGCACCGTCGCCACCTGGCTTATCTTCGCTAGGATTACCGGTAGCACATCCGCCGCCACCGCCTGCAATCGCTACATAGTTTGCTTGTGATACTGAACTTAGGAATACGCCACTGTATCCACCACCGCCGCCTGCATTACGACCGCCACTCACTCCGTTACCACCTTTACCACCAACCACTACTATAAATCTTTCATTTGAGTTAACTTGTATAACTAAACGACCACCCTTACCTGGTAGTGAAACTTGTGCAGCAGCGTATCCGCCCTCTGCACCGTTAATCTCTACGTAGGTGCCTGCGGGTGCATTGATAGCATATGTACCTGGGGTACTGAATACTGTATTTGCGAAAGGAGCATCTTCTAATGTGATACCTCCTCCTATTGTAATTCCTGGACCTATTGATGGCATAATTTATACTCTATTAGAGTATTTATCGGAATTTATAGAGTTGCGTATTGATATTACTTTTTATCAAATATCATTAGGTTGTTTATGAACCAACCCATATATGGGCCTTGTTTTATGAATTCTAAAAGTTGATTTTCTTTGTCTGTATTTCTGACAAAGCCTTTAGCAACCAGTTTTTCTGCCCAGTATTCTTTTGGTTGACAATTGATATGCCCTATTCCACCTTGACCAACTTGGGCTGCTGTCCATATCAATGTCTTTTCTGTAGCAGCATAGACTTTATCTACTATGGTGTCACTATGTTGATTTTCAATATGTTCAGCAACTTCAATACACATAGTCACTTCTGCTGTCTCAGTCATGTCAAATAAACTTTTTTGTAGTAGATATGATTTGCCTATTACTCTTTCATCAATATCTAACCCAGTAGCATTTAATCCTTTGTCTCTTAGACTTTCAACAAAATGTCCTGGACCACAACCAATATCTAGTACACTACTAGGATCAAGTTCTGTTTTAATCCATAGTGCTAATCTATCAGCCATTTTCTTTTCTTCTTTTGACATTACATCGTAGTTAAAACGTTCTGGATATTTAGGATATTCTCTACGCAGCCAGTTAATGTTTTCTCTTTGATGACGTTCGTACCAACCCTTACCTGTGTAAACATCTAATACAGATTGAAAATATTCTTCATACATAGGAGCAACATTGTCTAATGTAAAGTTTTCTGCCCATATGCGACAATTGCGTGGATCGATACGATCAATGTTTTCTGTAGCCCACACAAAGTGATCAAAAGTGCGACAACGATAACCAGTATGACCATGTAGGTTGTTTTCTACAAATGAACCCCAGTCTGTTGTAATTGTAGGTGTACCGCTGAATAGCATTTCAATTTGTACACCACCAAACGGTTCAATATACATGCTAGGCACATAAGCGCCTTTAGCATTTGCCATTAGTTTCTTGCGTGTAGGTACGTCAGCATAACCAACAAACTCTACATGAGATGGGAAGTGCATATCATCTGGCTTCTGACCTGCAATAACAAGTTTACAACCTGCTGCTTCGCTGGCTCGTATTGCTATGTGTACTCCTTTACCTGAGTAGACACGGCCCAAGAATAACATGTAATCTTCTTTCTTATCATTAAACTGAAAATCTTCTGGATCAAAATAGTTAGGAATGACTACATCGTACCAATCACTTTGACAATGACCCACACCCTGCATGTTATAGTAGGCGTGCATGATTGCGTAACTTTCAAATACTTTCCAACGTGCCCAGTGACCACCTGCGTAACCAATGCCCGGTTCAACAACAATCATATCTTGTTGATGTGCGTCACAAACTTCACGTACTCCACTGCCCCAAAATGGCAATATAAAATCATGCTTTTGTTTGCGTTTACCTACTTCACGAATAGCATTAGCAAAGAATGTTTGGTAGGCATGATCCTTTTTATCATACTTAAAAAAGTTATTACGCCAGTCGTAATTGCCATAAGCCTTTTTTAAATCATCATTAGTTAATACTGTAACATGTTCGGTACACATTAGGTCACTTTCTTCATGACCATAGTGTATGACTTCATGACCGCGACTGGTCATCATCTTACCAAACTTAAGAACCTTTTGAGTATATGCACAAGCATTGTATTCTTTACTTGTGACCGTATGTGGCAAACCTAGAATATGAAAACGCATATACGTTACTTATTCTAGGTTTATGTTTAGACTAAATTTTTATTAAGTGCCCGATCCAGCAATATTATTCCATTGTGTTGCGCCACGTACTTGCATACCTTCACCTGTTACATAAATCATCATACCTGCACTTGGTGATGTAACTGCTGTGTCTCTCGCGCCGTTGCTTATCGTGACTGGGAAAC
>OGVZ01000146.1_pt1 | contig 11269 bp, 11 predicted proteins | sample 1575881 | NCBI WGS metagenome assembly OGVZ01 (sample SAMN07581520, study PRJEB24739) | freshwater metagenome | place: Singapore | collected 2015-01
ATTCTTAGAGATGGCGATGGAGCGAAGTGAAAAACTCAGACAGTACCCACTTTGGTTAGCTCATTATGGAATTCATCCGGCAGATCCAATCTCTAAACCAGGCCAGCGAGCTACTATCGGTTGCTTTGTGCACTCATGGAGTACAGCAAATTGCTCATCACAGTGGCAAATTTGGCAGTACTCATCTTGTGGTATTGGTAAAAAATATGGAGTACCAAGTGCTCGCCTTGATTTAAATGTTTTTAGAGGCACACCAGAAACTTTCCTATCTTTAATTAAAGGCAAATGGCAGCCAGAGCCGGTTGACCTAATGCCGGTAAATGAGCCAACTAGATTGAATTTAATCTCAGTTACCTCAACTGATACAAATAAGCCAGTACTTATAAATGTTGAAGTTTTCCGATCAATAGGCACGCCAGTTGTCACCGGAACAGTTGTCTTTAGACCAACTGATCCTAAAATTAAAATCAAAAAACAAACCCCGGAGCGCAATGCCAGCGGTAGGTGGGAAATAAAGATTGAAGGTCTGCCAGCAGGTGCTACTGCTGGAACTTTGAATTATGTAGATATTTCAAAAACTCATGCCGACAATGAGATGCCATTAATTATCAATTTGGCGCAAGGGCCAGATCTGCCTGCGCCAACACCAACGCCAAAGCCAACAATTACTAAAAAACCAACCGATAGCTGCGCTAAACAAATAAAGCACTAATTTTTTGCACTACCCTTAACCATTATGGCCAAACAATTATCGGGTGGGGTTTTCCGATCTGATTTGCAATTAGCAGATGGCCGGCAAATTTTTTATTACGATAGCAAGCAGGTATCACGTACTGCTGTAGACAAACGAGATGATAAAGCTCAACCTGGTATTGGACACTTACGGCTTGATCCGCTGGTTAATGAATGGATTGCAGTTGCCTCCCACCGCCAACACCGAGTATTTCTGCCACCAAAAGAGTTATGTCCACTTTGCCCAACAGTTGATGGCAAATTAACTGAGATTCCAGATAAGGATTATGAGGTTGCTGTCTTTACCAATCGCTCACCAGCGCTAACTACGCCAAGTAGTAATTGGAAACTTCCACAAATTTCTGGCATTGATACCCCAAATGCAGATGCAGCAGGTGCATGTGAAGTTGTTTGTTACACCCAAGATCATGGCTCTAGCTTTGCCAAGTTAAGTACAAAACAAATTAGAACTGTGTTGGAGGCCTGGAAAGATCGGGATGCCGCCCTATCAAAACTTTCATTTGTAGAGCATGTATATCACTTTGAAAATCGAGGTGAAGAGGTGGGTGTAACCCTGTCTCACCCACATGGTCAGATTTACGCCTACTCATTCTTACCACCAAAAATTGAAAAAATGTTAGATGCGGCAAAATCGCATCTAGCTAAAACTGGCAGGGTATTACTAGATGATGTGATCGCTCGTGAGATTAAGGACAAAAAGCGAATCATTTGTGAAAATGCGCAGTGGATTGCTTTTGTGCCATATGCAGCTAGATATCCATTTGAAATTCATATTGCCCCTAAGCGCACTGTTGCAGCCATGGCAGATTTAGATGAAGCACAATCTGAGTTATTTGCTCCAATCGCTAAAGAGGCATTAACTAGATTAGATGGCGTTTTTGGAATTGAAATGGCCTATATCGCCTCTTGGTATCAAGCCCCAGTAAATGTTGGCCGAGATTGCATGCGTTTGCACTGGCAAATAGTTTCAGTACGGCGCCAACCTGGAAAATTAAAGTACTTATCTGGTTCAGAATCTGCAATGGGTGCTTTTATTATGGATTTAGAGCCAGAGCAATCGGCAAAGCAATTACAAGAAGTTAAGTATTAATCCACTGGGGTAATTGAAATTACCTCAACCCCACCGATTGAAGTTAAGACATTTACTAAATCTGTTGGATCACTGCCTGGAACTGCAATTGTGATGTCATCAATGCCCCGACCATTTTCACTGCGAAGTACAACTAATCCACGAATATCCCCACCGGCAAATCCAATTGCAGATGCCACCGCACCAAGTGAACCTGGACGGTCAGGTAGTGAGACCTGTACTCGATATAGCGCCATGCTCCCTGACTTGGACTCGAACCAAGAACCTGCCGGTTAACAGCCGGCTGCTCTGCCAATTGAGCTATCAGGGAATACATCAATCTAATTAAAGATTGGTGAGGGCAAATAGTATCGAAAAAATTAAGCCACTCAAACCTACGCCTAATTTATTCGCTTTTTAACTCTCTCCTAATGCTAATTCTTTTTGCACCCGACGAGCTGCCTCCATGCCAACCAACTGACCAAAGATCTCTTGGTACTGCGCATCATTTTCCACTGGATTTAATCGTTGCAAAGTTGATTTGATCTCAGCGATTGATCTGCTTAATGCTACCTCGCGCAAGCGAGCAAAGATGCTGGTGATGTAGCGATCTGAAACCTCACCATCAGTTCGGATTGGTTCAACTGTTAGCTCAGTAATTAAGGATTTAAGCTCTTCACTTTCAGCCTTATCAATTAACTCTTGAATATTAAACTCCGCTTGATTATCAATTGCAGCACGTAATTGATTGTAAAGCGGGAAAGAGAATGCGGTTGGCTCAAGACCAACCCAGCTATGAGCAAGTGTTGGCAGTTGCAGACGGAGCTTTAAAACCTCACGCTCTAAAACTAAAACTGGATCAGTTAAATTGATTCGCTTATCACTTGTTACTGAATTTGTACCGCCACTTCGTTTTACCGCAGTTGAAACAATATCTACCTCCATGCCTAGCCAGCCAGAAAGTAAGCGAACATACTCGGGGCGAAGGGATGCATCTCGAATTTTCCCAATTAATGGCGCAACCTGATTTAAGGCATTTACTCTGCCCTCAGCAGAAGTAATGTCATAATTTGCAATTACAGATTTAATGGCAAGCTCAAATAACGGAACTCTCCTTGCAACTAAATTGCGAACAGCATCATCGCCATGAGCTTGGCGCAACTCACAAGGATCCATCCCATTTGGCTCAACTGCAACAAATGTTTGAGCGACAAACTTCTGATCATCTTCAAATGCACGAAGTGCTGCCTTTTGTCCGGCAGCATCACCATCAAAGGTAAATATAACCTCACCTCTAAATGCGTCCGCATCCATTAGTAATCTTCTAATGATTCGAATGTGTTCATCACCAAAGGCAGTGCCACAGGTTGCAACCGCAGTAGTTACCCCAGCTAAATGGGCAGCCATTACATCGGTATACCCCTCGACAATCACCACTTGGCGATTTTTTGCGATCTCTTTTTTGGCCATATCTAAGCCGTACAAAATTTGATTCTTTTTATAAACTGGAGTTTCAGGTGAGTTTAAGTACTTTGGCCCAGTATCTACCTCATCACTTGCTAACTTTCTTGCACCAAATCCAACTACATCACCAGATATATCTTTAACTGGCCAAATTAAACGATTTCGATATCGATCAATCATTCCCTTGGTGCCTTCTTTAACCAATCCAGCCAGATTTAATTCTTCATCGGTAAACCCTTTGCCTTTAAGGTTTTTGTATAGGCCATCCCATTCATCTGGGGCGTAACCAATATTAAAGTTTTTCGCAGCATCACGATCAAAACCTCGCTTAGTTAAGAAATCACGGCCTTGTTGAGCTGCTGGAAGTTGTAATTGTTCCTGATAAAAAATTGAGGCTGCGGTGTTGGCAGCAACTAATCTTGAGCGATTAATTACAGGACCAGTGCCTACTCCACCTGATTCATAACGAAGTGTGTAGCCAATTCGGTCAGCTAATCGCTCAATTGTCTCCATAAATGTTAAGTGCTCTAACTTCATAATAAATGCAATTACATCACCACCTACTTGGCAACCAAAGCAGTGAAAAAATCCCTTGCTTGGTGTCACATGAAATGACGGGCTCTTCTCATCATGAAATGGACATAGACCTTTTTTCTGTCCACCACCAGCATTTTTTAGTTGAACATACTCGCCAACCACTTCATCAATTGGTGAGTGATCGCGGATGTATGTGACATCCTCATCTTTGATACGCCCGGCCATACTTCCTATCCTAGTTTCATTTGGGACAACTCAAACTATCCCCTGTTAATAAGCCGTTTATGAAGTGCAACTGCACCTGGGTCCGTCAATGATGCCACTTGATCAATTACTACGCGAAGCCGCGCTTGATCCGTTTGAGCATTTTGCCAATCTTGCAGGAAAAAACTTTCTAAAGTAGTTGGGGCACTCTCTAATATCGCCTCAACCAATTCAGTTAATAATTTTTGTTGCTCGCCATATCTAATCTGTGAATCACTAGCATTAATAACATAATGCCCAGCCATAGATTTAAGTAATGCCACCTCAACACGTTGGGCTCTAGGAACTACTAAATTTGCGTTATATCTAGTTAAATCACCATCACCATACTTTTCGCCAGTTGCTACCTCCGCAGCTTGGGCAAAGCGGCCAATTAATTGGCTGGCTAGATCTTTAAGCCGAGCAAGTGAGCGATGAGTACCATCGTAATAACGAGGCCAGCAAGATAATTTCTGCAACGCTGCTAATGCTGCTTGCATCTCACCTTCTGTAATATCAGCTAAATACATCTCTTGCGCAACTTTAAATAACTTAGGTAGATCATTGCTTAATTGATCTAATTTAATTTGACCAGATACTAATGAGTCCTCTAAATCATGAACGGAATATGCAACATCATCAGACCAATCCATAATCTGCGCCTCCATGGAGGTTTTACCTGATTCCACACCAGCGCGATACCAATTAAAGATTTCCAGATCATCCTCGTAAACACCAAACTTTCTTGCATTTACCGCCCGACTCCATGGATATTTTGTGGCTGCATCAAGGGATGCTCTTGTTAAATTCAAACCAATAGATTTGCCATCAGGTAATACTGTTTTAGCCTCTAATCGAATTAACAATCTAATACTTTGTGCATTACCTTCAAAACCACCACAGGATGATGCAATTAGATTTAATGCCTCCTCGCCATTGTGACCAAATGGTGGATGGCCAATGTCATGGGCAAGACATGCTCCTTCCATTAAATCTGGATCCGCACCAAGGGCTGCTCCTAATTCGCGACCAACCTGTGCACACTCAAGTGAATGTGAAAGACGTGTTCTTGGAAAATCTGTTGCCCAAGGAACTGCTACTTGAGTTTTTGCAGCTAAGCGGCGAAGTGCGAAGGAGTGAATGATTCTCGCGCGATCTCTTGCAAACTCAGATCGACCGCCACGCTTTGCAGGCTCATCTAAAAATCTTGCGCGATCGAAATCAGAGTATCCCGGATGCTCTTGCGCTGCTCTGATAACCATTTGGGAATCCTACCTGCCAACTGTTGGGTTGGTAATTTCGCTTACTTTTAAGCCTTTTTATTAGAGTTAAATTTAGGCAGATGCAGATCAAAATAAATTGAGATGATTCTGGTAACTACAACCGCTGCCGCTCCGATTACTGCAGATAGGGTTAAATCAACTTCTGTCTGTTGCAACCAAACAAAAGTTATTGCACCCACCAATGAAGATGTGCCGATGGTTTCACGGTGCAAAAGTACTGGCTCAACCTGACATAAAACATCACGAAGTAGACCACCTGTTACTGCAGTAATTAAACCTAAAATAATTGCCGCAAGCCAAGAAACCTCCTGTTGAAGAGCAAGATGTGAGCCTGAAATTGTGGCAATTGCTAAGCCGAAGGTATCCATAACCAGAAGAGTTTTTCCAATTCTAGTAACTCTTCTAAATACTAAAGTTGTTAGCACCGCACTTAGAACTGCAACTGTAATCCAAGGATCACTAATCCATACTGGTTTTAATCCGAGGAAAACATTTCTTAAAGTTCCACCTGATACAGATGCCACCGCTGCAATAAAGGCGATGCCGCCATAATCTAAACCTTTATCAGCAGCAATTCTTGCACCAACTAATGCAAAAACTAAGGTTGATAAGAGATCTAAAAAAGGTAGTAACTCCATGGCTTAAGAGTATAGATACTCTGCCTATAATCGATCACTTAATTTAATACCAAGCCGACCAACTGTTATATACGCAAGATATGCACCAGTCTCTCTGGCTAAGTACTTATACCCTGAGTTTGTAACTGAGGCCGGTCCTGTCTTAACTGGATCACAGCTAGCAATTAATCCTAAATCACTGGCCATCTTTACTGATCGAAAGCAATGATAAGGATCTGTAACAATAATTACCGAATTAAGTTTTGCTTTTTTCATCGCTGCTGCATACGCCTGGGTACTACTTAAAGTATCTCTGCCTTTTGTAATAGATAAAATATTTGATTTTCTAACCCCATTATTAATCAGCCAATTCTTACTAGCAGCAGCCTCGGTGGTTCTATCTCCCGGAGCACCAGATCCGATTGTGTAAATTCTTGGCGCAAGCCCTGATTTATATATTTGTAAACTCTCTTTTAATCTTGATTGCAAAATATCACTGGGCCGGCCATCAAATTGGGCTGCACCCATCACAAGAATTACATCAGATTTTACCGCTTCTGAATTTCTAGCTGAGTACCAAATACTGCCTGCCACATAAAGTGGCACAACAATTATTAATAGCAATATAAATGAGATTACTCTTCTGATAAATCTAAAAATGAACAATTAGGTTAGCCACCTGAGATTGCATCATCAATTGAAATTGTTGCCAGCTCATCTGGATCATTTAGCCAACCATCTGGCAGCTTTACCTCACGGCCATGACTAGTTCTACCCCGCGGTCCATCGCCAACTGATTGTGGGTAAGGTTGATCAGAAAGCCCAGATAACAACTCATGCATTTGAGCTAATGATGAAACCATCCCAAGGGAGGATCTAATCTCTCTTGGTACTGAAAAACCTTTTAAATACCAAGCCATATGCTTTCGGATATCGCGCATTGCACGATCCTCATTTTCAAAGTATTCAACAAGTAATTGGGCATGGCGTAACATAATTTTTCGAACCTCAAACAAATTTGGATTTACTCTTTTATTTTCACCATTTATTGAGCTAACTAAATCTGCAAATAACCATGGCCTGCCTAAACAACCTCTACCTACCACCACGCCAGCACAGCCAGTTTGATTAATCATTCTTACGGCATCTTCACCTGACCAAATATCACCATTGCCAAGCACTGGCACATCACTGCCGGAAAGATGTTCAACTAAATCTGTAATTTTATTCCAATCAGCGCTTCCTTCATATAACTGCGCAGCAGTTCTAGCATGCAGTGCCACCCAAGTAACTCCTAAATCAGCTGCAGATTTTGCTGATTCCAAAAAGGTGTGATGATCTGAATCAATTCCAACTCGCATCTTTACCGTTACAGGAATTCCATACTTACTTGCACTCTTAACCGCTGATTCAACAATTGCTGAAAACAATCTTCGTTTAAATGGCAGTGCTGCACCCCCACCGCGCCGAGTTACCTTAGGTACTGGACAACCAAAATTTAAATCAATGTGATCTGCCAGATCTTCGCTACCTAACAAATCAACCGCTTTACCTAACACAATTGGATCTACGGCATAGAGTTGAACAGATCTTGGTGATTCACCAACTCCTGGCTTAATTAATCTAAAGGTCTCTTCACGTCTTTCAATTAAAGCTCGCGCAGTAACCATCTCGGAAACAAAAAGTCCTGCCCCTTGCTCCCGGCATAACCTTCGAAAAGCGGCATTGGTTATCCCTGCCATTGGCGCTAAAACAACTGGAGTACTTAATACAAACTCATTATTTTCAAATCGGCCATTAGAAATTGGCAGACGAAGTGGTTTAACCTGCGTTAACAATTAGCAACCTAATAATTTAGGAGCTAAGTAATTTTGAACCTGATCAATTGCAATTCGAGATTGCGCCATAGTGTCACGCTCTCTAATTGTTACAGCTTGATCATCTAAGCTTTCAAAATCAATTGTGATACAAAATGGGGTACCAATCTCATCCTGCCGGCGATAACGTCTACCGATTGCGCCAGCATCATCAAAATCCACATTCCAATGCTTGCGCAAAGAATCAGCCAAATCTTTGGCTTTTGGCGATAGATCAGCATTTCTAGAAAGTGGCAGCACACCAACCTTTACCGGGGCTAATCGATAATCTAATTTCATCAACGCTCGTTTTTCCATCTCACCCTTTGAATTAGGCGCCTCATCCTCGGTATAAGAATCCAACATAAATGTAAGGGCACATCGATCAACACCAGCTGCTGGCTCAATTACATATGGCGTCCATCGCTCATTTTTTTCTTGATCAAACCAGGTTAAGTTTTCACCAGATGCTCTAGAGTGTGATTTCAAATCAAAATCAGTTCGATTAGCAATACCTTCTAGTTCACCCCACTCAGTTCCGGCAAACTCAAACTTGTACTCAATATCAGCTGTTCGCTTTGAGTAATGAGAAAGCTTCTCTTTTGGATGTTCAAAGATTCGAAGTCGATCTGGGTTAATTCCTAAATCTTTATACCAAGCTAATCTGGTATCGATCCAGTATTGATGCCACTGTTCATCTGTTCCGGGAACGACAAAAAACTCCATCTCCATCTGTTCAAACTCACGGGTTCTAAAGATAAAGTTTCCTGGGGTAATTTCATTTCTGAAAGATTTACCAATCTGGCCAATACCAAATGGTGGCTTCTTACGCGAGGTTGATGCCACATTATCAAAGTTAATAAAGATTCCCTGCGCAGTCTCTGGCCGTAAATACGCCAAACCTGATTCATCCTCTACTGGACCTAGATAGGTTTTAAGTAAGCCAGAGAATTGTTTTGGAGCGGTGAACTTTCCCTTTGTGCCACAATTTGGACAATTAATTTCAGCAAGAGATGCTGCTTTTTTCTTATGCTTATTTTCATAAGCCTCTTCTAAATGATCAGCGCGGTATCGTTTATGACAGCTTGTGCACTCAGTTAAGGGATCGGAGAAGGTTTCAACATGTCCGGATGCTTGCCAAACCTCGCGAGCTAAAATTACGCAAGAATCTAAACCGACCACATCATCTCTGCCTTGCACCATAGATTTCCACCATTGGCGCTTAATATTATTTTTTAACTCAACTCCAAGTGGACCGTAATCCCAAGATGCGCGAAGTCCGCCATAAATTTCAGATGATGGGTAAACAAAACCACGTCGTTTGGCTAATGAAACGATTGTCTCTAAACGATCTTGGGCCATTTGATCTCCATCCGGCTGGCTGTCGGCGGCTTACATTGATGGGATAACTTTACGCTAGATTTAGCAAATGTTAGTTATTGGTTTAGCCGCCATCACCGTTATTGCCACTTTCATGGGTGGATTATTGGCGCTACGGGCAAAAGACCGATTTCATCTAGTTCTTGGAGTTTCAGCAGGTTTGCTACTTGGACTGGTTGGTTTTGATTTACTACCTGAAATATTTGAGATGAATTCATCAGAGTTAGGTGGAGTTAAAACTATCTCAATAGCTTTGATATCTGGTTTTTTATTCCTTCATTTTTTAGAGCAATTCGTTGGATCGCATGAACCTGCTGAGTCAGATTATGGTCACGACCATAAACATGCTGTTGAAATTGCTGGTGTGGTTGGTGCGGTTGCAATGGCAGGGCACATATTTTTAGATGGCGTTGCATTAGCTCTCGCCTTTAAAGTAAGCACGGAATTAGGAATTGCAGTTTTTATTGCAATGATTGTTCATGCTTTTAGTGATGGGCTAAATACAGTTGCGCTGTTAATTAAAACCAATCAGTGGCGAGAAAAAGGTAAGTACTTATTGGGCCTAGATGCAGTAGCCCGAATTGGTGGCGCAGCACTTGGAAGCTCATTAACCTTTAGTGATGGTAATTTGGCTATTTATTTAGCATTATTTACTGGAATTGTTATTTACCTTGCCACCTCTCATATTTTGCCAGAGGCGCACTCAAAACATCCATCAAAGGTGACTATGGTTGCTACCTTAACTGGTGTATTAATAATGTGGTTGTTAGTAGCAAACCTTTAGGTTACGCCTTACCAAACCGTCTCTCACGTTCAGCGTAAATCTCAATCGCCTTCCACAGAGTTCTTCGGTCAGCATCTGGCCAGAGCACATCAAGAAAAACCATCTCCGCATAAGCTGATTGCCACATTAAAAAATTGCTAGTTCGCTGCTCTCCGGATGATCTTAGAAATAGATCCACATCCCGCATCTGCGGTGCATAAAGATACTTATTTAAGGATTTTTCAGATAATGAATCAGGTTTAATCTTCTTTTTTACTGCATCCTTTGCAATTGCAACTGCGGCATCTAACATCTCAGCCCGGCCACCATAATTTACACACATATTCAAAGTTAATACTTTATTGTTCTTAGTTAACTCCTGCGCCTCTTTTAACTCTTTTAAAACCCCACTCCATAATCTTTTCTCTCTGCCAACCCAGCGAATCTTTACACCCAACTCATTCATCTCATCCCGTCGCTTGCGCAAAACCTGGCGATTAAACTCCATTAGGAATTTCACCTCTTCTGGCGAGCGCCGCCAATTTTCAGTTGAGAAGGCGTAAGCACTTAACTCTTTAACACCAATTTCAATTGCGCCATGGACCATATCAAGTAGGGAGGCCTCCCCGGCTTCATGTCCTGCTGTTCTTGGCAATCCACGTTGCTTTGCCCACCTGCCATTACCATCCATAACTAAGGCAACATGATTTGGGATTTGTTTTGGATCTAACTTTGGTGGAGTAATACCGGTGCGATGTGGAGTTGGTGGCGTAACTTTTTTTCGTCTACTGACTTTGCTCTTACTTTTAGCCACGACTTATTCTCTCAACTAATGGCAGGGAACGTAAACCGCGCTCTAAGTGCCACTGCAGGTAGGCGGCAATTAAACCGGAAGCCTCATTTCTATTCTTAGCCTCACTTTTAACCGCCCGCTCCCAATCCCCCGTTAACAAATCTGCCATTAAATCAAGTGTTGCCTGGGATGGGGCAGCTGAGGCAGATGGCTTACAACTTAGACATACGCAGCCGCCACCTTGTAGTGAGAAGAATTTATGTGGACCGGGTGCTTCACATCTTGAACAAACTGTTAATGATGGTGCGTATCCGGCAACTGCTAATGATCTAAGTAGATAGGCATCTAATATCAAAGATGCATCATATCTTTTTTCCGCTAGAGCTTTTAATGATCCACTAACCAATATAAATTGCTGCAGCGCTGGTTCATGCTCTGCTTGGGTAAAACGCTCAGCAGCTTCTAAAATAGCGCTAGCAACTGTCCAACTTGACTATCGTGACTGGGAAAC
>OGVZ01000147.1_pt1 | contig 11211 bp, 13 predicted proteins | sample 1575881 | NCBI WGS metagenome assembly OGVZ01 (sample SAMN07581520, study PRJEB24739) | freshwater metagenome | place: Singapore | collected 2015-01
GTCTTCCGGCGGGGAAGTTTTTCACTCCCCTTATCGTTACTTATGTCAGCATTCGCACTTCTGATACCTCCAGCAGACTTCACAATCTACCTTCGCAGGCTTACAGAACGCTCCTCTACCACTTGCAACCACAATTCTTTTAATAGACATTGATTTTCTAGTAGTTAATTCTCCATCAAATTTTTCTGGTAATAAATAAGCCTTTACATTTAATGAAAATTCTACTCTATTAATTCTTTCCGTTCCTTCACCAACTTCATTTACTACATTAAATTCACTAACCGATGTTCTAAATTTAAATTTTTCTTTATCTCCCCAATATGATGATGCGAAATTTAATTGTTCAATTACCTCATTTAATTGCTCTGTGTATGATGTCCAACACATACAATCGTAATTAACCTCCACATAATCAGGCATTGCAATTCGGAAAATTTCATACTTTGGTTTTACACTACCACCCAATGCAGTAAAACGGTCGTAACGATTATCTTTTGACCATTTTGTAATTGCAGGGTATGAAATGTGTCGATTTGGCATTGACATGGTTTCATCTTTTGCAATAGAAGTTCTACGAATCATTAGGATTGGTAATTGTATTCTACCTTTTGCATCTCTAAAAACTCCTTGTCTTCTTGCACCATTCCACCTTTCTGAATTACCATAAATAACTGGAATTTTTACTGCAACACCTTTACCATCTTTTAATGTTGGTAAAACCGTATCTTCCAAATAAGACATCATAGCATAATCTATATCAAATAGCGTTACACTCTTTTTAAGGTCATTTTTTTCAGATTTTATTTCCTTACCTCTGTTAAGGTCGGGTCTTAATGGATTTACTGACATTTATTATTAATTTATTCTTTCTTCAATATTAAGATTTGATTTAGTCACCATAAATGTAGAACATATAATACTCCAGTTTCTTCTATTATATGTTTCGGTTGTTTCATCTTCTCCACCAGGCAATCCACCAACTAATTGAATTTCATTTGTATTATCTATTTCATAATATGCATCATTAAAATAAATAACATCACCAATTTCAGGATATGCATTTCTTTCTCTACAATGTTCTCTATCAAATCTGAATTCTATATTTTGACTCGTTTCCGGACCAAATCCTTCATATGCTATTGATTCCGGTTCTTTATTAATTAAACAATATAATTCTACTCCTCTATGCCAAGTTTTATTCATAGCTTCACCGTAAATATTAACTTTTGTTTCATTTAAATTTATTTTATATAAAACGCAAGTATCTTCTATTACCTTTTCTATTAATTCTCTGGCAACATTTCGTAAAAAATTAATATCTCTACCTACTAAAAACTTTGGCATATTATCCTACATATAATTTTAATGGAACTTTTCTTAACATTTCTTGCTGATGGTCTGCTTCATGTGCTTTATTTTCCATCACTTTAATTCTACTTAATTCCTCAAGGTTTTCTCTCAATTGTGTAATCAATGCATCTTTTTCAACTTGTGCTTCGGCTCTCAACGCTGCACCATCCAATTGAACTTCACCATCGGGAATTGGAACAGAATTATATTTTTCTCTGATTGCTCCTAATAATTCTTTAGATAATGCTAATGTATATTTTCTAATCCATTGTTTACCCACATCATTTATATTTGAGTATTGGATAAAATCATATGGAACATCGGAATAATCGGAAAGTGAATCGGCTTGTATTGTTTGGGAATCATGCTCAAATTCATCTCTACTCATATAATCAAAGTATATTTTTGCAGGTGAATTTGTGGTAGGAACAGGAAATATTTCCATTTTATTATCAACAATATTAAAAGTATGATGTGATTTTCTAATATGGTCATTAAACTCAATGTGTTGCATTCTCAATACATCTTCGTATAAAGGCATCATCAAGAATTGTGCTGCAGGGGAATAATTGCCAAATCCTAATTCGGAAATTAAATTTAATGTACCTTGTGCACCCACCGAATATGGGTCAAAGAAACGAGTTATAGCAGGAATTGCTTCGTGATATACTCTATGTACATCTATTGTAGAACTACCACTATACATTTGTGAAAATGATTGCGATGTTTGGGTATCAATTGCAGATGTCATTAAATTATATCTTTGTACAGATGATGTTAATTCTACATATGCTTTTCTCATTTCCGTACTACCACCAACACCAGCAAGTGTTCCATATTGTTGTGCCATACGAACTGCTGTCGGAAGGAAAGAACCTTCTACGAGAGTTTGTGAATAGTTTGCTATTTTACCTTTTGGTTGACCTTTAAGAATATCAAGGTTATTACGAAGGTTAAATTGATTTACTTGAGATGAATATTCGGATGTTGCTTCTTCAAAGCATGCCCAAATTTGTTGATTTTCTAATTCAATATTTACAATTGGATATCCTAATCTTTTTGCAACCCAAACTGCCGTTTTTGGTGCATCATTTTTAAAATCAGTATCATTATCATAAATTCCAAAGGGAGTTGCATCCGCTGATGCTGATGCTGTTAAAAATGCATTTAATGTTGAACCTGACCAATATGTGTTTAATGACATTATTTATAAATTTATAGAGTTATACTACTATAAATATAGAAATAAAAAAAGAGGAGTGATTTCTCACCCCTCTTTTATATTTTAAGTTTAAAACTTAACTAATTACTCAATTAGAGAGTTTCTAAACCATCAACGACAATCTTACCGTAAAACTCTGGTCTTACGATTTTCTTAGCGTATCTAGTCATAACACCTCTTCTTGGAGTGAAGTTAGTTGGGTCATAAACTAATGGAGTCATAATCAACGGAACATATGGAGCGTAAACAGCACCTGTTTCGAAGAAGTTAGAACCTTTGAAACCTAATAAGATTACGTTCTCTGTCATATATGGGTTTTTGTAAACATCATATCTGTTAGAGATAGAACCGATGTTAGTTACACCTGCTGCGAACTGCATTGCATCTTTACCTGGGTTTGCAGAGAATCCGTTCATTGATTCAAGAATTGTAGCTACGTTTGGAGATACAACGATAAAGTTTGCACCACCTCTCATAGTTAATTGGTGAATCTTATTAGAGATTTTCTGTAATTTGATACCCAAAGTTTGATACCAAGTGTTCTTTGTGTAAGCACCTGCTGCTACTGCATCAGCATCAGCTGCGAAACCTGTACCAGTCCAGTCATAACCAACTCTTGCAGACCAGTATTCAGTTGAGAATGCGTTTTGCTGTAACATCTCAAGGATTTCTAAATCAATTTCTAATGAAATGTATTCAGATAACATTTGAGTTAATTCAGCTTCAGCATCTACTGAATGGCATGCGTTTAAGTCTTGTGCCAATTCTGGAGTCCAGATTGCTTTTAACTTACGAGTTTTAGCAACGATTGGTTCAGATTTCAATTCTAGTTCATCTTCTGGAATTGGAAGGTCAGAACCTTTATCTTCGAAGTCACCTCTGTTGTAATCAACTGGTTGCTTAAAGTATGCTAAGTCAGCACCTACTGTTGAAGAACCTGACCAAGAAGAGTTTGTAATTTCTGCTACAAACACTACGTTTGAACCATTCTTCACAGTATATTGTGGATAAAGAACGTAGCCAGAACCTGATTGTTGTAAATCAAATGCTCTAACACCATTCCAATCAGCATCTACTGGTAATGCTACAGTTGCTTTTCTTAACTTACCTGCTGCGAAAGATGCAGATACAGTTGCGTTTGATAAATCGAATGAAATATCTGATAAAGATGCAGATGCTACTGATGCAGCAACAACGGATTTAGTATCATTGATAGTGTATCCGAATCTACCTGCGCCAAATAAACCACCTTCAGCAGCTTGAGTAGAACCTAACTTATTAGTGTTAGCATCTAAACTATCTTTACCGAAAGTACCTAAAGCACCGAACATAGAAGAACCAGAAGCTGGTCTGTTAATATCCTTACCTGCTGTTGAACCATATTTGAAGTCCATGTAGAAGATAAGACCTGATGGTAAGTTCATTGGTTGTACAGAAACGAATTCTTTAGCTGCGATTGAACCAAAAATTCTTCTTACCAATGGAAGAGCTACACCAGCCCACTCTTCTGAACCTGCTGAAGTACCAGTTCTAGTAGCTTCATCAAGTAATTGCTTAGCTTGGTTTTCAAGCATTACTGCCATACCATGCTTTGAAGTTTCTGAACCTACTCCTTCAAGTAAGCCAGTCTTCTCCCACTTTGCTTTCAAACCTCTGGTTTGCTCAAGCATTACGTTTTGTGGGTTTTTGCCTGTCATAATTTGTTTTAAGTCCATTTTACTTAATTTAATTATTTTTTGTTAAAAATTTATTTAATAATACCTGCTAATTTCTTAAATCTGTCTGAAAAATCTGCAGATTCTGCAATTACTTGCTTAGCTGCTGCTGGCTTTGTAGATTTAACTGCTTTGCTAGCGATTCCTTCAGAGATTGATTTTTTAGTAGATTTGTTAGATGTAGCGTATTTGAAATTCTCTGCTAATGTAGAGTAAACCAATTTAACTTCTCTAACTGATTTTGTTCTATCCAAAGTTTCGATAACTTTAACCTTCTGTTCGTTAGTCATGTTATGAGCTCTGAATAATTTGTTTGCGAACAATAACTTAGCGTTCAATAAGTTCACTTCGTTAATTGTTTTTTGAAGAGATTTGATAGTTTTGTAAGCTTCGTTCAATTCAGCCTTAATAGCTTCATCTTTCTTTTCTTCATCATCACCTTTCATATCTGCTTCCATTTCACGTAAGATTTCTTCCAAGTCGATAACTTCGTTTTTCTCTTCGTCATCTTTCTTTTCTTCTTCTTCCGCTTCGTTAGTTACAACTAATTTTGGGTCTTCACCTTTATCAGTTCCAGCTTCAGAACCATCAGCTAAATTTTCGTTTTTAGCTTCTTCTTCTTCACCTTCTTCTGCTTCGTACATACCTTCTTCAGGTTGTTCTTCAGATTCATCACCTAATTGTGCTTCTAACTCTCTGATGATTGCTTCCAAGTCCATGTCATCTTCTTCAGATTCTTCTGGCTCATCACCAGTTACATCGTACTCTTCACCATCACCTTCTTCTGATGCGAATGGGTCTTCTTCATCAGCACCAATCATTGCATCTGCTTCCATTGCTGGAGCTTCTTCTTCATCATCGTTTGCTCCCATTTCTAATTCTGCTAATCTAGCTTTTAATTGTGCGATTTCGTCTTGCTTTGCTTTTTCATCATCGCCCATTTCCATACCTTCTTCTTCGTTGATATCAGCTACTTTTTTGAAATCTGCAACTTGAGCTCCTGGCTCACCTGATGCAGTTTTTGTAGAACCAGCTTCGAATTCGGTGTGTGCGTCTAATTTAGGATTAGAAGTAGAAGAACCAATGCCTGTAGAAGTTAATTCCTCATCTACTTTTTCTGCATCTTTCTCTTCTGCTTCAGCCTCTGCTCTTAACTTTTGAGATAAGATAGATTGAAGTCTTGGAGTGAATGCTTCTTCAAGTGCGAGTTTTGCGTTAGCTAATGCAGTTTCTTTTACAGCTTTAGCATCGGCAATTGCTTCTTTCAATAATTTTGAATTTGCCATTGTTTTTCTCCTTAAATTTGTTTGTGAAGTTATTCGGGAAGGAAACTCCAATAGATAATTGTCGGTTGTTCGGTCACACCTTATAAGAGAAGGGTATTCATTAACCAACTGTGTCGTAATAATAAATCCCATATAAATAATGGGATATTTGATAATAAATATAGTATTTTTTTAGAAAACTAAAGAATTAATATAAAAATTTGTTTTTTCTTTTAGCTTCTTCCATCTTTAAACGATTCTTAACCGATGGTTTTGTAAAAGTTTGTCTATCTCTCAATTGCTCAATTTGCTTTGAGTTCTGAACTTTTTTCTTATAATCTTTGAGTGCGGCTTCTATATTTCCACCCTTAACATTGATAATCAACATAACTTATTGTAAATTAACTAACTTATATTTAGTTTGATATAATAGGGTTACAATATTATCTATATCATTTTGTAACCAACTCATTTGTAATTTCTTATCTTCTCTCAATTTTGCAACTGCTACTAACAATTTATCAAAGTATGCAATTATATTTTTAATATCATTATTTGTATCTAAACCACTAACAGGTTGTAATTTGATTAAACCGTATTGTCCTTGATATGCTTCTACTAATCCATCTACAATTCCGCCAATAGTATCATAATAATGTTGTAAAGCCTGATGTGCTGATAATGCACCTACACCTTTCACACCCACATGAAATGAATGTGCCTGTGTTCTACTATGTAATAAAAGTGATGCTAATTGTTCCATATTACTTTATACCCAATCTTTCTGCCATTTGTTGTTCAGTAATTTCTGCAATTTCAAAATATCTGCCCAATACATGCCCCATATCTTCATAAAGTGCTTCTAATCTTTGTTCTTGTGCTTTTGCTTCAACTGCTTCCTTTTCAAACTTCTCTTGTAAAGATTTTAACTCTTTCATATTACGTTTGATTGTAACTCTATCAAACCAATCACCACCTTCTCTTAAAGTATATTCTTGTGCAGCATCTGCTATAGCACCAAGCGTTTCTGCCACCTGTCTGATATCAGATTTTCTACTCATATTTTCTCTATGTTGTCCATAGGTAGAAATAATTTCTAAAAAGTGTTTTTTAATTTCAGAAGGTAATTGTTGAAACTCTTCTGTTTCTTTTAATATATCTTTTAACTTAATCATAATTATCTCTTTACAATTTTGTTTCTTTTTAATCTTTGAACTGCTTGTTGTAAATCCGATGGAGTCATTCCTAACGCATCTATCAACTTTGCAATTACATATTGTTCTTTTCTTCTTGGTAAGTTATAAGATTTAATAACTTGCAATGCTCTATCCAAAAATCTTTCAACTTTTCCTGGCAGAGATACATCCATATCTTCCAAATCTTCGTTCATTTCTTTTTTTGTAAGAACTTTTACCTCTTTAAAATTGATTGGTATTAAATTTATTAACTTTGCCATATTAGTTTAATTCAATTATGATTTCTCTCATAAGGTCTTGTGCCTTACACCATTTACCACATTCATCTGCAATTTGTTTCCATTGCTTTGATTCGTTTACAGGTGCCATAAATGCTCCGTGAGTTGATGGGTTGGAAACAAAATCCCAACCAACTAATTCAAAATCTTCTTGTACCATTACAGTACCATCGTTTAATTCTTTAACTGAACCCAAACCTCTTGATGAAATACCTAAACGAATATTATTTTTTAATAATTCTTTTAAGATATTACCTGATGGTGTTGAAAGGATTTCCACTTTACCCATTACATCATCACCATCCCACCAAATTTCTCTAATATTATGAGAAACGTTTTTAAGGTTAATAACAGGAGAATCCGGATGGTCTAATTCACCCAATGCTCTTCTTTCCTTAATTAGTTGGTTATATTTTTGACACTCTCTTTCTAAAATGGGTTTAGGGTATCTTCTATTATTTTGATTTGGCGCACCTGCTCTTTGAAGAATACCAGAAACTAAATAAGTTCCGTTTTCCTCTTTTACAAGCTTTGCTTCAAAAAGATGAGTTTCTATCAATAATCCTTTATTCATTATTTTTTCTTATTCAATGGGTCGTTTTTATGTTTAATTACTTTACCCTTTTCATCTTTCACATCCCCTTTATAAATTTTTCTTAAATCATCCCAATCTTTTTTAGATTGTAATTTATTTTTATAATTTGGACCTGGTTTTGAACCATATCCTTGCGATGATTTTACAGTTATTTTTGTTCCAGGTTTAACTTTATGAGCTTTTTTATAGGCATCTGCAGCTGCTTGAGTTGCAAATTCCATCTCATCTACTTCTTTTTTCTTATTTCTTAATGCTGCTAAATCAGAACCTTCGATTTCACCATCTTTATCTACATCAATTTGCTTTTGTTTATCAGTTAATTCTTCTGGTAGTCCAGTTAATCTTCCTTCCGATTTTGCTTTTGCTGCTTTATCTACTGCTTGGAAGAATTTTACTTTTTCAGCATCAGACATATCAGGAATAGATTTGCCTGTTTTATCTAACATATGTTTAAATAATTGTTGATAATCGCTTTCTTCTTTTACTACTTGCTTAATAAGCTCTTTTAATTGATTTATGTCCATTTTATTCTGATATTTGTCTGATTTTTTGGTCTAATTTGATTAATCTTTCCTTTATAGCATAAATATGATGATTAGTTCTTTTCCAATAAGATTTATTATCTACACCACTTTCGTTTTTAATCTTACCATACCAATTAAGAAATCTTTCCATTTCTTTTAATTGTTTATTGATATTTGAAATACCTCTACCTATTTTTGCTTGTGCTGATGATTCATCTTGCTTCAATGCCAACCAACGATTTTCTTTTACAATTTCCATACCGGCTTGCTTTGCTATATCGTTATTTGGTTTTACTTTTTTTTCAGTTTCTTTCACAGGCTTATCAGTTGCAACTTCCATACCGGATACATCTGCTATTTTTTTATCAGATGATTTTCCTGCAACTTTAATATTAGGTGCTACACTAGATAATTTCAAATTAGGTGTTGATGTGTTTTCTTCGGTTACTACTGAATATCCTGTTAAATCTGCTTGCTTTTTTCCTTTTTTCTTTTCATCACCCTTTTTAGTAAAAGCATGTGGAGTTCCATATCCCTGAACATTGCCAGTTACGTTCATTTCATCAATCATTCGTTCTCTAACCATTTTACGAATGATTTCTTTAATCTTTTGTATTTGTTCTTCTTTTTTATCAGGAAGACCAGCATGTTTTGTAGATGCAAAATCTTTAGCATCTTTCTTTTTCATATCTGCTGCTACTTTTGCTACTTCCGGAGATGCTGGTTCTTCACCCTTTTGTGCGGCGTGAACCATACCCATAAATCTTTGTTGTGCTTTACTTACTGCTGGCATTTTTTAATTCGTTTAATAATTCATAAGTCATCATCAATTGAAGCAATGTTTGCGGCAGAATCTGTTGGCTGCATTGTATCGACTGTTTGTCCATCTAACGGTCCGGTCGGGATCCCGTTTTTAACACGCAGCATGCCATTGCTATCAATCCAAAGATTGTAAGCGCCAAGCTGAACTGGAGCGCCATAACTGGTTCCAATCCCGCCTAGATTGCCGCCAAACTCTGCGTCTGCTCCAGAAGAAATTGTTTTTAGAGCATTGACTCCAAGCCTATTGTTTAAGCGAAAAAATGAAATTCTGTCTTCATTTGACGCTGTAATTGCTGTTCTGCTTGCTGGATTTGCTGGAGTATATTCAATAGCGTTTGATGCGGCCCGCACCTTCGTCACTTGAACAACAGCCCAAGACCAGTTTACGGGCGCAGAAGCACTGTCACTCAGGCGGAAAATAGCAACATCGCCAGGCTGTATTCCTGCAGTAGTCAAATTGTCGACAATAAGCTGGTTAAGAGTTCCCGGATAGTTGTATTGGCTAGATATTGTGCTGTCGTATTGGCCTGTGACCTGAACTTGTCCATAAGCAGACGAATAGAACTGCTCTCCAACCTCTAAATCTGAAAAGGTTGGGAATGTTGAGAATGTAAAGACTTGCTGACGGCCATCAATAACCTGTGTGCCCTTAAACCGAGAAGCTTGAGCAACAGGAACCGCTGTGTCTATGCATCGAACCTGTCCACCATTGGCGGTCCTAATGCTAAGTGTCGGATTGTCAGACGATATGCATTCACCTCCGACAGTCGTTAAGCCGCATCCGTAATAAAGCGGAACTTCTCCAGACAAAAAAGATTGCGGCAAATTTGTTGCAATTGTTGAAAGAGACGGCGTGATTACATTTAGTGTACTTCCTCTCGCCTTTAGATATGGCTTTATAACAACATCACGAACGGTTGAAACTTCAACTGCCGGGGTGGCGTCAGCGGAACAAAAAAAGTCAATGGATACATTCGCGACAAATTGTTTAATTGTGCTGTAACCAAGTGCTTTAATTACCCCACTTATATTTTGAGCACCTTCTTCAATCGCTACTTGGTTGCTGATATCAATGTCACAAACCACTCCGTTCGTGCCGTTGCCAACGTAAGATGAACCCAAGGATGGCGCGCCACCAGACACCTTGATACGCAAGTCTTGGCAATCAACAACCCAAAAAGTCCCATTGACAACTTCAACGTCGATCTCGCACTGCACAGCAAGGTGGGCTATCCAAGCAATTTTGCTAACCAATCCAGACTGGTTGCATAAAATCGTCATATCACGAACAGACGAATTCACAATCGGAGTTACGATTCTGTATCCGGCATCAGCCCATGTGCTCATATTAGGATACCCAGATCCACCACCACCTGGGCTTGCAGTCAGAGCGTATGATCGAATAAACGCGCCGAGCGATGACGTTGTATTTGAGTAATTGTTCCTGAGTTTTGTTTTTAAATTAACTGTAGCGCCAACTGAGGATGACACTTGCACAAATTCAGACTTTGCAGGATGCCATGCCGGAATTCCTTCAGACAAATACAACCAAGTGTTTTCTGAAATGCTAACAGAAGCCGCTGCTGTGAACGAAGATGCTCCTGCTTTAATGGTGCTTGATGCAGAAAAAGCGTCCGGGCCAGAAACAAAATAGTCGCCCGTCGAGTCATAATAAGTAGAGTAGTTGTCAGCAGGACAAACGCCGTCGAAATTTATAGCAGCGCTTCTAACAATCCTTTTTACGGCCGTCGTAGATGCTGTTGTGCAATTTATAAACGTCCTTCCTTTTCCGTCTCCGCAAAGCTCAACTCCGCTTGGAATAGACAACGTTGCCGTCGTCAAATATGTGCCAGCAGGCGCATATACGCTCTTTGCTCCACTATTGAGTGCCCCCTGAATGGCCGCCGTATCGTCCGCAACCCCATTACCAACCGCCCCGAAGTCCTTCACGCTCACCACGTCGCGAAGCTTGCTCTCAACCGTCCTCGCCACCGCGCTGGTGCCTGCGGGGTTGTAGGTTACTTCTGAAGCGTTGTCCGGGAAGTTCAGATTGTCCTGCAGATAGTCCTGCAGCAGGCTGACCGACATCTTCCTCGCATCACCGCCGCCAGCGTAGTAGGTCGGGATCTGGTTGCCGCCTGATACTTCGTCGATCGACGGGAGCTGGTTGATAGTCGGCATGGGTTACTTCCTCGAAAGCGGCTCGGTCGTGATGGCTCTTAGCAAAACCACCGCCACAGCAAT
>OGVZ01000148.1_pt1 | contig 11210 bp, 28 predicted proteins | sample 1575881 | NCBI WGS metagenome assembly OGVZ01 (sample SAMN07581520, study PRJEB24739) | freshwater metagenome | place: Singapore | collected 2015-01
ACCTTTGCTTTTGGCGCGGATACTTGACCTTAGGGAAGCTTTATTTTGAGAAAAACGACAAAACATGTGTTCAACACTTTAATACCGCCGTTACCTTTCAGTTCAAAGACCAAGAGGTTAGATATTGGCAGGCATACGCCACCCAATTCTTTAACGATTATCCCACTGCCAAAAAATATTACCGTTCAATGGCTAAAGAGTTTCCCAAATTTTGCGAGAGCTTTTGCCAAATGGGAAGCATCTATTGGGAAGAAAAAGCGATCGATAGTGCGGTTTACTATTATGAGCAAACCTTAAAAGTAGACCCTGAGCATATTGAGGCAATGCATAATCTTGGGATGATTTACGAAGAAAGAAAGGACTTTACGAGTACATTAACGCACTATGCCAATGTGCTTAAAATAGACCCCAAATATTCGCTTACGGTTGAACGCGTTACGGCATTGAAAAAGAGGAAATGGTAGAAAATCGTTTTCAACGTTGGGCAGGAGAAGTTATATTTCCATTGATGGGGCTGCTCTTTTGGGATTGGACCTTTGCTTTTGTCGCATGGTTTTATTTTGGGGATCGGTTTTTTCAATGGGGGTTCAATTTCTTTAAGAAGGAAAATCCCAGATTTTGGAAGGCGCAATCCCTGATTACCTTGGAACTCATTTGGAAAGTCATCTACAAATATCTCTGCATTAGCCCTATTTAGATCAAATTCTTCCATGGCTCTAAGGATTGAATTTTCTCTAATATCCTTAACTAAATCAGCAACCATGTATTTCTTCATAATCTAATTATACTACTCTTCAAATGATTGCTGTGAAGCCCATAGAGCATCTTGATCTATTTGACTAGGATTAGTACCATTAGGATATTGGTTATGATGGATTCCATCGGCTTCCCGCCCTTTTTGTTCCACCACAAATCCATTCTCTCGATCAAATAGAACATAATCAAATTCCTTGACCTGGAAGTATTGTTTAAATACAGATAACACCTTATCTAGGTCTAGACTTCCGCATGTATAGAGATCGAATTGAATTAGCCCTGGATCTGTCTCATCCCAAATATGGAATGCAATATGGCTAGTTTCGATCATAACGATTGCGGTTAGACCTTTATTTCCAGGAACATCCACATAGGATGCAAATGGACCTTTAATAATTTTCATATTAATCTGGTCGACTAAAACTTTAAGAAATTCTATTCCTTGTTCTTCTGTATTCATTGGATTAGCTACTTTAGCATTAACCAATAAGTGTTTGTGATATATCATTGCTACTCCTGTTTTCATAATTTTCCCTGCAAATATGCCATATAGTTAAGTATAGCAAATAGTAATATTAGAATACCGATGGCGTATTTCATTCTTTCCCGCCAAAATTTATGACTCTAAATGCATCCCCTGTTTCTTCATCTTCAAAATCCCATTCGCCCCAATATGGAATTCCATCAGCATCATAATCATCCCAACCTGAACCTTCCATATCTAAATCTAATTTGTAGAATGTTCCATACTTCTGATATAGTGGCCAAAAGGTATCCCATAGCCATCCATAATATTTATATTTAAATCCTTTTATGCCTTCATCTTCCATATAGGATAGCTTTAGCATATTCTTAGATGCTATTGATCCCGCCCAATTCGCTATCCAGCGTAGTGGCGGTTTAGCATTATGTACCACAATTGAGTCATCTAGAAAATTACGCATATGTTCTTTCTTCTCGCCGCACTTTTCGCTTCACTTATTCGTCGTCGAAATCTACTTCAAATGGATCATTTAGATCTAATTGATCTAAACCTTCTAATGATTTAAATGCAATTACAGCAGTAAATGCCATAAGGGCAATCGCTGCTGCGGCCATAATAAACTTCTTATTCATCCCAACCAGTCCTTTTCTGTGGATATTCTAAATCTCCATATGCATATTCATATGAATTTAAACTAAGCATTCTAGACTTGCCACAAGGGCAAGGTGGGGCCATGTGAATCTTATCTTGAGTTAAATCTGTTTCAATACTCATTAGGGTATTGCATGTTCGGCATTTAAACATATACTTAGTCACTTCTTTTCCTCCATGATCATTTCAATTATTGCATAACAATCACATGTACTAACCATACATTCCGCCGTTCTTAATCCATACCGCCTTAATTCTCCTGATGCTGAAAGTAAATGCTGCTCCTGAATTAATCCTGCAATTCTTTCCCGCTCAAGCTTTTGAGCCTTTTTGCATCCATTACAGGGACATTTCCAAACAGTTTTAGCATAACTTATTTGATCTCTTGGATCCCTATATGCATTTTCAGCTGCTTCAAGATCCAATTATTTTCCTTTTTGTTCTGATAGCAAATAATTATATCTACGTTTCCATGTTTCAGCCTGCTCTTCAGCATCTAACCACATTTGTTTCATATTTGCAGTTCTTTCATGTTCTTGTTGAATAACGTCTTGCAGTCTTGCAAATTCATCTTGAAAATCTACATTAGTTAACTGAGCTCTACCTACAGCAATTCCACTAATAAAAATTAATGCATTCCATAATAGGTCCCACATATTCCGCCTCTTTCTCTAGGTACTAATTATAGCCCAAGATCCTCGACTCTGTCAATAGCATCATCCATGCTATATTCATGCTGTTTTGTACAATCGCCACATTCTTTACACATAGAAATCCCCCGCCTCTCAGCGGGGGTTCTCCTTAATTAAACTTTCTTTGGCCTACCAGTACGCTTTGGAACTAATGAAGTTTCTCTGCGTATACCGTGTTTATTACGATCTATTTTTACTGCAGGCTTTGAGATTCCAGATTTAAATTTACCTTGAGTTGGATTCTTCCTTGTTGCTTCTTGCGAAGTTACAGCTCCTGCTGGAGCATTATTTGGAGGAGTATCCATTCCTGTACCATTACTCATTAATAAATCTCGTTCTCTCCTGTTGAGTAGCAGTCATATTTAGTGTCAAACCTGCTTCTCCATCTCGTGTGACATCAAGCATGCCTCCTGGAATTTGTACAATTCCAGATTCGCTACCGATGTTTTCGCATCCGCATTCTACGCACATGATTACTTCTTTGTTGTTCCTGCTGGACCTTGTGTTGACTTGTCCTCTGCTGGAAATGCTGCTGCTGGATCTGCTGCATATTGCTCGCCGTTCCAAACTGTTGCATCATTTACTTTAGGACTAGTAAATCCGTCCAAGTTAATTCCGTCTGCCATTTTTATATCTCCTATAGGGTTAATTTAGATGGGTCTAGAAGTCCATCCATATTCCCATTATAGCATTTCTTAAATTCTATACTTCTGTTCCCAACATGGGTCACAGACCATTATATATTTGGATTCTGTGCTGGTGATGCGGGTTGCGGTATTGCCACAACCCCTCACCTCACACTTTTCGTCTTGCGACATTACTTCTTCTTAGTTGTCTTCTTGGCTGGCTTCTTTGCAGGAGCTGGCTTCTTGGTCGCTGGCTTCTTCTTTGCAGGAGCCTTCTTAGTTGCTGCTTTCTTCACGACTTCCACCTTTCTTTCAGGTTGTTCCAATACCAAGGCTGTATATTTAAACTCTTCTGGGAATAACCATTTCTTTAATTTTTCAAACATTATTTTTTGTCTATCTTTCTTATTATGTAATCGATCACCATTTGTGGCTTCCATTCATTTGGAAGTTCAAGATTACGGATCTCTTGAATAATGTCTCGTCTGACTTTATCTTGTATGTAATCTTCCACCATATTATTTTAGCATTTGTAGACTAAAGGGGCAAGCCTTTCAGCCTGCCCCAATTAGTTAACTAACTACTTAAGGGTTGCTACCTTTGCTTTAGGGAATTTTGCATTCCACTTAGCAGCAAGAGTATTGAAAGCCTTCTTCATGGCTGCCAATGCTGCTGCATTATCCGCCTTAAGCTTTGCAATTTCTGCATCCTTAGCAGCGAGTGCTGCAGTTGCAGTTGTTGAATCGGTTGCACGAGCAGCCTTTTCTGCTGCAAGAGCGGTCTCTGCTGTAGCCTTAGCAGCATTTGCTGCTGCAAGTTGTGCTGTAAGGGCTGTTACCTGTGCTGAAAGATCAGTTACGGCAATTACCTTTACTGCTGAAGATGATGGTGTGCTAAATCCTGTTACGGCTGTTCCCATATCTGCTGATGCAGCGTAGGCAACAATTGTTACTGGACCTGTTGCAGGAGCAACAAACTTAACGTCTGCCACACCAAAGTTTGTTAGACCAGATCCTGTAGTTACAGTTACTGTGTCTAGAGTTGCGCCATTAGCAATTGCTGAAATTGACTTTCCAGAAAGCTTATTTCCGAATACGTCTACTGCACCAATTGTTACTGTTACTGATGTTCCTGCTGGAGCAGAATCAACACCAGTTAGTGTTAGGCTATTGATCTTATCTGATGTTCCTTGAACATAATAAGTTGTTGTGGTTCCGCCGTTTGTAATGGCAACTGAACCAATTGCTGTCGTTTTAGTATATACGTAAAACGTTGCTGTTGTACCTGTTCCAACATTCTGTGACCAAGTACCTGCACCTGAAGATGCTGTTACTGGGGCTGCTGTTGTTGCAACTGCTGATACTACGAATGCATTAGTTGCTACTACGGAAACTACTGTTCCAGTGTCAACTGTTACTACAAACTCCGCTGTATCTGCTGTATCGACAGAGTTATCTGACGGCACAGGAAGTGTGATTGGAGTAGTTGCTGCTGTTCCGAGAGTGGTAGTTGTACCAGCTTTCTTAACAGAAGTAATTGACATCGGTGCAGCATTTGCAGATGTTGCAACAAGGGTGCTCATCGTCATGGCTGCAACCACGGCTAGGGCGATTTTCTTAAATGACTTCATTTAATTTATTTCTCCTTATTCCATCCGTATTCTTGTGAACACGGAATTCTAGTTTGTGTACGAGTTCCGCCATTGTGACGGTGAGTGATTATCCTCAATTTCATTCTTCATATCAATGTCTTCGTACATTCTTACAACATGCATGCAAGGATCATTGCCATCAAATTCTTCCATTTCATGTTCAGACATTGGTAGTCCGTCGTGTGTGTAGCATACAGGGGGTCCGCACCAACCTTTTTCAATCCCGTATGCCATCCATTCGTCAAATGTTAAATCCATTGTGCTAATTCCTTTACGAGTTTGTGCTTAGGCATTGCACCAGTTATCGTATGGACTGGATTTCCATCCTTAAATAATACCATAGTTGGTATTGATTGTACAGAGTATTCCTGAGATTTTTCTGGGTATTCATCAACATTTAACTTACCTACTGGTACGCCTATTTCTGATTCAAATTCCTTAAGGATTGGTTCCATGCGTTTGCATGGTCCGCACCATTCTGCCCAAAAATCAATTAGGACTATAGAGTTATTCTTTAGAGTTTCTTCAAAATTATCATTTGTGACTATCATTATGCCTCCACATGAGTAGGCCAAAAGTATTGACACTTCTCACAACAGGTATAACCTAATTCACGATAATCAGAATAGTCGCTATAGAAATAATACTTCTCAGGATCTTTCTCAAATAGCCTGCCTTTGTGAGAGTAATGAAGCTTTTCATCACCTAGCCACCAAGGCTTGTCTGACTCTAGACCTATAAAGTTTTCTTCATAGATCTCATCAAATTTTGCGTGTGTGCTATTCTTATAGCCACGAAGAATAATTTCTTTAATAATTGATTCATTATATAAGAACAACCAGTCTTCATGTCCACGCCACATTTTAACTGCTGGATGATTTACCCAAGCACCTGACTCATCATAGTAACCAGCCAAGGACTTGAGTACTTGTAGATTCTCAACGCTTTGCTTGATTAGACGCTTGCGATCAAGATGTTTGGCTGTCTTATCAAAGTTAGCGTGTGGTAGAAATGTTTGCATAGTCCTATTTTACTAAATAATATAAGGCTAGTCAATACTAGTCTTGATTTTTTAATTCTTCAGCAGCCTGATTAAATTTATCCATAAACATTTGAATAACAAATAAGGCACTTTCTTGAGCATTCTTTTTTAATGCTTCTTCGGCCAGTTCGCTTCTTTCATCGACTGGCATTGCGTTATACCATTTCTGATATAACGCAATTGCAACATCGCCAATAATTTCTTCTAAAATAGTTACTTGATTAGCCATTTAACGCTGCAGCAAGATCGATTAGAATACTGTTGCCTTGCTTACCTTTCACTGGTTTAGATTTAGATTTAATCAAATCATATATTTGTGTATATGATAATGTTGGTTTAGCATATTTAACCGCCAACCAAGACGCTGCTGCTATCTGAGTTGAGATAGAGGTTCCCGTAACGTTAACCTTTGCTCCGCCTGGCACTTGAACTTGTGCTCGTGAATTTGCAGTAAAATCAATTAAATTAGAGTCATGATTACTATATAATTCAATTCCATTCTTAGTTGCTCCACCAACTGCAATTGAATTAGGAATACATGAAGGCCAATCAATTTTACTATAGTCATAAGAGTTACCAGAAGCAAGGAATACTGGTACGCTTAAATCCACTAATGTTTTAATTTTAGACTCTACTAGAGGACTCTTTGGACAATAATCTGAGCTGTCAACAAGGTTATGATGGCCCTGTGACATAGCCACTGCTTGAATATTAAACTTTTCTTTATTTTGTATTACCCAATCTAATGCCATTGAAATAGTCGTACTTGTAGCAATCTGCCTGTCATAATTAATATTTTGACCTATAATACGCACAAAAACAATATTCATGTTGGGATTAGATTGAATTGCTGCAGAGGCCATTTTTGTCCCATGGTCAAATCCATTTCTAGTAATGGCATTTAGTGGCAATGTAGCAGAATTTGAGCCTTCCATAAAAGATCTTCCATTTGGACATGTTGTCCATTCAAGAACACATGCTTCATAAATAAGCTTTTCTTTGATTGCAGGAATTGTATTATCTATCGCAGTATCTAGGATAGCTAATGTAGGCACAGTTGTTGTCCTATTTTTCAGCGTAGAGCTCTTTACATTTGCAAATGAACTCGTTGGTATAGCAATTAATACGGCAATTAAAGCCGTTAGTATTTTTTTATTCATGTATATATTCTACTAAATAGAATAGAATCCGTCAATACTATTCTTTAGGTTTTCTGTTATACCATTTGCCAGCATCCATGGGAGGCACTTCCATGCCTTTTGACTCCATAAGTGCTTGTAAAGTTATCTTTAAATATTCTAATTCGTACTGTTGTCTAATTACTTCTAACTCAAGTACTCTAATACGTTCTGATTTTCTCATATATCCGTTCTGTCTACTGGTGTAGGAGCAGTTGCAAGGCTCCCGCAATTAGCGCATTCCATATCAAGGAAATAAGTTGCTAATTCATAATCATCAAAAATTGCTTTTACATTAAATATATTACATCCGCATGGACATATATGCGTAGGGGTTCCACGAACATCCATTGCATGATCGTAGTTCTGAGGTCTTAAATGAATAATGTCGCCCACTTCTTCTTCCTCTTCATCCCCGTCTTGATTGTTTAGCTGATCTTTATCTAATACGATTACGTCGTATTTTTCTAGAAACGTTCTTGCTATCCCCACTGATATCAAGCCAAACAGTAGGGCGGCTAAACGATTTAGCCATTTCATAAATCTATTATACTCTAGACCTCTATAATTGTAAAGGGAGGTCTAACAGCCATATTAAACTTAGCTGAAGCCTCTAAAGCCATTCTAACACGTTTACGTGGGGTCTTAACTGTTGCTGTAGAGAACAAAGATCCAAGTGCCAATTCTTGACCAGCACCTTCGGCCATGTATGGAACATCAACTTCTGATATATGAAAGTCAGTATCCATCGTAAATATTCTTCCAGCACCTTGTACTGCAATTATAAATATTCCACCCTCATCTCCATCTTCAGGAGCACTATTACCAAACTTACCGTAACCATGTTCTTGAAATGTTTCTTTTACAGAATCAACAAACTTGGTTCTCATAAACTTATCTATATTACGATATCCAGCAGTAGGAGTATATTTTGGAGGAGTCCAACCATATTGAAGTATTTGACCCATTCTAAAACTGTCAACAAAGCCTATTCCGTACTGCCCAACCTTGAATACTTTAGGATCAGTTCTTTGAAATATTAAACCAGATTTTTCATCAGAAGCAGCGGCATCCCCACCAAGGAGGACTTTATTTTCGTGAATCAGGGCTACTATACAGGTCATACCCCTAGTATACTATTTTTAATATTCCGAGTCCACATCCCGTAATTCTATTATATTTAATTGGACTAATGCATTTTCAAGCTCAGATTTAACCCCAATTAATTCCTGGATGGCGTTATAATATTTATCCTTCCAATCAGTCAGCTCTTTCTCAAGCCTGTATAATTCAATTTTAAGGTCTTTAATCTCTAATTTGAGATGATCTTGTTCACGCTCAGTTTGCCGAATCTTTTCCTTTTTGTTATCTCTGATTCCAGCAATTATGGCAGTTCCCATACCGCTTAAAATAGCGGCAGCAATGGCTAAAGTAATTGAGGTATAATCCATAATAGATTAATTATACCTTGAAATTAAGCCTAAACTAGTAATTCAGATGCTGATACTTCTGTGCCAACATAGCGACGGCGGATAATAAATTCCTTAACATGATCTGGTCCATTTGATCTTCCCGCCAAAATAATTACCCAGCGTGGTTCAAATTTAGACGAGATACAAGTCTCGCACATTAGCAGATTTATAGGAAGCAATGAAGACTTCTTTACATCTAATTTAGCTTTTGTCTTATTGCAACTATAGCAAAGTATTTTTTCCATTAATTTGATTCCTCAACATGTTGATGAACAATTTCATCCACTATGGTGAAATTTTCATTTTCTACTAACTCTTCAACTTCTTCTTTACCTATGTTATATTTTACCACAGATGCAAACGCTCCAAGCTTTTCTAACATTCCATAACACTGTTCATCATGGAGCCAAACAATATATATAACATCAGAGTACTCTCGCACTTGGAACTCCCTCTAACTCGCATCTTACACCATATGACTCAATTAATTTCTTTACTTTACTTACGTAATCAATAACCATTTCTTTTTTGGTTCCTTCAAACTGTAAAAAATTATCTTCATATAATCTCAACGCAAGAAAGTCGGGATATTTTACTACATCCATTAAAAGCATATTGGGCTTTTGTATTTCATGAACTTTCTTTTTCATTTCTTCTGTATAAAATACTGGTTTATTTGGTTCTCCAGTCCACCAATTTATTCCATGTTTAAAATGGTTTTCGCCTTTTTTAATATACATGCTTTTTCTTCAATCTTTTCCAGGTGTCAGGAGTCTTATGAAGATTTCTAGACTTATCAATAGAACCAGAAGTCATAAATACTCCTCCCCATACACCGTATTCATTCATATCCTGACCAGCTTTATAGCATATACTAAGAACTGGACAAGACAAACACATCTCATCTATGTTTCTTGCAATATTTGGATCTGCTTCGTACTGGTCATAGAATAAATTTGTATCCATTCCACGACAAACAGCCAAATTATACCAATTAAAATCTTCTTCATCTACTCCTAGATTACTTAAAATACTTGACATATTTTTTTGGAAGTTCCCATACGCCTTCGCTATTAACAGAAATCTTTTCTGCAATGCCCCAAGTATCTTTAAATAGTCCTTTTATGCTAGTGAATCCTGATGGATCCTTTTTCCATATTACTAGGTCATAATTGTCCCAATATGGAGTGACATCTTTGGCTCTCTTGATTAAGAGATTTACGCCGATTTCATTTAGCTTTAGCATGCCGTCCTAATAAATTAACCGCAGCATCCCACTGATATATATTATACAGGTTTTGCTGCGGCTATGTCAATAGACTATTTAATAAAAGTTCCATCCCATATGGACTTTTTTACTGGCTCTTCTTTATCTTCTACGTCGTGTGCTTTATCTACTGGAACGCAATTTGGGACCATTCGGCCACCTTTTTCTTTCATGCCAACCTGCTTATATCCAGTCCAGCATGCCTTTGAGATATTATCCCATTTATCTTCGTCCTCATTATCGGACTCATAATTTTTGCTCATTTCTTCTGAGCATTTAGGGCATTTGTCGCAAGTAATATCTTCTGCTTTACATGTCTCACATCCGCAATTTTCGTATGCTTTTTCAACTGAGGCTGATCTTTCCATTCCAGCATCTTCAGGATCTCCTGGCTCTGGCATTTCCTCTTCTTCTGGAACCTCAATCATACCTTCAATTGCTTCCATAAGGTGCTCAATTACCATTCCAAGTTGTTCTTTTGTAACTTCTGGACGGAGAGCTTTTTTAATATCTTCATCGTCATCAATTTCAATTACAGTATCAATTGGATTTACTGCCTCTTCAAGAATATCTTTAATTTCTTCTACTAATTCCTCTGTCATAAGAGCCTTCTTCATACTCTTATTCTTTTCACGTTCTACAATTTTACGAGACCAAGAGAATCCTGCATCTCCGCCCCATGCTAACCACATGATCTTTCCATTAGAAGGGTTCTCTGCGTTATCCCAGTCTTTACCCTTTTTATCTACTTCATGGCGTGAGAAGAATGAGTACATGCGCTTAACAGTTGATAGGCTTAAAGTCTCACCACGAGCAAGCTGTCCTGCACGAGTCCAGCCCACAGCAGTTCCAGCACCTTTTGCTTTACCTTGCTCTTTTAGTTTAATTGCACGTCGGGCTGCTGCAGCCATTCCTGCTGTTGGTTTGTATCCCTCTGTTGCCATTTTATTTCTCCTTTACGCTGATAACTTTTACTGACTTAACCTCGTCATCAACTCCAAATATGTCATTAATATAATCTGCTGCATCTTCCTCGCTGAATGCTTGGACTTCTGCATCAACCTCAAGCTTAATCCTGTAGGTATTCATTTATTTGCCGCAAGTAGGGCACTTTCCATCTGCAGTTGCAACAGGCTTTGCTGCTACCCCTCCAGACTTAAACTTTGGACGACCAAATCCTACAATTGAAACTTGTACATTCTTTTTATTCTTCTTAAATGCACGAAGCTTTTTGCAGGCTTCTCCGCCGTTTCTTTGACTTCCTTTTTTGCCATCTCCAGTAGTATTACCTTCAATGCACCAAACTGTCCCGTCCTCATTATCTTCGATAACAATTCCGACATGAGATATGCGATCAACGCCATCTGAGGGAAAATCAAAATAAGCAATAT
>OGVZ01000149.1_pt1 | contig 11163 bp, 13 predicted proteins | sample 1575881 | NCBI WGS metagenome assembly OGVZ01 (sample SAMN07581520, study PRJEB24739) | freshwater metagenome | place: Singapore | collected 2015-01
ACATCTGGGGATACATATTGTCGTTGAACTATTGTTATTCTATCTTGATACTCCGATATATTTTTTGGATATATTAGATAATTGTTATTATATTCTTCACCTTTCTTTTTTTCAAATTCATTAGTTGTTATACCAAATGTTGCTGGAGATTTAGGTAATCCTCCATTACTGGTATCATCATCTGATTGTCCTATTGGATTGTCAGTTGGTTCTGGTTCAGATTGCGCTAAAGATTTATATCCCTTACTATTGTTTAATGCTTCTTTTTCTCCTTCACTTCCAACTGCTTGATTTATTTCATAGGACTTTTGTTTTACCGATGTATTAATATTGTTAAAATCTTTAGTAGATAGTAGTCCTCGATTTCCATTTTTACTATCAGTTTGGTTATATGTGTATATAAGTTCTCTACTTCCAAAAAGAGATGTTGGAGTAGTTTGATATAGTTGATAATTTCCAGCGGTATCAGTTCTAGCAAAGATACTAATACTTTGCCCGTTAGTGCCAATATAATTTCCTATTTTAGCTTCGTAATATTTTTTTGGGTCTCCCTCTACAGGAGGTTGCTCTTCCCATCCATTTGGAACTGCCATTTATCTACCCCACACGTTTGCTGAAGGAATTGGAATTTCCACTCCACCTAAATCCCTCACAAATTCTTCGATAGGCAATAGACATATGGTACTCCATTCTCGGGTATCGAAATCTAGAAAAGGACTGCGGACTTCATTTAATAAGTATTTATGTGCTCCTTTAGTAAACCTTGGAATTTTATTTTCTGCTAATGACCGTGCTATTCCAATTCGTTCTTCTGGAGAATAGTAATGAAGATTTACTGCAAAGAAATAATTAGGTTGAAAGTCTAAAATAAATCCAAGTGGATACTTGTCGTAGAATGGAAGTTGTCTTCTCCACTTTGCACGATATTCCCACAGCATTAAACTGAATAGTTTTGGAAATCCTCTTACGATATTTTCATCACGACCTCCCATTGTATCTGCTTCATCTTCACGTTCTTCTGTGATTAGTGAAGTGGGATTCTTTTCATACTTAACAGATCTTGCGAAGAATATTTGAGACCGATACCAGTCTTTAGATCTTTCTTGACCACCTGCTTTTTGATTAACTTCTTCGAAGATTGTTCTATATGCCAAGATTATCCTCCGTGAGTATTTGGAATTTCCATCTTCGATCTAAACAAAACTCTTCTGCTGCTTTCCACTTTGCTTGATTTTTTGCGTATTCTTTCATTTCATAGAGTTGTTTTTGGGATACCTTTTTCCCAATTTTTGGACCATTAACTTGTCGTTTTGGTTTAATTTCAATTAGACTTTCTTTAATATTTCCATCGGCATCTTTATATTTAATAAAAAAGTCTGGATAATATCTATGAACTCGGTTATCAATCGGTGAAATATATGGAATGTGTATTTCTTCAGAAGACCACTTTAATATATTTTCATTTCGATCACAGTAGTTCATAAACTTGAGTTCCCATAATGATCTATAAATTATATTCTTATAGTCACCAATGTACTTTTCTGGGAATGATGGTTTGAATATTCCCTTATAGGACATACATATATTATATACACTTCCAATTATTTAGATGGCAACTAGCATACCAGTAAATCAATTACATATTGATACTATTGAATTGATGACTAGGATGAGTCCATCATTAACCTCATTTTTTAGCGTTTATATTGACAAAGAGTATGGAGGAGTTAAAAGTTCTGTAGATGTTAATTTTCTTGCTTATGAAGCAGTTCTTCCTGGAACTTCATTTGAATTAGGACAAGTTTTTGGAGATAGGCAAGGAATCACAGAACAGTATCCAACTAAAAGAGTATATCCACCAATAGACGTAAGTTTTTATGTGAATGTAAATGGTTCTCAACCATACCCAGTAATAACTTTTTTTGAGAATTGGATGCAAAAAATATTTGAACTCAAGGGAACTGATAAAAATATAAGATATGGAAGGTTTAATTATCCAAGCACGTATGAAACCGACATTGTTATTACCAAGTTTGAGAGGGATTATAGGGATAAATCTCGTAGATTATTGGACAAAGGAACTGCTGGAGTTCCTCAAATAAATAAGAAATGTACCTATACTTTGAGGGATGCATACCCAACAAATATAATTTCTTTACCAGTATCATATTCTCAAGCAGATGTATTGAGAACAACAATAACATTTAATTATGATTTTTATTCTTATGAAGACGTTACTTATACAAACTAAATAACTAAACCTGAACTTTATATTTCAAGATGCCTTTACCAAAGATTGCAACTCCAACCTATGAGTTGATTTTACCATCCACTAAAAAGCCAATTAAGTATCGTCCCTTTCTGGTGAAGGAAGAGAAGATTTTAATTCTTGCGATGGAAAGTGAAAGTCAAGAAGAAATCACAAACGCAGTTAAGAATACTCTAAAGGATTGTATTGTTACTAGGGGAATTAAGATTGAATCCCTTCCAAGTTTTGATATTGAATATTTGTTCCTAAACATTCGTGCAAAATCTGTTGGGGAATCAGTAGAACTTACAATCACTTGCCCTGATGATAATGAAACTAAAGTTGATGTGACAGTTAATATTGATGAGATTAATGTATTAGTTCCAGAAGGACATACTTCTGAAGTTAAGGTTGATGATAATATTACCGTGAAGATGAAGTATCCATCACTTCAAGAGTTTATTAATAACAACTTTGATTTTGGTTCTCAAAATAATAGTAAAGAAGTAATTGATAAGTCATTTGAAGTTGTTGCTTCTTGTGTTGATATTGTATACACAAAGGATGAGTCTTGGTCTTCAAGTGATGTGAGTAAGAAAGAACTGATTGCCTGGTTGGAAACTATGGATTCTAACCAGTTCAAAGGAATTGAAAACTTCTTTGATACTATGCCTAAATTAACTCACACCTTGACTGTTGTGAATCCGAAGACTAAAGTAGAAAACGAGATAGTTCTTGAAGGGTTATCAAGTTTTTTCGGATAATGATGAGTCACGAAGACTTGGAAAACTTTTATCGTATTAATTTTGCCTTAATGCAGTATCATAAATACTCATTGACGGAGATTGAAAATATGATTCCTTGGGAAAGAGAAATCTACCTGACCTTGCTTGAGCAACATATTCAGGATGAGGAAGAGAAGGCATCAAGAAAACAGAGTCTCTAAATGGATACGCAAGACCTAATCAAAATTAAGAAGCAAAGAATTCAAGAGGAACTTGAAAAGTTAGTTCCTCCTGGATTTACTTTGCAACCTCATCCAAAAAATAGAACTCGCATATACGATGAACTAGATAAATTTTTAGGTATTGATGAGTCTTTAGCAAGAGAAGTTGGATATTTAGTTGCTACAAATAAACAGTATGACCTAGCAATACAAAATTTAAGATTCTTTGGTGTAAAGTTAAGAGACTATAAAGAAGTAAAAGATACTGGTCCATTTCATAAAGATGCAGAATTAAATAGAAATCTCGAAGAATCTTGTGATTATACAATTCGTTTCTATGACCTTGCAGAGATTACTATTAAGAGAATTAATGATGAGGAAGATGTAAGGTTAAAACTTCTTCAGAACCAACAAGAGAAAGAGAAGAAAGCACTAGAGCAATCAGAAGCAGAAGAGAAGAAGCAAAAAGCAAAGTCATTTGTTTCTGGTGCTACTAGTTTCAGACCTGGAACTTCAGTAAGATTAAAGGTCACAAAGTTACCTGGAATTATTCCGAAAAGAACTGCTCCACAAGAAGTTCTTGAAAAGATTTCAAAACCACAATTACAGGCAGAAGAAACTGAAGAGGGAATTGGTGGTTCAAAAAGAATTGTATCTGCACTTGGAAGATTAGCATTATCACTCGAACAAACGAATGATAATCTTGAGGGAGCACTTGCAAAGATTGCTGAAGACATTGCAAATACAAGAGAGCAGAATCGAAAGGAAGTTGAGGAATATAGAAAGAGAGTTACCAATCGTGGAAGAACTATTGGCAAAAGAGAACTAGGAAGTAGTAAGGTAGACGTTTCTGGTCTTGTCAAAAAGTATGTCGGTGGTTTCTTCAGTGGTGCTGGTGGAGCAATTCGTGCATTAGCACTCTTTAATATGCTTGAAGCATTTATGAATGGGAGACCATTAGATGCTTTAGGTCCTTTACTCGGAATTGGTGCAACCTATCTTCCTGCAATTGGTGGAATGATTGCAGGAATGATTGGAAAGAAAGTTCTTGGTGGATTACTTGGTGCTGCACGAGGGGGAGGAACAGTAGCAAGAGGTGGAATGACTGCAGCAAGAGGAGCAGGTGCAGTTGCTGGTATGCCAAAACTCGGTAAGTTTGCTGCAATTGCTGGTCTTGGTGCTGGTGCATTGGCATTAGGGTCTAATCTTTTAGGGGGAAAAGGTGATGCTGAAAATGCCCCCACAGAGTCTGCAATTCAGAAAAGATTAGATGAACTAGAAACTCAACAAAAAGATTCATGATGAGTCTTCGTACCAAGGTAACTCAGAAAGATTTGGTCTCGCATCAGCAATCCTTTTGGGCGATCTCGCACTCGTGTGGGCGGATCGACTTTTGGTCGAATCAGGAATATCGCGTGAAGAATTCATCAGCGCTCAAGAAGTTTTCTCCGATATGCGAGATGAGTTGATGGCCGGTCAATATCTAGATGTCCTTGAAGGCGCCCTTGCCACAACAAGTGTTGAACGATCTCTCAAAGTTGCTCGATTTAAATCGGGTAAATATTCGATAGAGAGACCACTTCATTTCGGAGCGGCGCTTGCGGGTAAGACAGAATTTAATGAGACATATTCGAAGTTTGGACTTCCACTCGGGGAAGCTTTTCAACTTCGAGATGACGTTTTGGGAGTCTTCGGAGATCCGAAAGTAACAGGCAAACCTGCCGGGGACGATATTCGCGAAGGTAAACGCACAGTGCTCGTCGCTGTGACGATGGAAAATTCAACTCCTGCTGAACGAAAGATTGTGACATCGGCCCTTGGGAATCAATTACTAACCGATGTAGAAGTGCAAGAAATCCAAGGAATCATCAAAGCCACTGGGGCTCTTGCAGAAGTTGAGAAGCTCATCACAGAACTCACTGATGAAGCAATTTCTGCGTTGCGGCATTCCGCAGTCGAAGGAAGGATTGCCAGCGTCCTCGAAGAAATGGCGATTATCGCAACTCAACGGAGCGTGTGACGTGCGTACTGTAAAAGGAAAGACTGATCATGTTGTAGTCGTTGGCGCAGGACTTGCTGGCCTGAGTACCGCACTTCGACTTGCAGGCGCAGGGCGAAAAGTAACGGTCATTGAAAGAGAATCAGTTCCAGGTGGCCGTAACGGGTTACTGAATAAAGATGGTTATTCCTTTGACACTGGTCCGACCGTCTTGACCATGCCTGACTTGATTTCTGATGCATTGAATTGTGTTGGAGAGAAATTAGAAGATTGGCTCGATCTCATTCCACTTCAACCTCTCTACCGCGCTTTCTATGCAGATGGATCACAACTCGATGTCCACGCAAATACAGCGCAAATGGAAGCAGAGATTGAAAAGGTAATTGGGCCAGAAGAAGCTCTGGGTTATAGACGCTACGTTGATTTCGTCACCAAGCTTTACAAGTATGAAATGAATGACTTTATCGATCGCAATATCGACACACCCTTCAACCTCTTGACACCAAATCTTGCACGTTTGATTGCGCTTGGCGGATTTCGAAGACTGGCGCCAAAAGTTTCTCAATTTCTAAAGGACCCTCGCACTCAAAAGGTCTATTCCTTCCAGGCAATGTATGCGGGAGTTTCACCCCAACAAGCGCTAGCAATCTACGCGGTCATTGCGTACATGGATTCAGTCAACGGAGTTTTCTTCCCGAAAGGTGGAATGCATGCAGTGCCCCGTGCGCTCGCAGGAGCTGCGGAGAAACATGGCGTCACGTTCCGCTACAACACCACAGTCGATCGAATTGAGAAAAAGGGTTCTCGCGCCTCGGCTGTTGTGACCTCCAATGGCGAACGCATCGAATGTGACGTTGTTGTGCTCAATCCTGATCTTCCGGTTGCATGGCGTGATTTACTCGGAAAGAGCCCCCTTTCCGTCAAGCGCTTGAACTACTCACCTTCATGCGTCACGATTCTTGCCGGCTCATCCAAGAGTTACGATCATTTAGCGCATCACAACATCCACTTTGGCGAATCATGGGATGGCGTATTTGATGAATTAATAAAGAAGCGAACGTTGATGACAGACCCAAGTTTGCTCGTAACGGTTCCCTCAAAAGATGATCCATCGCTCGCTCCAAAGAATAAACACAGCTATTACATTCTCTTTCCAACGCCGAATCTTGATGCCGATATCGACTGGAAGAAGATGAAGAACATCTATAAAGACCAGATGTATGCCACCATGGAAGAACGTGGTTACACCGACTTCGCTGATTCAGTTGAAGTGGAGCATGTGACAACCCCACTTGAATGGGAACAAATGGGAATGGAGCGTGGCGCTCCATTTGCCAGTGCGCATACTTTCTTTCAAACGGGACCATTCCGCCCAAGAAACATGGCCGCTGGTTTCGACAATGTCGTCTTTACTGGAAGCGGAACCCAACCCGGAGTGGGAGTTCCGATGGTATTGATTTCTGGTCGACTTGCTGCCGAGAGAATCGTCGGTCCTGTCCGTTAACTATGGATGAGTTAACTGCTGCTGGTATCACCGAACCCGCGCTCCGAGAGTCGTATAAAGAGTGCAAACGTCTCAACGCACAACACGGCAAAACGTATTACCTAGCGACCTTACTTCTACCAAAAGCAAAACGTCCTCACGTCCATGCCCTCTATGGTTTTGCACGTTATGCCGATGAGATTGTTGATGACTTAGGTTCGACTCTCAGTCTTAAGGAGAAAAGAGATTCGCTCGAGCGTTGGAGTGAACAATTACTCCAAGACATTGCTCATGGACGGAGCCATGACCACATAGGTCGCGCTCTCGTGGACACCGTTCGTCGATTCGATATTCCCATCGCCTATTTCGAGGCCTTTCTACACTCGATGTCGATGGATCTCACAGTGACGGAATATGAAACGTATGAAGATTTACTGGAATATGTTTATGGTTCAGCAGCCGTAATCGGACTTCAGATGGTTCATGTACTGGGAACAATGGAAGGGAAGAAATCAGAAGCGTTGATTCCAGCAGAAAAACTTGGGATTGCTTTTCAACTGGCAAATTTCATCCGAGATGTCGGAGAAGATCTCGAGCGCGGGAGAGTCTATTTGCCAATGAACGAATTGAAGGCACACGGCGTAACTCGAGCGATGCTAGAAAATCGAAAACTTACGCCTCAAATTATTGAAGCGTTGAAGTTCCAGATTGAGCGAGTCCGCGGATTGCAGAACGAAGCCAACGCCGGAATCAACCTTTTATCCCCCGATGCCCGGCCCTGTATTCGAGCAGCAAGCGAGTTGTACTGCGGGATAGTCGATGAAGTAGAGAAAATTGATTACAACGTCTTCGAAAAACGTGCAAAGACTTCAAAGTTGAGGCGCGCATCCGTTGCCTTTCCGGCGTGGATTCAAGCGCTGGCTGCTCGCTAGTTTCGCTGCACTCCTCGTTTGCCCCAGTAAATCCAGAGCGAAATCGTCATGGTAATCATCGCAAATCCAAAGAAAAGATCTTCAACTGGAGCGGCTGCGATTCGCGTTCCGATAATGGCATCCTCTGCATAGGTAAGAATCCCTCGCGAAGTCAGCCACCAATTCGTTATAAGTTGAAAGAAGAGCATGATTCCATAGGCGTTCCAGAAACTCTTTCGAGTGACCATCCGGGATTTTGTGCCAAATAGATCAAAAAGAATGGCAATCAGAGTCATCGTTAAAGCAAGTTGTGTGTATGTCATTGTTCGTCACCAAATATCCAGTGTTTCTTTACTGCTCGCACGGCCTCAATCGTCATCAAGCCAGCTAGAGGGACGATGATGAAAAAAAGGAATTCCTCAAGAGGCACGCCAGCCGGACCGTAGATTCCTACTACTTGCTCTTCATCAAAGAACCAATGTCCCGATGCGACAGCGTAGTAATCCCAAGTAAGGAAGATCGCGGCAACAGGAAAGATGCTTAACGCAGCTCTCTTGAGTCGTCGCAAAACTCCGACTTTAAAAATGAATTCCAGCCAGAATGAACCAATAACAGTGAAGCCCAACATCGCGAAGTAGCCGAATTTGAGCATGGCTTATGCTAATGTTTTATTTCAACGGGAGCCAAAAGTTGGCTGAGAGGACCTTTCGAGGTCGACCGCTAGACCAGTTCGGTAATGCGAATTGGAAGGGAGTAATACATGTCAGTTTTCTTTACCGCCTGGGGTTACGGCGTTACATATCTCGAATTTGTATCAGTCATCACATCTTTAATTGCTGTTTTTCTTGGTGCGCTAGGTGCTCGGATCGCCTGGCCATGGTGGTTGCTCAGTAGCGCTCTTTATTCAATCTTCTTCTACCAAGTGGATCTTTATGCCAGCGCTATTCTGCAATTGGTTTTTATTTCAGCTGCAGCTTGGGGATGGTTCGGATGGAAATCCACAGGTGCAGAACCTCGATACATGTCCAACAAAGAACGAGCACTGTGGCTATCTGCGCTTCTCATTGTTTGGGGCGTGAGCGCGCCAGCTCTGGCAGATATTGGGGCTGCAGCAACGTGGCCAGACGCATTCTTACTTGTCTCAAGCACGGTCGCACAGGTTGTGATGGTGCTTCAACGTAATGAAACATGGATTCTCTGGCTTGTCATAGATTTATTTGGAACATATCACTACGCAAATCAAGGTTATTGGTTCACGGCAGTCCTCTATGGCGTCTTCACAGTAATCGCGGGATTCGGCTGGTATCGCTGGTTAGCACTCACTCCTAAAACTAAGTAACAGACGTGGCCACTCAAATCTCACTTCAGGAAATCATTGAGACGATATTGCGTGGTGATCGGCGTAATAACTTCTGCCGAATCATCGCAATTGATGGCCCAGCTGGTGCAGGAAAATCAACGCTCGCTCATCGGATTGTCGGCGCATTTCCTTCTTCGAACGTTGCCGTAATTCACATGGATGATCTATATGCGGGCTGGGAAGATGCACTGACTCCCACGTTGACGAAGACTTTGGAGTTAAATATTGCTGGTCCGGCATCGCAAGGCAAATCATTTCATTTCCGAAAATACGATTGGATTGCGAAAAGATTTGGAAATTTCATTCGCATGGAACTTCCCGACCTGTTGATTCTTGAAGGTGTGGGTGCAGGACAGAAAAACATTCGAAAATACTTGGATCAACTCATTTGGATTGATATTGAACCTGAAGTTGGACTTTCTCGAGTTTTGCAGCGTGATGGTGATTACATAGAAAATGAAATGCGAGTCTGGCAAATGAGGGAGAGTGAACACTTTCTAAGCGACAACACTCGCGATTGTGCGACCGTCCGCGTCGATGGCACTCTCTTCATCTAAAATTCACGCGTGTCAGACTTAACCGGCGAGGTCATCGATGGGCGATATCAGCTCAGTCGAATCGTTGCTTCCGGCGGTATGGCCACCATATACGCCGCATTAGATCTTCGTCTCGACCGCCAGGTTGCAGTAAAGGTAATGCATCCACATCTTGCCCAAGATGAACAATTTGTCTCGCGATTCATACGGGAGGCAAAAGCTGCGGCATCACTCTCCCACCCCAACATCGTGTCAGTTTTGGATCAAGGTTGGAATCAAGGTGGGGTTCCTTGTGTATTCATTGTTATGGAATTGGTTGAGGGCGCAACGCTTCGCGATTACTTGCATGAACAAGGTTCACTTACCGTGGAACGCGCACTTCAGATTATGACGCCCGTTGCAAGCGCACTTGCAGCAGCACACAAATTAGGCATCACACATCGAGACATCAAGCCAGAAAATATTCTCGTGTCTAAAGAAGGACGTATCAAAATTGCAGACTTTGGTCTTGCGCGTGGCGCTCTACTGGGAAATACGATGACCGCAGAATCAAGCGTCATTCTGGGCAGCGTCTCGTATCTCTCTCCTGAGCAGGTGCAACGAGGAGTTGCAGATGCACGAAGCGATGTTTATTCCCTTGGGATCGTTCTCTTTGAAATACTCACTGGCCAGAAACCGTATCAGGGTGATGACCCAGTACAGATCGCCATCCGCCATGTGAATGAGCGGGTTCCTGCTCCCTCCACAATAAAGTCTTCAATCACTGCGGACGTTGATGAACTGGTACTCGCTGCGACAGATATTGATCCTGATAGACGACCACGAGATGCCGGCGTTCTACTGGAACAGATCAGAGCACTTTCCGAGAAACTTGATCCACGAAAGCGCCAGCTCAGTCTGGAATTGGATCTGCCACCATTGCCGATAAAGCCAACTGCCAAGGAACGTAAGTCCAAATTTTCGACACCTGCAAAGAAAGAGGAGACGCCCGTGAAAAAGGAGACTCAAACCAAAAAGAAGCAGGTATCGGCGCGCGTACAACGTAACCGCAGAGTCGCCGCATTGATAGCGATTCTTATCGGTGCAGGTATCTGGTATGGATTCCTTGGTCCGGGTTCGAAAGTAGTTGTTCCCTCGCTCGCTGGACTTACCGTAAAAGAGGCAACATCAACATTGAAGGACTTGGGGCTATCTCTTGATGTCGCATCAGAAGAATTCAGTGAGGATATTCCTGATGGGAAAATCATCAACTCAAGCCCGGCGGGTGGTGGACGTGTCTCCCCCAATGCCAGTGTGGATGTCACAATCTCCAAAGGTAAAGAGCGCTATGCAGTTCCTAATCTTCAAGGACTAAAACAGGATGTTGCTGAACAGCAACTGAAAGAGAACAAACTCGTCCTAGGTGAAGTGAAAGAAGAATTCTCCACTGAGTTTCCCAAAGGTTTCATCATGCGATCTGAACCAACTTCGGGAGAACGCGTCAAGCGAGATAGCCAAGTCAATCTGGTGATTTCCCTTGGCGTTGAACAAGTAGCTTTCGCCGATTACAAAGGTAAAAGTGGCGAACAAGCACTTAACGAACTTACTGATGCAGGCTTTGATGTGAAAACCAAGTATGTATTCAGTGAAGACCTTCCCATTGGTGCTGTGATAAGCCAGACTCCTGGTGCTGGTGAAGTC
>OGVZ01000151.1_pt1 | contig 11115 bp, 9 predicted proteins | sample 1575881 | NCBI WGS metagenome assembly OGVZ01 (sample SAMN07581520, study PRJEB24739) | freshwater metagenome | place: Singapore | collected 2015-01
GTGAACGCGAATTATGCCCCGGGTATCTTTGCCATAACTGCCTGCCTCTCTTCTAAAACATGGTGAGTACCCTGCATATCTAATTGGTAGCGTCTCTAAGATCTCATCCATATGAAATGCAGCAAGTGGCACCTCAGAGGTTCCCACTAAATACAGCTCATCCTCTTTTAGGTGATAGACATTTTCGGCTGCTTGTCCTAAAAATCCTGTTCCCTCCATTGCAGCAGGTTTTACTAAAACTGGTGGAATCATTGGAATAAATCCTGCCTTTACCGCAAGTGAAATTGCGTAATTAACTAATGCCAATTCAAGAAGTGCGCCAGCTCCTGTTAAGTAGTAAGAGCGAGCACCTGCCACCTTGGCACCACGCTCGGTATCAATAGCTTTAATAATCTTGCCAATCTCAACATGATCCTTTGGTTCAAAGCCCTCTTTTTTAAAATCTCTTGGAGTTCCAATTTGTTCAATAACTTTAAAATCAGCCTCACCGCCAATGGGAGCTGCAGGATCAATTAAATTTGCAATCAGTAATGCAATTTTATTGGCACGCTCCTCCGCCCCTGCCCGCTTACCATCCGCTGCCTTTACAGATGCTGCAAGTTGTTTTGCATTCTCAAGCAATACGTTTTTTTCATCGCCCTTAGCAGAGCCAACCGCTTTAGATAATGTGTTTTGCTCAGCTCTTAAGGATTCAAACTCTGAAATTGCAACTCTGCGCTCATCATCTGCCTTAAGTAATTGATCAACTACAGATGGATCTTCCCCCCGAACCTTTTGAGAGTTTCTAAAAAGATCTGGGTTTTCTCTTAGCGCTTTTAAATCAATCATATGAAAGTAGCCTACCGATTACTTTGCTTGGGGATAGGAACCTAGAAAACGAATATCCTCACAAATTTCTTTTAAGCCAGCTAATGCTGCGCTAATTGGCTTATCTTCAATGTGGCCTTCAGCATCAATGATGAAGTGGTAGTGGCCAAGTTGAGATCCAGTTGGACGGCTTTGAATAAAGGTTAAGTTCACCTGATGTTTTGCAAACTCATTTAATATCTCAAGGAGAGCGCCGGCATGATCTATGGCAATAAATACAGCAAGTGAGGTTCGATCCTTACCAGTTGCCTTTGGTTGATTTCCTGGCTTTTCAACTAACACAAACCTTGTTATTGCCCCCGTGTTATCACCAATGTTTTCAGCAATAACCTTTAGACCATAATTTTTAGCAGCATTAGAGCCTGCAATCGCCGCATCATAATCACCCTTACTTAATCCTTTCGCTGCTGCAGCTGTTGATGAGCTTTCAATAACTTGAGCGTTTGGATAATTCTTCGCAATAAATGAACGGCACTGTGATTCAGCATGTGGGTGGGTGGCAATTGATTTAATCTCTGCTGGGTTTGTATTACTTAGTGTCATCAAAGAAAAACTCACTGGCAATGTTGTCTCTGCGGTAATTACTAAAGGTTGACCAATTGCTAACTCATCTAAGGTTCTAGCAACAACACCCTCTACTGAGTTTTCAATTGGCACAAGTGCTTTTTGGCACTCACCATTTCTTACCGCATCAAGGGCAGCGGTGACATTGGCATAGGCAATTAGTTGATCACTTGGGGTGGCAATTTTTTGAAGAGCGGCCTCTGTGAATGTGCCGGCAGGTCCTAAGTAGGCATACTTAATTGACATGGCTTAAGGGTATCCCAGGTGCTTTCGTGCTCGCGCCGGATAATCTGTAATTACCGCATATACACCTAATTGTTGGCAAAGTTTCAGATCACTTAATTCATTAACGGTCCAAGTGATTACCTGCTTGCCTTTTCTTTTCTCATTTTTAACAAATGAGTGATCTGATTTAATGATTTCAATATTTGCAACTGTGTATTTAGTTGGATTAAATCTTGCTAAAGCTTTTCTATTGATTAGGTAGCCGCTTGGGTAAGTACTCTTTTTATTACGTAATGTGGCAAGCAAGGAGAATGAGATAAGAAGTATTTCAATTCCACTTTTCTTGATTTTATTCTTTTTGCTAGATAGTAATTCATGCACCCGTTTTTCAATCTCACCCCTGGTTGGAACTGGGTGCTTAAACTCAATTACTAGATCCTTCTTATTTAAGATTGCAAGATCTAGCAGGCCATCTAATCTAAGTGGATTGATGCTCTCCTTTAATTGATTGTATGTACTCTTTGCAATCTCAAGATCTAGATTTGCTAATCTTTTTGCATCCTTATCGTGGTAGCAAATAATCTGCTTATCTTTTGTCAGCCGCACATCACACTCAAAACCATCTGCGCCTTGTTCAATCGCTGCCAAGTAGGCAACCTTTGAGCCCTCTGGAAAATCACCAGATGCACCGCGGTGGGCATAGATTCGCATGCGGGGGCCGCCCTTTCTTTTTCAAATCAAATATGTGGTGAGATTGGCTCTATGAAATGGCAGTTTAACTCCTTTGCGCAAACTGATCTTGGTTTAGTACGCGAAGGCAATGAGGATTCCGCAATTACCTGCGCAAATTTAATTGCAGTTGCAGATGGCATGGGCGGTCACGCAGGCGGTGAGGTGGCATCTGCGATTGCTATTAACGCACTATCTCAATTACAACCAGTGCTGATGGATGAGAAAATTGATAATGAATCACGTGAGGATCTATTTTTAAATATCACCCATGAGATTGATCAAGAGATATTAGAAAAAAGTAAGGCACAACCTGATCTTGCTGGTATGGGAACTACCTTAACCGCCTTAAGTATTTTTGATAAAAATATTGAGCTACTACATGTTGGTGACTCAAGGTGTTATCGCTACCGTGATAATAAATTAGAGCAGTTAAGTTATGACCACACTGTGATGCAAGAGTTACTAGATCAGGGACGGCTCACCCCGCAAGAGGTCTTTGATCACCCGCAACGCTCATTGTTAACTCAGGTATTAATGGGGGATTCTGGATTTGACCCAATTTTAATCAGCTTTGAGATAAAAAAAGGTGATCGGTATTTATTATGTAGTGATGGTTTAACAAATGTTTTATCTGATTATGAAATAAGTAAAATCATTGAAGCAAATGAGGATAAAAACATCCCGCAATCACTTATCGCCGAGGTTAGATCTAAGGGAGCACCAGATAACATCACAATTATTTGGAGTGAAGTTACTGCAGATAAACAATCTAATGAGGTTAAAAAATTAGGGGCAGCTAATGAATAGCCCAATAAATAAGTTAGCAGATGGTCGCTACACAGTAGGGCAAATGATTGGCACCGGCGGTATGGCAGATGTTTACCAAGGTTTAGATACCAGATTAAATCGTGAGGTTGCGATTAAAGTATTAAGAAGAGATCTGGCCAAGGATCCAGCATTTGTGGCTAGATTTAAAAAGGAAGCACTTGCTGCTGGTGGATTAAACCATCCAGGAATTGTTGCTGTTTATGACTCAGGGGAAGAGAATGATTCACCTTTTATTGTGATGGAGTTGGTAAATGGTGTAACTCTTCGCCAATTAATGCAAACCACACAGATCTCTCAACATAAATCACTTGAAATAATTAAAGGCATATTGCAAGCACTTGATTACTCTCACAATAAGGGAATTGTTCACAGAGATATAAAGCCTGGAAATATCATGATTACAGATACTGGTGATATTAAGGTTATGGATTTTGGTATTGCTCGTGCCACCGATGATATTGGCGCCACCATGACCAGCACCTGGAATGTGGTTGGTACAGCTCAATATCTATCTCCTGAACAGGCAACTGGTGAGGTTGCAGATGGCAGGAGTGATCTCTACTCATTAGGTTGTGTGATGTATGAGTTACTAACTGGCCGGCCACCTTTTACCGGAGATACACCAGTATCAGTTGCATACCAACATGTTTCAGCTCAAATCACACCAGCCTCACAAATTAAACCTGGGTTAGATATAAATATTGATCGATTGCTTGAGGTAGTTCTAGCAAAAGATCCAGCTCATCGTTACCAAGATGCAATGGCGATGCTGGCTGATTTAGAGCATGTAATAAAGGGTGAGCCGGTAACAACAAAGATAAAGAAGGTAATTCCACGTCGCAGAGTAATTACTGGATCAATTGTTGTTATTTCTTTACTTGCTCTACTTACCTTTGGCTACCTTGCCACCTCACCAAATGGTGCAACAGTGAAAGTGCCAAATGTTGTTGGTTTAACTGAGGATGAGGCAAGAGCACTGCTTAAAAACTTTAATGTAAATATAGAAAAGGCACCGGATGCAAAAATTCCAATTAATCGAGTAGCATCTCAATTACCCCTTGCCACCTCAGATGTAAGCGCGGGCAGTAGTGTCACATTAACTATTTCAGAAGGTCCTGGAAATACCACTGTTCCAGTTGGTTTAATTGGTTTATCCCTTGAGGATGCAAGATATAAATTAAGCTCAGCAGGTCTACTTATTTCACAAACTATTGCAGTTGATTCAGATCAAGCACCTGGTGTTGTAATCAGCATTAATCCTGCTCCTGGCACCACAATTACTGCAGGAAGTGGCGTAGTACTTGAGATTGCAAGTGGCAATGTCCAAGTTCCATCTTTAGTTGGATTAAATGAGATTGGCGCAAAAACTGTTTTAACTCAAGCAGGATTTTTAATTAGAGAGATCACAGCCTTTGATCCAAGTAAGCCGGTTGGTGAGATTCTTGCGCAAGCCCCAGAGGGTGGTGCTACGAAAACTATTGGCAGTATTGTGACAATTACAATTAATAGAAATTAAGCTCTAATTACAACTGGAGATAATCCTTCAGATCTTGCGCGAGCGCCCTTATCACCACAAATCTCTAACCAGTTGCCAATCATTTGGTATCCATGCTCAGTTAAGACTGACTCTGGGTGAAACTGCACACCACATATCGGTAATGTTCTATGTTGCACAGCCATTACAACTCCAGACTCTGTTGCACCAGTTATCTCAAGCTCAGTTGGCAAGGTATCTTTTTCAATCGCGAGTGAGTGATACCTGGTTGCAGTAAATGGGGATGGGATATTTTCTAATACTGATTTATTTTTATGAGTAACCACAGATGTTTTGCCATGTAACAACTCTGGCGCTCTAGAGACAGTTGCGCCATATGCAACACCAATTGCTTGATGTCCTAGGCAAACTCCAAGGAGTGGAATCTTTTTTTCTGCGCAGTACTTAACTAACTCAATACTTATGCCAGCACCTTGTGGTGTGCCAGGACCTGGTGAGATTAAAACACCATCATATTTATCTGCCTCACTGACCTTGATGGCATCATTTCTAACTACTGTGCAAATGGCCCCTAATTGCTGCAGGTATTGAACCAGGTTAAATACAAAGGAGTCGTAGTTATCGATAACTAGGATCTTGCGGGCAGTGGTGCTCATAGGCCAATTGTGTAGTAATCTGCTGCCATGCCGAAGTCCAAGGTTCGCGATAAGGTCAAAAAGAAGCAGAAGATTGCTCCAGTAATTGAGCAGATGGCTGCTGAGGATGACAAGCTTGAATCTCCAAGCTGGCTTGCCCCGGTAATGGTGGCAAACTTCATTTTCGGATTGATTTGGATCGTAATTTTCTACATCAGTGGAACTAACTACCCAATTCCTGGCATTGGCGCTTGGAACATGTTGGTTGGCTTTGGATTTGTGGGTATTGGCTTCTCGCTAGCCACCCGCTGGTACTAATTACAACACTGTAATTCTCCACACGGTGGATAAGTGTTGTGGATAACTTTCACCCCTTAAATCCCGATCACTCACCTACCCTTAACCCGTGCTCGCACTCCTTGCCTATCTATTAACCGCTGTCGCAGTTGGCATCTTTGGTTATCGCGCACTTCAGTTATTTAAAAAAATATCTGCAGGTCAAAGTGATCCGAATCGTTTTAATAACAAGAGTGAGAGATTAAAAAATATGTTGGTGGAGGTTTTATCCCACACCAAGATGCTTAATTTCACCGTAACTGGAATTGCCCATTGGTTTGTGATGATTGGTTTTGGCGCACTCCTTGGCACATTAGTAACTGCATATTTTCAGTTAACAAATCCTGCATGGAGCTTGCCATTAATAGGACATTTTGTTGGTTATGAATTATTTGTTGAGTTTATTGCCGCCGCCACCGGAGTTGGAATTGTTGCCTTAATTGGAATTAGACAATTTACTAGAGTTTTTAGGAAGGGAAGAAAATCTAGATTTTTTGGCTCTGGTAATAAAAAAGCTTATTACGTTGAGGCAACTATTCTGGCAGTTGTCTTTTGTGTTATCTCACTGCGTGGCTTAGAGGGAGCGCTAGCTGGCGTTGCCACTTGGAATTGGCACTACGCAATCTCATACCCAGCAATTTTATTTTTTAGCAATTACTCAACCGCCCAGATTGAAAATCTAATTCAAATAATTGCTTTTACCAAAATTACCGTTTCCATGGCCTGGTTTATTGTGGTTGGAATTAATCTAACTATGGGAATCGCTTGGCATAGATTTTTAGCATTTTTCAATATTTTCTTTAAGCGCAATCCAAATAAATTAAATGCATTAGGTCCGCTGCCAGTAATGCTCTCTCATGGCAAAGAGATTAATTTTGAAGATCCAAAAGAGGATGATGTATTTGGTATTGGAAGCGCCGCTGATATATCTTGGAAAGGCCTTCTAGATATGTCTACCTGCACTGAGTGCGGCAGATGCCAATCACAATGCCCAGCCTGGCACACTGAAAAACCGCTCTCTCCCAAGCTTTTAATTATGGCGATGCGAGATCACGCATTAGCCAAGGTTGGAACTGAGGCGGCCTCTGCCACCAAGATTGTTGGCAATGCTCATGAGAATGCAATCTCATTAGATGTTTTATGGTCCTGCACAACCTGTGGCGCCTGTGTTGAGGAGTGCCCAGTTGATATTGAACATGTGGATCACATTGTTAATATGCGAAGATTTCAAGTTTTAGTTGAATCTGAGTTTCCAACAGAGCTTGGCAATACATTTCGTAATTTGGAAAAAGCTGGCAACCCGTGGGGTGCAAATAGAACTGATCGTGATGCTTGGATTAAAGAGGTTGATTTTCCAGTTACGGTAATAGATTCGGTAATACCAGAGGATGTTGAGTACTTGTTTTGGGTTGGTTGCGCAGGTGCCTATGAAGAGCGGGCTAAGAAAACTACAAAAGCAGTTGCTGAACTTTTATATATGTCGGGCGTTAGCTTTGGAGTTTTAGGAAAGCGTGAGACCTGTACCGGAGATCCTGCCAGAAGAAGTGGTAATGAGTTTTTATACCAAATTTTATCTAGAGAAAATATTGAAACACTGCAAGAAACCTTTGGTACACGGGGTGTAAAAAAAGTTGTAGTTACCTGCCCGCATTGCTTTACAACAATTGGTCGAGATTACAAGCAACAAGGTTTTGAATTACAGATGGTTCATCACACCCAATTGTTAAATCAATTAGTTAAAGAGGGTAGGTTAAAACCAATAGCACCAGCAAAAGCGGATGCTAAGAAACTTACCTATCATGATCCTTGTTACTTAGGTCGACACAATCAAATTTATGAACCACCACGGGAGTTATTGGAATCAGCTGGCGTTGAGGTGAGTGAGATGCCTAGAAATAAAGAGCGATCATTTTGTTGTGGCGCAGGTGGCGGGCGAATGTGGATGGAGGAAAAAATTGGCGAGCGCATCAACTTAAATCGTGTTGATGAAGCAATTGCAACCGGTGCGCAGGAGGTTGCTGTTGGTTGTCCCTTCTGCCGTGTGATGGTCTCTGATGGAATGGTGGCTAAGAACAGCTCTGTTGAGGTACTAGATGTTGCTCAGGTAATGCTGCGAAGCGTGAAAAGATCAGGCTAAACCACACTCGATTCTCAGGAAATCCTCAGGATGGTAGATAATCATCTTCCTTGAGGTGATGCCACATGACAACTCTTAAAGAAAGAGTAAGTAGTAGCCAAGAAGTTAATCAGAGCACGCAGCGAATTCTCGTTGTAGATGATGAGAATTCAATTAGTGAGCTCATCGCCACCAGCTTAAAGTTTGTTGGCTTTGATGTTAGAACAGCTGCCTCTGGCTCTGCCGCCCTGCAAATTGCGCAGGAGTTCAAACCACATGCATTAATTCTTGATGTGATGTTGCCTGACCAAAATGGTTTTGAGGTTTGCCGGCAACTTCGAAGTGAAGGTCATAATGTTGGTGTTTTATTTTTAACCGCTAAAGATTCAGTTGAAGACAAGATCGCTGGCTTAACTATTGGCGGTGATGATTATGTCACTAAGCCTTTTTCACTTGAGGAGTTAGTTGCTCGTCTTCGCGCACTTCTTCGCAGAACTGGTGCCACAGAAGTTTTAGCAGATGATGAAAAAATTAGATTTGCAGATCTTGAATTAGATGAGGCAACTCATGAGGTAAGACGAGCTGGCAATCTAATTGATCTCTCACCTACTGAGTTTTTACTACTTCGTTACTTAATGATCAATGCTGATCGAGTAGTAAGTAAATCTCAAATCTTAGATCATGTCTGGCAATATGATTTCAGAGGAGATATGGGAATTGTGGAGACATATGTTTCCTATTTGCGAAAGAAAATTGATATCTATGAACCAGCCTTAATTCACACAGTACGAGGTGTTGGATACCGCTTAAGGTTGCCAGCAGGTAAGTAATTGATAACAATTAGCAGATGAATTCACCGTTAAGTCGGGTGCGCACTCCGCTCTCACTTTGGAGCTTGCGCAACCGGCTTATCTTGGCCTCTGTTGTTCTTGCTAGCTTTGCAATTATTGCTTCAGATTTTGCTGCAAATGCTGCCCTTCGCACCTATCTAATCTCCCAAGTCGATGATCAATTAATTAATATCTCAAATACCTCACTAAATCGCCTAGATCGTGCCGGTATTGCACCCCTTGAAGCAGATGATAAAAACTCACCCTTTAAAATCTTAGAACCACTTCGTGGTGTACCAACAGCCACCTCAATTACTTTGCTTGATATGGATGGAAATCTAATTGGCCAAGTCGGTGGTGAGTTGGGTGGAAAAAACTTTGCGGTAACTGGGATGAAAATTGATGAGGTTAGTCAATATAAAAATCGCCCCTTCACAATTGACGGAAAAGATGGCCAGCCCGATATCAGAGCACTTGCGCAGATGTTGCCAACTGGAATGGGTAGTGTGATTGTTGCTGATTCTTTGGAGGAGGTAGATAAAACTTTAAGCCAACTTCGTTTCTTATTTTTAATTTTAGGTTTAATTGCATTAATCGCAATTGCGATGGCAGCTAGGTGGATCATTGCACTCGGCCTTAAGCCACTAGAGGCGGTTGAAGATACAGCTGAAGCGATTGCATCCGGTGATCTTTCAGCACGTTTGCCAGCTGCAAAACCAGATACTGAGGTAGGTCGTCTTACCACCTCACTTAACACAATGCTTTCAAGAATTGAGGAGTCCTTTACTGCTCGAGTTGAAAGTGAAAACAAATTAAGAAGATTTGTCGCGGATGCCTCTCATGAACTTCGCACCCCACTTACTGCCATTCGCGGCTTTGCCGAATTACACCGGCAGGGTGCGGTAGTTGGGGAAGATAAAACCAAAGAGTTAATTAATCGAATTGAAAAAGAATCAGTACGAATGAGTTCGCTTGTGGAGGATTTATTACTTCTTGCCCGGCTTGATCAATCACGGGAATTAGCTAAAGAACCTGTTGATTTAAATACCATAATTACAGAGGCGGTAGCTTCGGCAAGAGCGGCCGGACCCAATCATCCAATTGAGATAAAGCTTGGGGCGAGTGAGATATTTGTTTTAGGTGATTCCCAGCGGATTCATCAAGTAATTGCAAACTTATTAGCAAATGCCAGGGCCCACACTCCAAATGGCACACAAATATGCATTACTGCCATGCCGGGAGTAAGTGAGACAACCATTGCAGTTTCAGATAAAGGGCCAGGATTATCAAAGGCTGATCAAGATCGAATCTTTGAAAGATTTTATCGAGCAGATCCATCACGGGTTAGAAACTCTGGTGAGGGAAGTGGTCTTGGATTATCAATTGTTGATGCGGTTATGAAAGCTCATGGTGGTTATGTGAGTGTTAAATCTGAATTAGGGAAGGGTGCAACCTTTACCCTGCATTTTTTAAATCAGGAGTAATTAACTACTCAACCTTGCTTTTGTGAAAGTTCAGCCAAGATTTTGATGGCGTTGGACCGCGCTGGCCTTGATATCTAGAGCCATAAACTGCAGAACCATATGGATGCTCAGCCGGGGATGATAATTTAATTAAACAAAGTTGGCCGATTTTCATGCCAGGAAATAACTTGACTGGCAGATTGGCAACATTAGAAAGCTCAAGTGTTATGTGCCCAGAAAAACCTGGATCAATAAATCCAGCAGTTGAATGTGTTAACAGACCTAGGCGACCTAATGATGATTTACCCTCTAAGCGCCCAGCAATATCATCTGGCAAAGTTATAACTTCATAGGTACTAGCTAAGACAAACTCACCTGGGTGCAAAATAAAGTGCTCCTCCGGTGTTACCGCCACCTCGCGAGTGAGCTCTGGTTGTTCAATTGATGGATCAATCACTGAGTACTTATGGTTTTCAAAAACTCTAAAAAAACGATCTAGCCTTACATCAACACTTGATGGCTGCACCATCGCCTCGGTGAAAGGTTCAACCTTTACCCGTCCGGCGGAGATCTCTGCGCGAATATCGCGATCACTTAGTAGCACAATCGCAGACCCTATCCTGAATAACAAAATTGTGAGGTTAAAACCTACTGGCGGGTATTGATTAAGTTACCCGCGGGTAGCATGCTTATCCCATGGGCCATTACATAGCTAATCTGCGCGATATTGAGTTTTGTCTTTTTGATCTATTAGATCGTGAATCAATTTTAGGAAAATCAATATATAAAGATTTAGATCGCGAAACTGCCATGGGCATGCTTGAAGAGGTTAAGCGAATGGCAGAAAATGATTTAGCTGCCTCATTTATTGATGGTGATCGTCAAGAGGTTAAGTTTGATCCAAAAACTGGGGAAGCAAAATTACCTGAATCATTTAAAAAATCTTATAAAACTTTTATGGATAATGAGTGGTGGCGAATTGATGCACCAGTTGAGTTAGGTGGCACCGCAATCCCACCATCAA
>OGVZ01000152.1_pt1 | contig 11018 bp, 12 predicted proteins | sample 1575881 | NCBI WGS metagenome assembly OGVZ01 (sample SAMN07581520, study PRJEB24739) | freshwater metagenome | place: Singapore | collected 2015-01
GTTTCCCAGTCACGATAGATAGGTTATAGATGTTGAAACTAAAAGGTCATGAAACCAGCAGATGCCATGGCATCGGCAGGAAAGACTTTGGTTGAGTTATTTGGACTAGCCCGTGAGCTAAATACCAATGCTGAAGACATTGAGATGGGACCTTCCATTCAAGATGCAGCACTTGCTGCGGATATGGCTTTGCCAATCGAGGATCTTGAATTAACTGTTCGCTCCTATAACTGCTTAAAGCGTGAAGGTATTCACACAGTTGGCGAACTATTAGCTCGTTCTGAGGCAGATCTAATGGATATTCGTAACTTTGGCTCTAAGTCAATTGATGAAGTTAAAGCCAAACTACAGTCAATGGGTATGCAACTTAAGGACAGTCCAATTGGATTTGATCCAACAAAGCATGCAAACTACGGAAGTAATGTTGATGATGAACTCATCGATGAAGAGGTCTAGGAGAGATCATGCCAAAACCAAGTAAAGGCCCACGGTTAGGTAGTGGACCAGCACATGAGAAATTATTGCTGGGAACACTAGCTGCCCAACTTTTTGAAAAAGGAAAGTTGACCACAACTGAGGCTAAAGCTAAACGACTTCGTCCATTAGCAGAGCGATTAATCACCCATGCAAAAAAGGGTGATCTATCATCTCGTCGTAGAGTGATGGCTAGGATTTCAAGTAAATCTGTAGTGCATACTTTGTTTACAGATATTGCACAACGGTTTGCTGCTCGTAATGGCGGCTACACCCGCATAACCAAAATCGGTCCACGCAAAGGTGATAACGCACCAATGGCTGTGATTGAGATGGTTGAAGCTGGAACACCAACTAAAAAGGGTGTGAAAAAAGCTGCAGCGAAAGCTGAGTAAAAATTTCGGCAAAATAATTATGACTAAACCCACTCTCAATCCCGGGAGTGGGTTTTCGCGTTTACGGATTGATTTAACCTACGATGGAACTAATTTTTCCGGTTGGGCAAAACAACCTAATCAACGCACAATTCAACAGGAGCTTGAATTGGCCTTATCTACCTATTTACGATGCCAAATTTCATCAATCGTGGCTGGTCGAACTGATGCCGGAGTTCACGCTAAACATCAAGTAGTGCATATTGATTTACCTAATAATACTAGTATTGAAAATTTAGTGTTTAGATTAAATCAAATATTAAGTAATGATATTAAAGTACTAAGTGCGCAATGGGCTGCACCAAATTTCCATGCCAGATTTACCCCAGTCAGCCGTACCTACCAATACAAAATTGTGGATGGTGGTCAAATAACTAAACCGCTTGATCGATACGATAGCGCCGAATGGTTTAGAAAACTCGATATAACGTTAATGAATGAGGCAGCAAGCCAACTGCTTGGTGAGCATGATTTTTTCGCATTTTGTAAGTTCAGACAAGGTGCTTCAACAGTTAAGAATTTAATAGAGTTTAATTGGAGTAGAAATAATGATGGTGTGGTCATAGGTCAAATAACCGCTGATTCATTTGGATATAACATGGTTAGAAATTTAGTGGGAGCTGCTGTTTGTGTCGGAGAAGGTAGATTTGATTCTGCTTGGGTGAAAAAAGTTTTAGATGAAAAAGTTCGAATATCTGATAGTTATGTTTTCCCAGCTAAAGGTTTAACCCTAATCTCGATTAATTATCCACCTGAAAATCAATATCTCGATAGGTATAACCATTTTCAAGACTGGCAGGATTTAGATGCAGTGGAGGGCTGATAATTGAACGGGGGACCAACCGGTTTTGACCCGGCCTGTATATAAAGGTAATCTTGCCCCTCTGGAAATGACCCTATTGGGAAAATCCTTATTTAGAAAGGTGAATGCTCGTGCGCACTTTTACACCAAAAGCTGGCGAGATTACCCGCAGTTGGTACCTCATTGATGCTCAAGATGTGGTGTTAGGTCGACTTGCAACCCATGCTGCAAATTTACTTCGCGGCAAACATAAATCTACATTTGCCCCACACATGGACATGGGTGATTTTGTAGTTGTAATCAATGCTGACAAAGTGGTCTTGACTGGGTCAAAAAATACACAAAAGGTTTCTCATCAACACTCAGGTTATCCAGGTGGAATGACCTCCACCGTTTATTCAGATCTGTTTGAGAAGTTTCCAACCCGAGCTGTTGAAAAAGCGATTCGAGGAATGCTCCCTAAGAATTCAGTTGGCAGATCTGCCTTTACTAAATTAAAGGTGTATGCAGGTTCAGAGCATCCACATGCTGCGCAAAATCCAAAAGTTTTTGAATTTAACCAAGTGTCACAGATTGTAAAGAAGTAATAGGAGAAAGATGTCTAACGAAAATTTTGAGTCAATCGAAGAGGATCTACCAACCTCTTACAGCTCAAGTACACCAGCGGCAGCAACTAACCGAAAAGCAATTACAGCTCCAGGTGGTGGTGTTGGTCGTCGCAAAGAGGCTATCGCCAGAGTTCGACTTGTCCCAGGTACTGGGCGTTGGGTTGTAAATGGCAAGCCACTTGAAGTTTATTTTCCAAATAAAGTTCATCAACAATCAGTTTCAGAACCATTTAGGACTGTTGGTGCAGAGAACACCTATGATGTTTTTGCAAGAATAAATGGTGGTGGAACTTCAGGACAAGCCGGTGCGCTTCGTTTGGGTATAGCTAGAGCCTTGAACGAGATTGATGTTGATGCAAATCGTCCAACTCTTAAAAAAGCTGGATTCTTAACTCGTGATGCCAGAGTTATTGAGCGAAAGAAATACGGACTTAAGAAAGCTCGTAAGCGCTCTCAATACAGCAAGCGTTAATCTCAAAAGTCATTTAACTAAATTATGGCCCTCTTCGGCACCGACGGTGTTCGAGGTGTTGCCAACATAGATTTAACCGCGGAGTTAGCAGTTGATTTAGCAGTTGCTGCAGCTCACGTACTGGGCGAAATTGGTGTTTTCGCCGGACATAGACCAAAAGCAATCGTTGGCCAAGATTCTCGCGCATCAGGTGATTTTCTAGAGTCGGCAATTGTTGCCGGATTAACAAGTGCAGGCATTGATGTTTATCAAGTTGGAATTCTACCTACCCCTGCCATCTCTTATTTAGTTAAGGAAAGTAATGCCGATCTTGGCGTGATGATTAGCGCCTCACATAATCCTATGCCAGATAATGGAATTAAGTTTTTTGCTAAAGGTGGCGACAAATTGGCAGATTCACTAGAGGCACAAATTGAAGCAAGATTAGGTGAGCCTTGGGACAGACCAGTTGGCTTAAATGTTGGACGAATTATTAAAGATGACGGTGCTAAAGATCGATATATTGCCTATCTACTTGCCACCATCTCTAATAAGTTAACTGGCTTAAGGGTGATTGTCGATTGTGCAAATGGTGCTTCATCATTTGTAGCACCAACTGTTTATGAAAGAGCAGGTGCAAATGTAACTGCTATCTCTGCATCCCCAACTGGATGGAATATAAATGAAAATTGCGGATCCACCCATTTAGATAATTTGATTAATAAGGTAGTAACTAGTGGAGCTGACATTGGAATTGCTCATGATGGTGATGCTGATCGTTGCCTTTTGATTTCGGAGAAAGGCGAGATTATAGATGGAGATTTTATATTAAATATATTGGCAAATACTTGGTTAACAAAAGGAAAATTAAATAAAAAAACTGTTGTTGGAACTGTTATGAGTAATTTAGGTTTTATTAAATCTATGGAAGCCCTCGGAATTAAGGTTGAAAAGACTGCTGTCGGTGATAGATATGTTTTGGAAAAAATGTTGGAAAACGATTACTCCTTAGGTGGAGAACAGTCCGGACATATAATTATGCGAGATTTTTCAAATACAGGAGATGGTCTGCTAACCGCACTTCAAGTAATGCAAGTAATGTCATCTTCTAATCAAACTTTAACCCAACTCACTTCTAATCTTAAAAAATATCCTCAAGTGTTAATTAATGTAAAAGAGATCAAAAAAGAGAAATTAGCGAGTTCAAAAGTGATTCGTGATGCGGTAGATGCTGCTGAGAAAGAACTAGCTGGAACAGGTAGAGTGCTTCTTAGATCATCTGGTACCGAATCTTTGGTTCGAGTAATGGTAGAGGCGAATGAATTACCAATTGCACAGAAAATCGCAGAATCACTTGCTCAACTAGTAAGATCAGAACTTAAATAGGGAGTTAAGTGTATGTGTGGAATTGTTGGGTATACAGGAAACAAATCCGCAATCACTCCAGTAATAGATGGTTTAAGGCGACTTGAATATCGAGGTTATGACTCAGCCGGCATTGCAATTCCAACTGAATTTGGGAAACCTTTATATGTTAGAAAGCGATCTGGAAAATTAAAGAATTTAGAAGAGGCACTAGAAAAAACTCCAAAAACAAATAGTGGAATTGGACATACTAGGTGGGCAACTCATGGTGGACCCACAGATGAAAACGCCCATCCACATTTAGACAATGAGGGTAATTTAGCTTTAATCCATAATGGAATCATCGAAAATTATGAACAATTGAGAGTTGAGTTAGAAAAACGAGGGCATGTTTTTAAATCAGAAACCGATACTGAATCTGTAGTTCATTTACTTAGTGAAGCTAGAAAAGAGAATAATGGAAATTTAGCCGCTGCAATGCGTCAAGTGTGCAAACAATTAAGGGGATCATTTACCTTATTAGCAATTCACTCTGATGATCCAACGCATATTGTTGGAGCACGTCGTAATTCACCTCTGGTAGTAGGAATAGGCAACGGCGAGAATTTTTTGGCATCAGATGTTTCTGCATTTATTACACATACAAAAAGAGCACTAGAACTTGGTCAGGATCAGGTTGTTGAAATAACTCCAGAAACAGTGACAGTAACTGATTTAGATGGCAAAGTTGTAAACGGAAAAGAGTTTGAAATATCTTGGGATGCAAGTGCAGCTGAGCGTGGAGGTTATCCTCATTTTATGCTCAAGGAAATTTATGAACAACCAAAAGCAATTTCCGATACGTTAATTGGTCGACTTTCTGGATTAGATTTGAAGATAAAGTTTAAGAAAATAAATAAAATTGTGATAATCGCTTGTGGAACTGCATATAACGCTGGATTAGTTGGAAAGTATGCAATCGAAAAATGGGGAAATATCCCAGTTGATGTTGAGTTAGCGTCAGAGTATCGATATCGTGAACCAAGCCTTAACAAAAATACTTTAGTTATTCCAATCTCACAATCAGGTGAAACTATGGATACGTTAATGGCACTGAGGTATGCAAAATCTAAGGGTGCAAAAATATTATCAGTGTGCAATACAAATGGTTCCACAATCGCACGTGAGTCAGACTCAGTTTTGTATACACATGCTGGTCCAGAAATAGCGGTTGCATCGACTAAAGCATTTGCAACTCAATTAGTAGCAATGTATTTGATCGGAATTGAGATAGCTCGGAACTTAAAAACTCTTAAAAAGGAAGAATTAGATTTAATTTGTGATGAGCTAAGTACACTTCCAGGCAAAGTAGAACAAATATTGGAGACAGTAGAGCCACTTAGAGAAACTACCCGAAAATTTAAGTCAGCCACCTCAGTTTTGTTTTTAGGTAGGGATGTTGGATACCCAACAGCTCTAGAAGGTGCACTAAAACTTAAAGAGCTTGCATACATGCATGCGGAAGGATTTGCTGGTGGAGAGTTAAAGCATGGACCGATCGCATTAATTGATGAAGGCACTCCTGTTGTCGCTGTTATGCCTAGTGAAACAACTGTTTTATCCGAAAAAATGAGCAGCAATATCCAAGAGGTTAAAGCGAGAGGCGCAGTGGTATTGGCGATAAGTGAATTTGAATTTTTAGGAGCAGATCACTTAATCCGGATTCCAAAAATTAATCCTTTAATGCTGCCTGTATTGGCAGTTGTGCCGCTCCAAGTAATTGCTTATGAAATGGCAGTCATTAGAGGTAATGATGTTGATCAACCACGTAATTTAGCTAAATCAGTAACTGTCGAGTAACGGTATGCCTGAATATAGAAAAAAGCAGATGAACTCTGCTTTAAAACTTACAGCCCTGTTCCTTTTCCTATATGGGTTAGTGACTCAACAAGTCTTGGCCAACACTTGGATTCGACGATTGGATGAGTGGATTTATGAACGAGATTTTCTACTTATAACTCCAGGAAAGACTCCAACCTTAGTCATGTTGGTAGATGATTTAGGTCTACGAAGTATCACAGCTATTTTTTTGTTAATTACGGCAATAATTATCAGCCGTCGGTTTAAATCTTGGCGACCAATTAATTTATCTATCCTGTCATTACTTCTACTAAATATAATTGTCGGTGTTTCTAAACTATTATTTGGTAGAACTAAACCAAGCTCAGGTTTTGACTTAGTTTTCACAGATAGCGGATTGTCTTATCCATCTGGCCACGCTGCTAATGCCGTTTTAACTTGGGGGATGATGGCCTATTTAATATTTAGATACTCACATAAAGAGCCATTTGAAGGTATGCGGCTAACCTGGTTTGTTGCAATAGTTACAGTTGGAGTTTGCCTGGCTTCACTTTATCGAAATACCCACTGGTTCTCTGATTTACTTGGTGGCCTATTTATTGGTTCGGCGTTACTAGTATTAATCATCGCCATAGATAGATCAATTACATCTAATCGCCAACCCTCTTAAATCAAAGTAGGCTTGGATCATGTCGCGTGCTGTTGCAGAAATTAATCTAAATGCAATAAAAAATAATATAAATTTCATTAAGAGTATAACTAATTCTCAGATCCTTGCAGTTGTTAAAGCTGATGCTTATGGCCATGGATTGGTTCCAGTTGCCAAAGTTGCGGTTGAATCTGGTGCAAATTGGTTAGGAACGGCTCTGCTTGAGGAAGCAATTGAGTTGAGAAAAAATGGGTTGAATGTGCCAATTATCGCTTGGCTTACACCCATAGGCGAAGATTTTAAAACAGCACTTTCGCTCAATATAGATCTAGCTATCTCATCTATTGAAGTTTTAGATGAAATCGTGGCGGCTGGAGAGAGCGTGAATGTAATACCACGATTACATATTGAAATTGATACCGGTATGAGTCGAGGTGGTGTTAGTGATCAATGGGAAAATTTGATTTCCAGAATTAATAGATTATTAAGAGATAATAAAGTAGAAATTATTGGAGTTTGGTCTCATTTTGCAAGAGCTGATGAACCTGCTGAAAGTATGAATAAAGAACAACTTGAGTTATTTATGAAAAAGGTCGAAGAGTTAAGAGACAAAGAGATCAAACCTGCGCTCATTCACATTGCTAATTCAGCAGCAGCCATTACTAATAAGGATTCTCATAAAAGTATTGTTCGTTGGGGAATTGGTTTATATGGATTAAGTCCTGATATTAATAATTTAGGAAATTCTCAAAGTTTAGGATTAAAACCTGCAATGAAATTAAAGGCAAAATTAAATTTAGTTAAGCATGTTAAGTCAGGTGCCTCTGTTGGCTATGGGGCAACAGCCACAGTGACTAAAGATACAAAGTTAGGTGTGGTTGCCTTAGGGTATGCCGACGGTATCCCACGTAATGCAGACAAAAGTGCTGGAGTTTTTGCAGCAAACAAGAGGGCGCCAATTATTGGTCGAGTCTCAATGGACCAATTTGTTGTGGACTTAGGGATTGATTCCTTAGCCAAAACTGGGGATGAAGTAATTGTCTTTGGAGATGGCTCACTAGGTGAGTATTCAGTTGATCAGTGGGCTCAGGCTTGCGGCACAATAAATTATGAGATTGTTTCCCGAATTGGGCCTCGTGTGCCTAGAATCTACACATATGAGTGAGCGTAATTTACTTTCAATTAAATCATTATCGGTGGCATTTGGTGGATTGAAAGCACTTTCAAATGTTAATTTGGATTTGAAAGAAAATGAAGTAGTTGGGTTAATTGGCCCTAATGGTGCTGGCAAGACGACATTTTTTAATGCCCTGTCTGGTTTAGTAGATGTTGAATCAGGTTCTCTTGAAATTAATGGTAGCTCTCATAAATGGCCCAAGCCCTACGAACTGATTGATTTAGGAATTTCAAGAACTCTTCAAAGTGTTGGGTTGTTTTCAGAATTAACTGTATTAGAGAATGTAATGGTTGGTGCAAATAAAAGTGCAAAGAGCGGCCTTATATCTTCAGGGCTTGGCTTAAGTGGTAAAGATGAACTTCGCTTAAAACAACGCGCCATGATTGCCTTAGAAAAAGTTTATGCAGCAAGCCTTGCAGAGAAGAAGGCAGGATCTTTGCCATATCCAGTCACAAAACGCATAGCTATCGCTAGAGCTTTAGTTAGTAATCCAAAAATACTTTTACTAGATGAGCCTGCAGGAGGGTTGGGCGCCCAAGATATCGAGTGGATGAATACCTTGATTGAGAATTTAGCATCCCATTGTTCAGTAATTTTGGTTGAGCATCATATGGATGTTGTGATGTCAGTTTGTGATCGACTCTACGTTTTAAATTTTGGCCAGGTAATTTCATCTGGTGAGGTTGAATTAGTTCGAAGAGACCCAGCAGTGGTAGAAGCGTATTTAGGAGTAAGCCATTGAGTCTCATCGTCACTAATTTAACCGTTGATTATGGAGCGATAAGAGCCATAAATAATATTTCCTTTGAGGTTTTAACTGGTCAGTTAGCTGCAATTATTGGTGCAAATGGTGCTGGCAAGACAACCTTATTGCGAACTTTATCTGGCTTGAAAGATTCTGAAACTGGAAATGTCACTTGGAATGGTGAATCAATATTAGGTAAGAAACCAGAAGATTTAGCTAGGTCTGGAATCATGCACGTCTCGGATGGGAAATCGGTAATTCCAGAGCTTAGTGTGAAAGAAAATTTGGCACTAACTGGTTTATGGAGAACAGATAAAAAAGATGTGGCATCTGCTACCTCTGAAGTAATTGATCTTTTTCCAATTCTTGGTGAAAGAATTAACCAATCTGCTGGTTCACTTTCCGGTGGAGAGCGTCAGATGTTAGCGATTGGACGGTCCTTAATTGCAAGACCAAAACTTTTACTACTAGATGAACCATCTTTAGGACTTGCACCTTTAATTGTTGAACAAATTTTTAAAGTTATTAGTGACTTAGTAAAGAAAATGAAAATCACGGTTGTATTAGTAGAACAAAATGCCATGGGAGCATTAAAAATTGCCGACGAAGGAATTGTGTTAAACCTTGGCTCTGTAGTTGCAATTGATTCTGCGCAAACATTACTAAGTGATCCAGCAGTGCGCGCTGCTTATTTGGGGTTTTAGTATGAATCAATTTATTACGGCTGTATTGACTTCGCTTTCTACCGGCGCAATTTATGCCTTAATGTCGATTGCTTTAGTTTTAGTTTGGCGATCAACCAGAGTAATCAATTTTGCTCAAGCAGGACAAGCCATATTTACAACCTATATTGGTTATGAAGTAACTACTAGAAGTGGCTCCTACTGGGTTGGATTATTTGCAGCGATTTTAAGTGGTGCACTACTTGGCGCTGGTATTGATAGATTTTTTATGAGGCCAATTTTTAAACGTGTAACCACTGGTCCAATAGTGATGATTGCACCTGTGGTAGCAACACTTGCACTACTTGGAATTATCCAAGCGGTGATCGGATTTATTTGGGGATTGAATTATCAAACTATCCAAGCTCCAATTTCAACTGATGGCATAAAGATATTTGGTTCGATTGTGGCATTTAGTCCATTTAATTTGATGGTGTTAATTGCAGTTACTGTCAGTATGATTTTGTTGACTGTTGTCTTTCAAAAAACGAATATCGGTCTTGCATTACGAGCATCCGCTTATGCTCCTGAAGTTTCAAAATTATCTGGCATTAGAGTTGATGCAGTTAGAACATTGGGCTGGGCATTAGCGGGTGCAGCCGGTGGCTTGGCGGGCATGCTTTATATTCCCGGATCATATTTATACCCAAACGCTATGGATGTCTTATTAGTCTTTGGTTTTATAGCAGCGGTAATTGGTGGTTTGGATAGTTTAATTGGCGCTGTAGCAGGTGCAATGATTCTTGGATTTGCCGTGAATTTTTCAGCTTCTTATATTAGTTACAAATTAGTATTTCCAACTGCATTTGTTATTTTAATTTTAGTATTACTAATAAAACCAGGTGGTGTCTTTTCAGCTAAAAAGGGAAGGCGAGATTAATGGTTAAGTTTGATACTAACAGAAAGAGATTTTTTGGGTTTATCCTCCTTGGTTGGGTCTTATTAATTGTCAGTGATCGAATAGGCGAATTACGTCAGTATCAAGGTGCATTTGTAGCGATGTATGCATTAGCAATCGCATCTATAATTTTACTAACTGGCTACTCTGGGCAATTATCTCTAGGCCATAGTGCTTTAATGGCGGTAGGTGCTTACGCCGGAGCGTTATCAATAAATAACTTAAAGTTACATCCAGCAATCGCCTTAGTTATTGCAGCATTTGTTGCTGGGATTTTTGGATTACTACTTGGCTTTGCAGCGGCAAGATTAAGTGGGCCATACCTAGCAGGCACAACATTAGCTCTTGCAGTTTCCTTGCCAACAATTGCTAATCAATTTCCAATTTTAGGAGGAGAGCAAGGTTTAATTTTTGATATAGGCACTCCTCCGGCTCGACTTGGTGAAGATTTTTCTCAGTATCAATGGTTTTTTTGGATTAGTTGCCTTGCAGCATTAATTATGATTTGGTTATTGGTAAATTTAATTAGTTCAAGATATGGCCGAGAGTTTCGAGCACTAAGAGATAATCCAACCGCTGCTCAACTAGTTGGAATAAACATTGGCAAAAAGAAGGCCTTAGTTTTCTCACTTAGTGCTGGAATTGCGGGCCTATCTGGGGGTTTGCTGGTAATGCTAATTAGTGGGGTCTCTCCAAGCGCATTTCCGCTGAGTTTGTCCTTTTTACTCCTTGCCGGTGCGGTTGTTACTGGCGTGTATAGCCTAAAAGGCGTAATTATTGGGGCTCTGTATCGTGACTGGGAAACAGATCGGAAGAGCACACGTCTGAACTCCAGTCACCTGAAGCTATCTCGT
>OGVZ01000153.1_pt1:0-10000 | contig 11013 bp, 11 predicted proteins | sample 1575881 | NCBI WGS metagenome assembly OGVZ01 (sample SAMN07581520, study PRJEB24739) | freshwater metagenome | place: Singapore | collected 2015-01
GGTTATTATTCCCATTCCATTCAAGTTCAACATCCTGAGTTACCAAGAGATTATTCAATTGCCTATCCCTTTTAATCGTACTGTTTAAATCAGTATCGTTGGTTGGCTCATCGGTCAGCTGACCATCAAGGTAGAATAGAAATGCCATCAGACAAGCGTTAATTGAAGTTCCTGTGCGACATAATCGAATATCGGCTGGTCATCTGAACCCCATTGGGCTACCAAAGCATAAGTCAAATCTACATTTCCTTCAGCCAATACGGTTTCAATGATTGAGCCATCAACATCCTGCTCGTGTTGTATAAGATCATAATGAACTTGACCTGCTGATTGAATAAAGTCATACCCGGTATAAAGGCAAAGCTTCAGGACATTGGCTTGATATATAAATCCCTGTGTCCAAATATTCACAGGGATGATTTCTCTCTGATTGGCTTGTAAGTTCATTATTCGATATAGATATATCCGCCAAAGATAGTGGTCAGCGGATTGGTTGCCCATGTGGGGTTAATTGCTTTGATTTCGAAATAATCACCAGCAGCCATTGCAATGCTTAACGAACTATTGGAAAAAATCCTTTCGTTGGTGGCTGCCGCTACAGTAGCTATCAAGGTATCGGTGGTATTGTTCTTTCTAATGTATAAAGACCATGATTCAGCCGTTCCTGCCGTTCCTGAATAACAGTAAATCTCTGCATGCTTTATAGTGCCTGCTTTTCGAATATATATTTTTGAGATAGCTCCTGTTGTCACAGGTGCCTTTGGCAGCATTCCAAAATAAATAGTCTGAGCATCCACAGGCGATGATGTCAGAGCCTGAACATTGATGGTCAGTCCATGTATGTCAATATCACCACTGCCAAGCAAGGTAATCCCATTGACTGTCTTGATATTGCTTCCACTGACCAAGGCATCCTGCTTACCATTGAATGTTGTCCAATCGGCAGTAGCAAGGAATCCACTCTGTGATCCATTGGCTTGGAGAACTTGAATAGTAGTTCCGCTTCCAATAACAGCATTGGTTCCACCCGATATGGTCAGTACCGATGAGGTTGCTTCGGTCAGATTGCCCTTAGTCAAGGCTGGCTCTTTGCTGTTAAACGTGGTCCAATCTGCCGAGGTCAAGAAACCCTTGTTTGAGCCGCTTGCAGCCTGTCCATTGGTGTAGTCTATGGAGATAACACCCGATCCATTATCGTTGAAATCCGAGCCTGTAAACGCTGCTGCGCCCTTGGTCGAGCCGTCAGCTGCCGCGTTGTTGATGCCAATGGTTCCGCTCGTGGTAATCGTGCCACCTGTAATCGGTGATGTGGTGGCAATCGAAGTAACCGTTCCCGAACCGCTCGCAGGAGCCTGATTCACCCAAAGCGTGCCATTATAAGTCAAAACATCGCCTGTCGATGGAGGCGTGGTAATCAAATCTACGTTATGAATCTCATCCAACTCATAGCCGTTCTGAGGCTTTACAAATATCTGACCCGCTCCAGCATTGGCCTTCTCAACCACCCCGATATAAACCAAATGGTTCGGAGCATATGGCTTGGTCGATGTCAATGATCCTGCCGTAGCTCCAAGGTATAGGATGTCACCGGGTGAATAAGCCCCAGTATTCAAGCCATCCAAGACTCCTTGCGTTATCACCAAGCCATTCTGACCTGATGAAATATCCTCGGCAGCCAATCCCAAAGTAGTGGCACTGGTCGAATCGCCTGTATTATTGGCAAGCTTTACGGTTGCTTTGTTACCACTGGCCCCGAACAGATAAACCGCCTGACCCTTGGTAATCGTAACCGCCTCGGCATTCTTAACATAGGCATACATCTGCTGCCCGATGTTACACCTTACATTGGTATTGTCAAAGTCATAAGCCAAGGCCAAGGTATTACCTTCATAACCGATCTGCGCATTTCCAGGACCAATGATTGGAGTCTGGCTGAACGCTACGAAATCGGCAGTCAAGCCATGAATACCCAAATCCACATCGGTAGTGGCACCGGTATATGGAACATAATTGGCGAAATTTGCCCAAATATCTGTCCAAGCCTTGATTATCAAAGCATCAATTAGGCTTTTTATTTCAGCTGCACTGCTAGGAGAATAAACCCCAAACAATACATCGGTATAATCCATTGTAAGATTCCTGGTTGTACCATTACCAGGATTCTCGGTATCAGTCCAATAAATTGTGATATTGGGTTCATCAACAACCATCCGTAATCTGAACTTTGGAATATACCAAGTTCTCCAACCATCGGTAATGGATATCTTTATTTCATTATAATCGGATATATTGAAAGCCATCAGTTACGGTATGGATCGAATGAAGGTAATTTCTTAGCAATGGCATTAGCCAACTCATCAACATTGTTAATGTACTGACCTTTTCTGCGCTGTCTTTCCAAATCAGATGCGGTCAATCCCGATTGGTTGTAAACTATCGAATCAGCCATGTTCTGTGCAAACGACTTGGACTGCTGGCTTTCCTTGGCTTGCTTCTGGGCTATAAGTTGCGGAGTTATGTAATGCTTGTATATATAGTCATCCAGCTTGTTATCATACATCGCATCAATGACATCAGCATATTTCTTGGTCTGCCGTGCTGGCAATACCTTGCTATTGGCAGGCATCCAAACGAATTCTTCGCCCTCTTCACCTACTCGCGCCATGTGACCTTCAGGACCAGTATCTTTAGAACCTTTGCGATAAGGTATCGGTTGGGCAGCAACAACGCCAGCCTGAGCCAATCCAAGAGCAATCCATAATCCAATCAACGATCCGAACGGACCAGGTTGCTCAGTGATGTTTTTGGCTGTATTTATTGCAATTTGAAATAAGGCATTTGTCTTATCCAAGATAGCCTGTTGCTTTTTTAAGTTCTTTACTTTCTTGAGAGCTTCTTCTTCGGCTTTTACCTTTTCTTTTTCAAGCCTGATCTTTTCATTTTTGAACTGTTCTTCTGTTATCCTACGAAGCTCAAAATTATCCTCATTTATTTTAAGACTTTCATCTATAGCCTCAATTTCAGCTTGTTTTATCTCTTCAATTTCAGCTATTCTTTGCTGAGTGAATTGTCCGTATAAATTACCTAATTCAGATAACACCTGAGCCGTGGCATCCAAATATTGGAAAGTTTGCTGAGTCCTACGCTCATAGGATGCCGCCTCCTGCGTTTCAATCTGGTCATTGAGATTCTTATTGTTATCGGCTATGTCTTGATTGGTTTTCTTGGTTGCATTCAGAATCTGATTGTCATACTTCTGATTGATTGCAGCACGTTCAGCATCGGCAGCCTCGCCCTCTTTAACTTTTGCCAGTTCAGCCTCCCTGGCATTCTCAATCCGCGTTTTGTTGATGTTCAGTTCTTCATTCAAAGCCTGGTTTAATGCGGCAGTCCGAGCTGTAGCAGCCTCTTTAGCAATGGCAAAATCTTCCTTACTTACAGCCTTACCCAAATCCTCAAAGCTCTTAGCTACCGCCTCATTTGCTGCCTCGACCTTGTCTGCCTCGATAGTCAAAGCCTGTTCGATGTTTAAATCATCAAGCTGCTTGGCGGCATCCTCAATCCGTTTGACCTGCTCGGCACTGATTATATTCAGTTCGTTCTGCTCGTTGAACTGAGCCAAAGCCAAACGAGCTGCCTTCAGTTCATTGTACTTGGCTATCACTTCATTCTTCTGCTTGGTGCTTAATTTTGCATCCTCCTCAACAGCTTTTATCCTTTTTTGGATTTCATCGTTAATGGCCTTTTCGTTTAAATCAGCCAAAGCCTTGATGCGATCCTCCTGGGCTTTCTGCGAATCCGCAGGTATTACTTCAATCTTCCTTTTTTCAAGTTCAGCTTGAACCTTTCTTATTTCATCATCCAATGAATCAAGTAGTTTCTTGATTTCCTCAGCTGTTTTTTTAGCCTCCTCACCAGCCTTCTTACGGGCTTCAATCTCTTTTTCTATATTCTTGACATTAGTTTGAGCAGCCAAATCATTTTTTGTTTGGTTCTGCTCAAGCAATTTTTGAAGTTCTTGAATGCTTAATTTCTTAAGGTCTTGAGTTTTCAAAGTTTCTTGTTCAAGCCTTTGCTGGTCATTCAAAAAATCAATCTGCTGCTGGATGTTAGCGACCAATGTTTTACCTATTTCATCAGCTGTGGCAGCAGCATTCAGACTGACTTCAGCCAAATTCTTATATGCAGCACTTTGCAGTTTTTGTAATGTCGCTATGACACCTCCAAACCTATCTTGAACATCTATAAAATTCTGCGATGCTCTATTCGATGCCTCTTGGGCCTTATCTAAATCACCTCTTAAAAAAGCAATAATATCTGAAGTTGTTTTTCCTTCATCCCTTAATTGTTTTACCCTTGCATCGGTTTCCGCCTGTATTTTGGGTAAAGCCTTACCAGCTTCCTCCTTACCAACTGTAGGTAAGTTCAGTATGGTAGCGGCATATTGCAAAGCTGCTGAATAAGCCGCAGTCCATGCCGGTGCCAATTTGCCACCTATGTCCTCTTCCAATTGGTCGATTTTTTTCTGTTGTAATGTAAGGGAATCAGTTAAGTCATCAGTATCCAAAGCGGCCTGATTTGCTGATCCTCCTAATGCTCTTAGAAGTTCATTATAGTTTTCAAGCTGGGTCTTATTCGCATCAATGTTTGCACCAAGGTTTTTAAATTGTTTTCCAGCACCTTCCAAAGCACTACCAACCTTTGTAGCGAATGACTCCAATGAATCGCCAGTCCTTCTTGACAACCCAATCAATCCTGGCAATATCTGCCCTATTTGACTTGCAGACAAACCATAGTTTTTCAAAGTAACCGATGCCTGTCTAATTGCATCATCACTTTCCAAAGTCACTGCACCTAAGACCTCAGCCTGTTGAGATAAAGCTTCAAACGAAGCCCTGCTTTCACCACCCAAACCAACTATAGCACTTTCCAAAAGCTTTACATTTCTTTCGGCTTGTATAAATGCTTCAACAGCTCTCTTACTGAATGATATTAAAGCTTCCGCACTAAATGCCAATCCGAAAGCACCAGCGATATTTTGAATAGTACCTCTTATTTGATTGAATCCATCATCAGCTTGTTGGGCAGCCTTTTTGAATTTTCCGCTCAATAAGTCAATTCTTTTCTCACTTTCCTGAATTTGGCGATTATATTTATCGATTTGATCTGGATCAAAAGCAAGCTTTTGGGCATCCCTTATCGATTTTAACTTTTTGACTTCAGCATCCAACAACTGCGCGCGTTTCTTGGCAGCGAACTCAGCCGATGTGACCGCTTTCTGTTGAGCCTGGGTATTTTGCTGGGTCGCCTTGGTCAGTTGCTCCTGACTTGCGATGACTTTGTTTATGTCGGTCTCGAGCTGGCTAACATCAGCCCGGTACCGTATGAGTATGTCTTCTGTTGCCATGTTCCAAAGTTAAGAAATTCAGCGTTTAATGGGTGACTTTTCCTTGGGTCGGCTCAATAAAACCTTCTTAACATAAGCCTCCATCGCAATCAGGTAGGTCTCGCAGCTGGCAGACATCATAGCCTCGTAGTTCCTGACATCGCCCTCAACCAGCATCATGACATGGGTGCGGTGGTCTTCTTGGCGGCTGCGGATCCTTTCGCGCCACGCAAGTATGAAATCATCCTCTTTAGGCGGTCTCTCTCCCGAATCGAGCTGACCAATAATGTTTCCCAATCTTGTGGTGAACACCTTAACAACTCGTTTAGAAGCCTCAATTCGGGAGTCTGAAAAAAAGCGTAATCGGGGTGCTGATAGTACAGCTGCTGCAACGCCTCGACCTTTTCATCGTGTATCTTCTGGACAAACCTCGCGGCAGGTTCATCCTCACGAACCAACTGAACCGCCATGAACTGCCACATCAACTGATCGTGCAGTATCATCTGTTGCCGTTCCTTGATTTGGTTAAGCACCGCCCCGATCTTGACCACATCGGCCTTCTTACCAGCCAAAGCCAAAGCCAGCTCGCCATTGGCCACATCAATCAAAGCGGTCAGCTCCTTCTCATCAAGACCTGCGCTCATCATCGTAAGGAAGTCCTGCATCTTGCCCATCCTTTCCAATGGGATGATGGTGCTGGAACCTGTGAATCGATAGTAAACCTTGCCGTCCAAATCGACCAAGGCCTTTTCCATGCTGACCTTTTCGCCCTGGGGAACCTCGGCAGCATAGAGCTTAAGCAGCTCCTCTCGATGGTCCTTCCAGATCTGCTTCAGGTCCGGTTGTTTTTTTCTGAATATCATCGTTTATCAATAATGGGTAACGCTGTGTGGGTGGTGCGCACTTATGCCACCTACCTTGAGTCAGCACGAACCACTCGCCTCCGCGCATGATGTAATGGTAACCATGAACGCGGTGGTAGTGCTTTTTCATGTGTTGAAGTTATAACGTACAAAAGCATTCAGTCCACATGTCCCCAGCATGAAGAACGGCCAATAGTACCACGGCAAAGATAGATACAAAAGCGCAGGAACCGACCAAACCGAACCCATGCAAGGTAGGCAAAAGTACAGGGGTTTCCGCATCAGATATGGCAGATAACTACCGTACCACCTCACCCACCAAAGTATCATAGCCCCATCGATTCGTTCCTTTCGGAGTATCTCAGGGCTGTCATCGAAAGCCTCGTAATTGTTGAACTGTGCCGAAACGTAAACGCCCAAGCTGATGCAGCTCGATGCGATTATCCCTGCCAATATCTCAAGCATTGCAAGTACCGGTCGTTAGTGCGATCTCACCTGCTCCTACTAATGGCTTCAAGGTGATGAACTTGGCGCAGCATCCCGACTGACCATCTATGGAAGCAGTAACAGATACCAGGTCAAGGGTAGTAAATTCAAGCTCGTAGCTGTGACCCATAAGATTGTAAGCATCGGTCACGTTCAGACCTGTCGAAGCAACCCCATCCGTTTCGATGATGTCACCATTGGCATCAGTGGTAATCTTCCACAATACTTGGCGATTGTTGCTAATGTCCCAAAGGATGGCATAAAGCTCGGAGCTGACATTGTCGGGAAAGCTTATCCCGGTCAATACGATCTCTTCGCCTGGTTCCACGCATCGTGGCAGGGGGTTGATTTGAATACAGTTCTTACAATACATCACCTGAAGTTTAATTGTCCGAAGTTACTTTTCTGGTGCCGTTCTATCTCGGCTTTCACAAATGTATTAATAATATACCTCGCACAGTCAAGGAAGTCAGCTTTTTGCGTCAAATCCTTACGGTTGCCCTTGATGATGCTACCTGTCGCATCGCACTGGACCATTCGCATGTCATGGCTTAGACCTGGGCAAGTGGTAGGATTCACCTTCACATTGACCTGGTTCCTGCGGTCCGTGACTATATGAAGCAGATAGTTGAAATCGTTACGGCTGCCCTCATGGGTAGGGTTGGGTGGCAGAACCATCTGCGCATCCCTGATCCCAAGCAACCGCCTCAAGGTTTCGTAGTTGCTGGCATTATCTGCCAAGGCTATGTTTCGGTTCTTGCCCATCGCATCACCTGTGAGCTTGGCGTTATGCAGGATGCTGCCATACATCGCCTTGATGCGCTGCGCCATGGATTGGAGCGAGCCGTTGTCGATGCTGAACTCATTCACGAAGTTGACATGCAGACCAGCCTCATCCCTCCAAATGTTGGCGAACACCACCGCGAATGGATTCAAGTTGAAGTCGATTCCGATATGCAGCTGCTTCTTCCAATCCATGTTGACAGAGCTGTCAAAGTGAACATCGGGATTCAGCGCATACAGGAACGGATTGACTGCCTTGCCATCCACATCGGCAGCCATGTACTCGCATTCGAAGACCAATGGCGGTAGGATGGTCCTCATCATTTCGATTTCCTCCCGATCTATATGGGGATTGTCATAGGTCGAATAGACAAAGGTCTTCCAAGTATCGGGCATCAATTCCTGTTGCTTGCAGAGCTTCTTAAAGTAGGTCTGCCCAAACTGAGGTGTGGATAGGAAGTAGGCATCACCGCCAAAATCAGTCAGGGTCGGAGCAATCGCTTGGGTCCAGGCTTCCTCAAACTTGCCAGCTTTCTCGCACTCATCGATCAGCACCCGGTGGTACTTACGGCCTCGACCTGAGTTCGGTTCTTCCATTGACCAGAAGTCCACCTTCGCTCCGTTCAGGAACACCACCTGCTTGACCGTTTCTGATTTATGTGTGATGATATTATGGAAATTGTTCAAGGTAGTACGCCATACCTCGTAAAGATCCTTATACGTGGGACTGAAGTAGCCTGTATACCAACCATTCTCGAAAGCTTCGGCAATCAGTTCCTGACAAAGCTCGGTCTTGCCAAACCTTCGCCCACATTTAAGCACATTAAACCGCTTACGGTTATCCAACAAGAACTGTTGGTTCGTGTGCGGTCTTGGTAGCTCTAATTCGATTTGCATGTTTCCAGTGGGGGATTCGAACCCTCATCTCCCTAAGTTAATAGGGGCGTTACCCTGGGCAGTATTCATTCCTGCTTACGCCAACTGGAATATCATTCGCCTTTACGCTTAATGATGACTTCGATTTGTTGCGTGCCTTCCTGCTTCATGTGGATATCCTGTGTTGCCTTGCCAAAACCCCTATCGAATAGGAACTCAGCAGCCCTGACATCACCCTTAGCGGCCTTGGCTCGCATGGCTGCCAATATCACTTCAATGGCTTTCTTACCATCCTTTTCTTCGCCTAAAGTTGCAGCCATAGCCTCCTTTAAATCAGGCATCTTCGGTCTGCCTTTAAGGTTGCCAGACTGACCTTTCTTGAACTTATGTGGTTCTATGTTCTCAGGATTGGGCATCGCTGTTTTCTCGCTGTTTAACATAATCCTGACCATTCCGCTTGATTTTCAAGCTTGGGTCAAGTTTGAGCATCCTATCTACTATCACTTGGCAATACTTAGGGTCAAGTTCCATGCCGTAACATTTGCGTTTAAGTTGATGTGAAGCTACCATTGTTGAACCTGAACCTAAATATAAATCTATGATTATTTCCTGTTGTTTTGAATAATTTTCAATGAAATGATTATTAACCTCTAATGGTTTTTGCGTGGGATGAACTCTTGTTTTTGTATCTTGACTTTGTAAACCAAAATATCTAAACCAATTAAAATGTAAAACTACTCTTTTATGCTTTTGCCTTGACCAACAAAGTTCATATTCGGAATTACTACCCGCATCTCCATTACTTTGTAATGTTTTATCCCAAACAATATAATTGCCTTTTTTGAAATTTGGTAATAATTCAAAATAATAATCAGCACCCCACAAAAATATTTCTTTACAATAATCAAAATGCTTAAAAAATGTATTTATTAATTCAGGGTCAAAATCTTCGTGGTCTCCAATTACATTATCATATTTTTTACCTTTTCTATTTCCCCAATTTAAAGATGTATAATCAGCATCTAAAAACATTCCATAAGGAGGGTCGCTTAATACCATATCAGCTTTTTCGCCATTCATTAACTTGGCTACTTGTTCGCTATCTGTACTATCCCCACAAAGCAACCGATGCGGACCAATCTCAAACAAATCGCCCAGCACTATATCGGTTTGAATTTCATTAGGTACTTCGTAATCATCCTCGGTAGCTTCTGCCTCAATTTTGAAATCAGGCACATCCAATCCCCAATCCTCCAACTGCTCGGCATCCCAATCGGATGCAATCATCTGCCAATCCCATTCACCGAACCCGACATTGTCTTTGATGATAAATTCGCGCTGCTGGTCTTCGGTCAATTCGGATGCTTTGATGATTGGAACCTCTTTTAATCCTGCCTCTTTGCATGCTTTAAGGCGCATATTACCTCCAAGCACAATCATATCATCATTAACCACAATCGGTCGCAGTTGAAGCATCTGCGGAAACTCCTTAATGGACTTAACCAACTTGGTGTATTTCTCATCCTTGATAATACGCGGATTGTTCGGGTTGGTTTTAACCTGACCGATTGGACTTTGAATGATATTCATTACTTCTTCTTAACCT
>OGVZ01000154.1_pt1 | contig 10984 bp, 11 predicted proteins | sample 1575881 | NCBI WGS metagenome assembly OGVZ01 (sample SAMN07581520, study PRJEB24739) | freshwater metagenome | place: Singapore | collected 2015-01
CATTTTCCTCAACTGCGCTATCTTCCACCACATCTTCAATTACTGGTGCGGTGACCTCTTCAATTACCGGCGCTGTCTCAGTAACTGCCAAGGCTGCTTCAAATGCATCCACTGGTGGATTAGCTGGCGTATCAATTGACATCATTTTTCCTATTCGCCTTAGCCAAAAATCCAGAAAGTTATTTTGGTCAAAATTAGATCAAAGATTGAAACTACTAAAATGATAAATCCGACGAAAACTAAAACTACTGCTGTGTATGTTGTAAGTTGATTACGTGTTGGCCAAACAACTTTGCTTAACTCGGAGATAACTTGGCGATAGAACAGGCCAATGCGACCGAAGATGCCCTTGGCTTCTTCAGTTGAGACGATCTCTTCGCTCATCTACCTTTTCCTTTACTCGTTATCTTTCTTAACCAACTTCTTACCTATTACTTGCAGGGCAGGAGGGACTCGAACCCCCAACCGGCCGCTTTGGAGACGGCAACTCTAGCCAATTGAGCTACTGCCCTTTGTCCCGAATTAAGGCATGAAAAATCATGACCTAATACAAGCGCCGGGGGCGAAATTGTAGGCGGGTTACTCAGAAAGGTAAAACTGAGATAAATGGTAAGCCAGTTTTAAGCGTAGATGGCAGACTTAAGCCCCCATGAGCGCATCTGAAAAACCAAGAGTTTCAAAACGAATAGCAGCAATTGCAGAATCTGCAACTCTTGCCGTTGATAGCAAAGCTAAAGCATTAAAAGCAGCAGGTCGTCCCGTAATAGGTTTTGGTGCGGGTGAACCGGATTTTCCAACTCCGGATTACATTGTTAATGCTGCAATGGATGCGGCAAAGCTTCCAGCAAATCATCGTTTCACACCAACTCCTGGATTGCCTGAATTGCGTGATGCAATTGTTAAGAAAACTAAGCGAGATTCAAATTATGAAATTACTGCAGATCAGGTCTTAGTTACCAATGGTGGCAAGCAATCGGTTTATCAATCCTTTGCATCAGTTCTAGATCCAGGTGATGAAGTTCTTCTGCCTTCACCTTTTTGGACGACCTACCCCGAGTGCATCAAATTAGCTGGCGGTAAGGCGGTTGAAGTTTTTGCTGATGAATCTCAAAATTATTTAGTCTCAGTTGCGCAGTTGGAGAAAGCTTTAACTCCAAAAACCAAGGTACTTCTGTTCTGTTCACCATCTAACCCAACTGGTTCGGTTTACTCACCAGCGCAGGTAAAAGAAATCGGTGAGTGGGCATTAAAAAATAAACTTTGGGTAATTACTGATGAAATTTATGAACACCTTCTATATGACGGGGCTAAGGCTCCAAGTATTTGTGTGGCAGTGCCAGAGCTTGCCGATCGCACCATAATTATTAATGGCGTGGCCAAAACCTATGCGATGACTGGCTGGCGCGTGGGCTGGATGATTGGTCCGAAAGATTTGATAAAGGCTGCTACAAATCTACAGTCTCACCTATCTTCAAATGTTTCAAATGTTTCCCAACGTGCGGCAATTGCTGCCCTAACGGGTGATCTATCTGCAGTTCACAAGATGGGTGAAGCTTTTGACCGAAGGCGCAAATTAATTGTGAAATTACTAAATGAGATTCCTGGCGTTAACTGTCCAACACCAACTGGTGCCTTCTATGTTTATCCATCGGTTAAGGGCGTGCTTGGAAAAACCATTAGAGGCAAGACTCCAAAAACATCAGCTGAGTTAGCAACATTGATTTTGGATGAGGTTGAGGTAGCAGCTGTCCCAGGTGAAGCATTCGGTCCTTCTGGTTATCTTAGATTTTCTTATGCGCTAGGGGATGAAGATATTGTTGAAGGCATTGGAAGAGTTAAAACACTTTTGAGTGAAGCTAATTAATTTAAATCAAGCCCTACTAATTGCACCTCAGCCTCTAACTTAATTCCGAACTTTTGAAATACCTTTGCTCTGGCCATTTTGGCTAATTCAATTATGTCATCAGCAGTTGCATCACCTGAGTTTGTTAAAGCTAAAACATGTTTACTTGAAATTTGAGCACCAGCTAATTTTTCACCCTTATTGACACCGGCGTGCTCCATTAACCAAGCAGCTGAGGTTTTAACTCTGCCATCTGTTTGGGGCCAACGTGGAGCATCTGCTGGCAACTTATCTGCCAGATCTTTAGTCAGGATTGGATTAACAAAAAAAGACCCAGCAGAGTTTGAATTAACATCAGTTGAATTAATTAACATTCCCTTGCGGCCACGTAGTTCAAGAACTGCTTTACGCACTTTCACAACTGGCGCTCGATCACCCAAGCTTATAGATAAATGATTTGCTAACTCTGCATAAGTAATTGGTTGGGACATTTCACCTTTTCGAAGTTGGAAGGTCACATTTAAAATTACATACCGGCCAGAATCAGCTTTAAATGCTGAATTACGATAAGAAAAATGACATTGCTCGTTTGTGAAAGTTACAACCTCACCTGTTTTACGATCATATGCCTTAACCCTGGCAATAGTTTCACTCACCTCATGCCCATACGCACCTATATTTTGAATCGGGGCTCCCCCAACAGTTCCTGGAATTCCACTTAGGGATTCAAGATCAGCAAATCCTTTTTCAATCGTTTGCTCAACAAATTTATCCCAATCCTCCCCAGCTGAAACTTCAATCATGCCACCGCTGCATGGATCATAATCAAGAGCATTGCCTTTACTTTCGACTCGAATTACTGTGCCAGCAAATCCAGCATCACTAATTAACAAGTTAGAGCCACCACCTAATATCAATACTTTTTCGCCAGCTTTATCAGCAGCTTTTACAAACTCAACTAATTCATTTTCGGTATGAGCATGGACAATTTTTTGCGCAGGTCCTCCAACTTTTAAAGTTGTAAAATTTGATAACTGCTCCATTAGATAAGCCTACCGACGTGGTGAGAGGATCTCATTTTTCCCTCTAAACCGATCTAGAATTCTTTGATAATTCTTACGTGAGTTCTTATCTCGGTAATCTGGATCAACATCGTGATAGCCATGATGCCTTCCTTGTGATAGTGGTAGATCTATTTGAAGTAATTTTCCGCCCGCATCCCTGATTGCAAGTGATAACTCTAAATCTGCATTTCGATAGTACTTCGCACTTGGATTTGCTCCACCAGCTGAAATTGCAAACTTACGATCTAAGGCAAAGTAATAACCAAATAACACATCAACCTCACCGGCGCCTTTATCGGTAGTAGTTCGCCATTCATCCTCAAGATTTATCAATCCACCTTTCCAGCCAACACCCTGATACCCAGCTTCTAGCGATTGAAGAGTTTGTGGAATTGGATCTGCTGTAAAGGTTGTGGAGGCATCCATAATAAGTAGGTAATCCTCACTGCAGGTATTAAGGAAATGGTTAATAACATTTCCCCAGCCAAGTGGATTTTTTTCTTGGGTAAGGCTTACCTGTTTTGAATCAAATAGGTCAGGTGAAATCCAATTATTTTTTCCATTGGCATAGATACTCACTGGGGTTTTGGTATGACTTACAATTGAATCAACACAAGTTACTAAATCTTCAGTAAAACCCTCTGCAATTAAACAGATGCGAATTGACCCAGCCATTGGCGGGTTTTAATCAACGAGTTTCGCGGTGAAGTTGTGAAGACTTACAACGTGGGCAGAACTTCTTAAGTTCCAAACGATCAGGATCATTACGACGATTTTTGCGAGTTATGTAGTTGCGCTCTTTGCACTCAACACATGCCATTGTAATTTTTGGACGAACATCTGCACTTTTACTTGCCATGGTTGAGCTCCTAGCCTTGTAGTTAAATTAACGTAATCGTTAACTTCTTCGTTAGGTGAGGTTACCTGACCCTCACCATTTCCTGAAATTGGTGCGTATTTATTACTATATTTTTAACTTTAGTTCTGGTAGCGGAGGCGGGATTTGAACCCACGACACAGCGATTATGAGCCGCTTGCTCTACCAAGCTGAGCTACCCCGCCAAACTTAGTTACTTCAATATTTATTTGTTATTCGAGCCCCCTAACGGAATCGAACCGTTGACCTTTTCCTTACCATGGAAACACTCTACCGACTGAGCTAAGGGGGCGAAGTGCTCGCTAAGGATACAACCCGGGTTTATTAAATACGAATTGAAGGCTTAATTACTTTAAGTAAGCCTTTCCTGCAATCTCAATACGCCTATTTTTATAAGCAGATGATGCACCTAACAGCAGATGCTCAAATGGATTTCCGCTCTTAATTAATTTTGCTAATTGCTCACTTTCATTTCCTTCAAAGGTTTTAATCTCTAAAGTATTTATAACCTTCACCTCTTTATGGGGCTTGATCATTCGATAAATTACGGTCAGAAGTTGTAGCCCAGAATAAACGGTGCCACGCCAGCCCCTACCAAAAATATTTTGTAGTTTTAATATAAATAATGTTTTAGAGATTTTATTAGCATCAGTAGCAGGTTGATCAATTAAAACTTTAAATATGTTTGCTACTTCAGCTGCTCCTGTAACATCAGGCAGACTGGCACAATTATTGGCCAACTTTTGCCTTACCTGAAAATCGGTAAGTTTAGAAACCATAGTTGTTATTTGATCTAACTTTGATTGATCCGCCGTCAAAGCCACCTGGTTATCTGCTGCCCATCTTGCTCTCTCCGCCTGATTATCTGTTCCTCTTATATTTGGAATAAATAAGGTTGGAATACTTGCAGCTAGCTCTTCATGCACACTGTTATAGCCAGCAGCACATATCGCAGCATCAAATGCACCTAAGACATTTGCTAGTGGAAAATGTCTAATTACTTTTATATCAAGACCTGCTGGAGCAAGATTCTTACCAGTTGTATCGATAGGTTCTTTTGTTAGAACCACTTGCAAATTTGGCCAAGCAATTAATCCTGTTAATGCCGCGGTCATTTTTGCATTTAAGTCAGCCTCACCAATTCCGAGTTGCACCAATACTGTAGGACGGGTTTGATCTAAACCAAGCAAAGTTCTAGCAGCAACTTTATCGAGTGCGGTTTGTCGATTATAAATTGATATTGGCTTAACTAAAGTTGAATCAGACCTTCCTGCAGTTGGACCTTTGTCATAACTTTGTCCAAAATCTCCCGGGGTAATAATCAAATCCATCATCTTTGATTGAAGATTTAGTAAATAACGTTGAGGTGTTTTTTGCCAAAATCCCCTACGAACCCAAACTAATTTCACCTTTGGTCTAATACTTTTTATTCCTATAATTCCTGGGTATGGCACTACGCCATCAAAACTCACAATTTTTGCATCCGTCTCATCTATCAATGCAACAATTCGATCTCGTAAATATCTATCCCATTCAAATCGACCCATCCATTTTCGATCACGTCCTGGGACATACTCAAAATTTACATTTGCAATTTTGGGTACTTCAACTACACCTGAAGCCATCGAAATGATAATCGGGTTTGCAAATTCCTTTAATTCAGATGCGATCGCACTAGCTCTGGTTAAGTGCCCCATGCCTATTCCATTACTTGTCGCTAGAATAATGGTTGGCTTAGTCATGAAATTAGTATAACTGCAACCAAAGTTAGGATGTTTGAATGAGAAACACACTATTGCTCGTAATTTTGGTATTGCAAATATTTACTCTGTTATATCTAATTCGCACAGCACGAAATCTTGGTTCAAAAGCCACTAAGCATCAACGAGAGTTGATGGAGAACATCAACATGCTTCGTGCAAGTGGCAGGAGCAATATTCTTAATCATCTTTCTATACCTAATACTAAAGAGTTTAGAAATGTAAATTGGGATCATGTAATTTCTTTAACTAGCCATCCAGGTAGATTCTCAACACTTGGCATCGCTATTGATCAACTACTAAATCAACATTTGATACCTAAGAAGATATATCTAAATATTGCGCATTCAGACTTGGACAAACTGCCCACTGCGGTTAAGAATTTAGAGGCGGGCGGGATTCTTAAAATTAATTCTTGCACTGATTTAGGTCCTGGCAAGAAGTTAATTCCAACTTTAAAGCTAGAGGAGAATCTACCTATAATTGTTGTTGATGATGATTTGTTTTTTGAAACAGATCTAACGCTTAAATTAATGGTTCAGCATCACCTAACACCAAAAAGCATCATTGCCTCTAGAGTTCACAAAGTCGCTTATGAATCCGATGGGACAATCGCTCCTTATAGTAAGTGGGCAAAGAATTACTCACTTTCAAATGGCCCGGATGTTGATTTCTTTGCCACCTCAGGTGCTGGCACCTTATATAAAAAGGAATTTTTCCATAAAGATGTTTTAGATGAAGAAACCTATAAGTCATTATCACTACACACTGATGATCTCTGGTGGTATGTACAAAGCAAACGTGTGGGCGTAACAACTAAGCGAATGCCTGGATATAGCAAATTAGAGTTTATAACTGGTACACAAGAGGATGGTTTATGGAATACTGGCAATCAAAATAGAAATGATCCTAATTTAAAATCTTTACTAAATAAGTACTCGCTTTAATTTTTTGGTGGCGGGTGAAGGATTTGAACCTTCGAAGGCAGAGCCGGGGGATTTACAGTCCCCTCCCATTGGCCGCTCGGGCAACCCGCCAGGATTGTTAAGCGAGGTGAAGTGTAAAGCCTTACTACTTGTTATGCCAAAAGTACAATTATTTATCGCTGTATCTTGCAATAAATCGAACATGATCTGGGTTTAACTCTGCAACGGTTCTTGCGCCAAGTAATTTCATAGTTCTAGTAATTTGTGTGCGAAGAATCTCTAGAGTGCGATCAACGCCAGGTTTTCCACCAGCCATTAAGCCATACAGATAAGCTCTGCCAATCCAAGTGAATTTTGCTCCACTTGCAAGAGCTGCAACAACATCAGCGCCATGCATGATTCCAGTATCTACATGCACCTCTGCTTTATTCCCAACAGCTTTAATTACCTCTGGTAATAAGTGCAATGGGACTGGTGCACGGTCTAGTTGGCGTCCACCATGGTTAGAAAGAATAATTGCATCAGCACCAGCATCAATTGACATTACCGCGTCATCAACATTTTGAATGCCTTTTACAACCAGGTTTCCTTTCCATTGTTCTCTGATCCATTTTAAATCTTCATAGGTAACTGTTGGATCAAACATTGAGTCAAGCAACTCAGCCACAGTGCCATTCCAAGAATCAAGGGATGCAAATTTAAGTGGATCTGTGGTTAAGAAATTTATCCACCAAGCCGGGCGTGGAATGGCATTCAAAATTGTTTTAGAGGTTAGTGAAGGTGGAATAGTCATTCCATTTCTAACATCTCGTAACCTTGCACCAGCCACTGGAACATCTACTGTTAAAACCAAGGTATCAAAACCTGCATCTTTAGCTCTATCAACTAAAGCCATGCTTCGATCGCGGTCTTTCCACATATAAAGTTGAAACCAATTTCGCCCAGTTGGCGCAGCTTTTGCTACATCTTCAATTGATCGAGTGCCCATAGTTGAAAGCGTGAATGGAATTCCAGCATCAGCTGCGGCGCAAGCTCCTGCATACTCACCTTCAGTTTGCATCATTCTGGTGAAACCAGTTGGCGCAATTCCAAGTGGCATACTCATTTTCTTGCCAAGCATTTGAACTGATAGATCTACATCTTTAACATTTAATAAAATCTTTGGCTGAAACTCTAATTTTTCATATGCGGCACGTGCTCGAGTTAAACTTGATTCTGTATCTGCACCGCCATCGGTGTAATCAAATGGTGCCTGCGGTGTACGTCGCTTAGCAATATCTCTTAAATCATAGATTGTTAAGGCTCTAGTTAATCTGCGCTTACGAGGACTTAGGATTATTTTTCTAAACCGTAGCAATTGTGCAAGATCCTTTGGGCTAGGTATGCGCCGCTTAACCTTCACTTGGCTCATAACCGCTCCAATCAATCTTGATGAGTTCTGTACTAACTCATTCTAATTAACTAGTAAAGTATAGACATGGCTGACAGTAGTTTCGATATCGTCTCAAAAATAGACCAAATGGAGTTGGATAACGCCTTTAATCAGTGTGACCGAGAGATCGCTACCAGATTTGATTTTAAAAATACCGACACAAAAATCGAAAAAACTGGCTTGAAAGTTGTTTTGGAATCCAGCACAGAGGAGAGAGCTAAGGCTGCGCTTGATGTTTTCAAGGACAAGTTGATTAAACGTAATGTCTCACTGAAACACCTAGATGCTGGTGAACCAGCGTTAAGTGGAAAGACTTACCGAATTAATTGTGAATTCAAAGAAGGCATTTCAACTGAGAATGCTAAGAAAATTGCGAAGTTTCTAAAGGAAAATGGCCCAAAATCACTTAAGACGCAAATACAGGGTGAAGAACTGCGAGTCTCTAGTAAAAGTAGGGATGATTTACAAACTGCCATTGCTCAAGTCAAAAAAGAATCATGGGATTTTGCAGTTCAATTTACTAATTACCGATAATTACCTAATTAAAGGATAACTTGAAAACTAATCGGTTAGGTGTTGCTTATGGCATAGGTGCCTATGTGATTTGGGGATCGCTTCCAATTTATTGGCGGTGGTTAGATAAAGCTTCAGCATATGAAGTTTTGGCAAATCGGGGTATCTGGTCGCTAGTGGTCTGTTTGATTTTTCTTACCTTCCAAAAACAATTGCGATCTACCTTAAAATTGATTAGAAATGTAAAGACTTTTTTAATTCTACTAACTTCTTCATTCTTACTGACTTTGAACTGGGGAATTTACATATGGGCGGTATCTGTAGATCGAGTAGTTGAAGCTTCCCTTGGCTACTACATGACACCCTTGGTTGTAGTTTGTTTTGGCGTACTCGTACTGAAAGAGAAATTGCGATTTGCACAAAAACTATCACTAAGTTTTGCAGGCGTTGGCGTTAGCGTTTTGACTATAGCTTTTGGACAGTTACCACTTGTGGCCTTTGGTTTAGCCCTGAGCTGGGGAACTTACTCGCTAATAAAGAAGAGACTTGATGCTGGATCTTTAGAAACTTTGTCTATCGAGATGATTTTTGCGTTAATCCCGAGTGCAACATATATGTTCTACTTAATGAGCAAGAATGAGGCTCAGTATGGATCTGAACTTTGGTTCTCATTAATACTTATGACCTCTGGCTTAGTGACCGTAATTCCACTTTTAATGTTTAACTCTGCCGCAACTAGCCTGCCATTAACTATTACTGGATTATTAGGTTATATAAACCCAACAATTATGTTTTTAGTTGGTTTTATAGTTTTTCATGAGCCACTAACTTTTTCTAAAATCTTTGGATTTATTTTCATTTGGACCGCACTGATTTTACTGGGAATTGATATGTATCGATCAGGTAGAGCGGTTAATCAAAGCAAAAGTTAAGTTATTTAAAGCTTCTTTTGCAGCTCCTGCTGGAAGATCCACAAGTAACTCATTTGCCTCTTTGGCAACTTGAATTAAGTACTCCTGAACCTTCTTTAAAGCTTTATGCTTTCTAAGTTCTGAAATCACATTTGGTAAATCTTCTTCACTAATTGGTTTATTCAACTTATGAATTAAATCTTTGTCTGCTGGATCATTATCAGCCATTACAAAAAGAGTCACCAAGGTTGGAATTCCCTCTTTAAGATCTGTGCCAGGTGTTTTACCAGAGGCTGTTTCATTGCTTGCGATATCTAATAAATCATCCGCCACTTGAAATGCAACACCGATTTTTTCACCAAATTTAGTGACTGTCTCAACGACCTTTGGTGAGGCTCCTGATAGAAGTGCGCCAAAGCGCGCACTTGTTGCAATCAAAGATCCAGTTTTATCGGCCACTACTTTCATATAGTGATCGATTTGCGAAAGACCTTCGCTTTTTCCTTGAGTTTCCTTTATTTGACCAATCACTAAACGCTCAAAAGTCTTTGCTTGTAATTTAACCGCTTCAGGTCCGATATCAGCCAACATGTCAGAAACCTTAGAAAATAGGTAATCTCCAGTAAGAATTGCAACTGCGTTATCCCATTTCTTATTTGCACTAATTACACCTCTTCGTAGTACAGCATCATCCATTACATCGTCGTGATACAAAGTAGCAAGATGTGTTAATTCGCAACAAACGGCTGCTTTAATGATGTCGTAATTGGTTGGGTCGCCAAATTGTGCTGAAATTAGTGTTAGTAACGGTCTAAGCCGTTTACCGCCAGCTTCTACCAAGTGCCTAGAGGTTTCAACAACAAGTGGGTAATCCCCTTTTATGTGAGCTCGCATTAAATCTTCGACTTTTTTCATGTCGGCGATTAATGATGTCTCCAGTTGCTTGTCTAGATTTGGAATACCTACTTGATTCATTTATTTGATAAAGGTAGAAAAGTTTTCGGTGACATTAAGAAGTAGTGAAGGTGCCACTCCCAGTACTACTGAAATTACAGTTGCGATAGTAATTGAAATTCTGCTTTTCACACTTGGGATAATTACTGACACTGATTCATTTATTGGATCAGTGAAAAACACCATGATTATTACCCGGATATAGAAGAAAGCAGCAATCGCACTAGTTAGAACACCAGTAACAACTAAAGCAATATTTCCTGATTGATATGCGGCTGAGAAAATTGCAAATTTACCAATAAATCCAGAGGTCAGTGGGATTCCGGCAAAGCTTAGTAACAAGAAGGCAAAGACTGAGCCAACTACCGGAGATTTCTTACCCAAACCAATCCATCGATTTAAATCTGTTACTTCTCCTGATGAGTCTCGAACCAATCCAATAATTCCAAAGGCTGCTAATGTGGTTAATCCGTAGGCCATTAAATAAAACAGTGCGGCGGCTAATCCCTCTTTATTTAAAGCCACCACACCTGAGAGTAAGAAACCTGCATGAGCAATTGATGAATAAGCCAACATTCGTTTTACATCACGTTGAGCAATTGCAACAACTGAACCGAATAACATAGTTAAAATGGCAATTGTTGTAATTATTGGACGCCATAAAGTTTCAAATTCAGCAAAACCAATATAGAAGATTCTTAAGA
>OGVZ01000155.1_pt1 | contig 10964 bp, 10 predicted proteins | sample 1575881 | NCBI WGS metagenome assembly OGVZ01 (sample SAMN07581520, study PRJEB24739) | freshwater metagenome | place: Singapore | collected 2015-01
AAATATCCAAATTGTAACCCGGGGAATTCTTCTCGCAATAATTGCTGCATGTTCTTTACACCAATTGCTTCTCCCGTTTCTGTTACTCCAATTTTTCCCAGATACCAGTCTGGATCAATGTTGAAATTTCTCCACTGAATCATTTTCAAATTAGTATCCCTTATCAACCTGCGGAGCGCCTCTACTTCTTCAATTGAATCAGTCATTCCTGGAAATACAAAGTAGTTGATAGAAGTCCAGCCGCCAAATGAACTCACTACTTTCAAGCTTTCGATGATATCCTCAAACTGATAATTATTTGGACGATAATAGGCTGTGTAAATATTTTTTCTAGCCGAGTTAGTGCTCACCCGTATCGAATTAAGTCCTGCCTTACAAAGTGCACGAACCGCGTCAGGATTTGAGCCATTCGTGTTAATGTTGATACTTCCTTTTGTTGTGTGTTTTCGAATTTCAAGAATTGACGCACGAATAGTCTCCCACATCAAGAGAGGTTCCCCTTCGCAACCTTGGCCAAAGCTAATAATTGGGTAGGCGGCAGACTCAAGATGGGGTACTGCAAACTCTACAATCTCCTCTGGCGTAGGTTTAAACTGTAATCGGTCTTGTGTCGATACGATGGGTTCCTCATCTGGCTGGAGTGAAATACACCCAATACAATTTGCATTGCAGGCTGGAGATACGGGTATCGGGCATTCCCATCTGCCTAGAGAAAAGTTTCGAGCTGCAGGGCAATTGTAAGTTTGACAACAATTTTCCATCAGATGTTTGACTAGCCGGTTGTGCGGGTAGGCATTTAGTAACGATTCTGCACCAGTCTTAATTTTTTTGTCGTCATAGCCGTCGCAATCTTGTCGAATATCAGGTTCAATTCGAATGGCAGGAACCCAGAATTGATCCTGATGCCAACCAGCTGCCGTGTAGCAAAAGAGTGGAAGTGTGGGAGCTTCAGGTGTAGACTCATAGGCTGCCAGATAAAAGCCAGTGTGTGCCGGGGGAAGAAAAGCAGCTACAGCCCAGCCCTTTTCACAAAGACGCATTTGACCAGTTTCCACATCAATGCCAATGCCTTTTCTTCCCGGTAACTCATAAAGAGACCCCCCGGAAGGGAGTGGTATCCAGTCCTCATTGGGAATAGGCAAGGCATCCCAACCCGATCTCCCAGTAGCATATAAGGTCTGATCCTCAAAAATATTTCCCTTTCCATCTGAATAAAGTAAATATGGGGTTTTCATAGTTTGCGTATTGATTCTAGATGGAGAATACAAAACTGATTGAATTGATCCGTATTAAAATCCTGGGGTATATAAACCTGATGTTGGATAAAGCGGTTGTCTATAAAATTCAAGGTTAAAATTTCATCACGAAGTATAACTTGATCAATTTCTTTCCATGAGTACAGATGGGTGGGGAATGTATAGAATTTGATATGGTCTTTAAAGAATTGAATCGTGGTAGGGCGGATGGCCTGTGTAAATAAATACGAGATGATAATCATTCCAAGACCGGGTATCCAGTAAAAATTAGCTAACCAGTTAATGGCAAAGGATAGCCCAAGAACTAATAACAGATTGGTTGGGGTCACTTGCCTGTTATTTTTTTTCTTTTCCCAAGCATAGTAAAATAATAATAAAGAGAAAAACGGAAGTATAAGTAGCGCAACTTTCATTACATGATGAACAGATAAAACTAGGAAAATAAGAAATGCAGCATTAGTCAACAGCAGGAGCAACTGCAATCCTTTTACTAATTGCTTGCTACCTGATTGAAGTGAGAACGTATAGATTGCTTTTTCGCTCACGTGAATTAGGTTTCATTTAAAATCAAATCGTGCAAACTTCGGATGCCTATTGCTTTGCTGCTGGTGAAGCCTTCCGCATACTCCACGCCAATTCGCTTGCCTAAAAGTTTTGCCCTTGCTTCGATGGCATCTAGAAAACCTTTTTTTGAGATATAAGTTTCTGGCCCCTCTAGTTGGGCATCTGGATTGTGAAATTGTGTTCCATAAGCTTGAATGGCTTTCATTCGTTGCTCAAAAACGGAGCTTATATCCACGATGAAATCTGGCTCATGAAATCGATCTTGTATATAATGAAGGACATAGGAGGGGCGCCAGCGAGCTTGGGGGAGGTTTTTATGGTCTACTGTTTTTATCTTCTCAAGCCCTGCTAAAAAACAACTGTCTGCTACAAGTTGGCTTGCTTTTCCGTGATCCGGATGACGATCTTGGGTTGCATTTGCTAATACGATAGTCGGTTGGTATTTACGAATCGCTTGGATCAACTGAAGTTGGTGTGCCTCATCATTCAACAAAAAACCGTCTCTCATTCTTAAGTTCTCACGTCCGTGAATACCCATAATCATAGCTGCAGCAGCCGCTTCTTCATATCGGGTCTGTACCGTTCCACGCGTTCCTAATTCGCCCTCTGTAAGGTCCAGCACAGCTACTTTTTTTCCAGATTTAATTTCATTTATCAGCGTGCCAGAACAACTTAATTCCACATCATCTGGATGTACGCCTATAGCTAATATGTCAACTTTCATAAAAAGTATTTAGCGTCTGTAAGGATTGTTATACCAAGTTCCATCAATTTCCCGAATAATGCTTTCGATATCTCGATCTGTTCTGTTTTTGGCGAGGTCCCAATCTTGTTTCAAGTTACCCCCAAAAAAGAATGCAACGGTTTGGTAAAGTCGGGCATTGATACTCCCCTTGAATTCTTGAAGTATCTCATAGCAGTTATTACCCGTTTGTCGATTAATTAACTTCATTAAAATTTTTCCCTGGTATACGGAAAGGTTGGTGAGAGGTTCGGTAAACTGATTACGAAGTTCTTTTTCTCGCTCTTTAATCAGTTGTTTTCTTTTTCGCTTGGCATCCACTCCCTCTAATTGCGCATTGATTTGATTGATGGTGGTACCTGCCACACGGGCGTAGGGATAGGTCACATACACCGCATTCCGCAAGCGATTCCAGGCCTCAATATGTTTACGTAATTGCTCTGGGGACAGGTTGGATATCCATACCATGTCCTCTTCGCGATAACTCATAATCTCGTTACGATACCAAATAGCAGGGACCAGTACCGTATCATTGGGTCCCCATCTTTTCATGATTTCTGTGAGCGGGGGTACTGGTTTTATTGAATCACCTTCTGGAAATTTTGGATATTCTTGACCTGTCAATCTTTTATTGAAAAGAAGACCTGCGCCTAACAATAAGAATACTAAAAGCTGTTTTTGTAACATGTAATAATCAAGGCGTAGTGGCTGTTCGATTTTTTCTAATTCGATTAACCATACTGAGTAGTAATCCTATAGCTGTTAACCAAACGCCATACCATAATATTTTAATAAAAGGGTATCGGTAGGCCTTTAGCGTTACATACTTCAAAAGGGCATCACTTTCTTTGATACCAAGCCTTACGGATCCTTTTTCATCTGCCTCTTGTAGCTGTAAAATCAAACCTTCTGAAACGAGGGTATCGGACAAGCTTATCCATTGCCCTTTTACAAAGGCAGCGCGGCTCACAACCGAATAGCTGGTTCCTGTCTTTGATTGCACTCGAATGGGTACTTCGTATAGTTTGCCTTTCTCACCAAATAGTTCTTTAGGTAAATCACTTCTGCTTTGGATCGAATCAATAGTCATGAAACCGTTGGAATAGAAAAGGGTATCACCTTGTGTTTGTAAATAGGTTTTGAATACGGCTGTATCTTTTTGATTTTCTGGATCAGGTATTGAAGTGATGTAGGTGAATACATCATGATCCCAATAATGTCTGGCATCGGGATTAGCCATCAAGCCCTGGTTTCCTTTATAGTTGACAAAAGCATTAGGAGTTAGTACAAACTCTTCTTTTTCCTTTTGATTCTTGAACTGTATTTTATAGTACCACAGTTGTTTTTTTGGATGGGCCGAATCTTTTAAATAAGTCAGGGTATAGTTGCCCATTGTTACTGGAAGCCCTTGAACCAATGTTAGATTCTCCCGCGGATTTTCTCCTTCACCAAGCGGAGCAGGAATTCCATTTATGTTGTTAGAGATTATTTCTTTGTTTGCAGACGAAAGGAGAATTCCTGTCAATACCAGTCCAAATCCAACATGTGCTATCGATCCTCCAGCTTCTCTGATTTTCCCTTTAGCACCAAGCCAAATGTAACTTGCGTTGGCTATGACTGTATAGAAACTAAACAAGATCGTAAGTGTAATTGAATATTGAAATACCGGTCCCTTTTTTTCGTAGTTAACTTCCCCCCAAATTATAAATGCTGCACTTGCCACTACAGATAGCACCGCTGGGATTAGCATTTTTTTCCAGAAAAAAGAACGCGTTGTTGATTTGTATTTAAGATAGTGACTAATAGCAGTAAGCACAGCAAGGATGAGGGCTACATATAGCTGTATGCTATTATAGGAGAATTCAACATCTTCAGGTGGAGCAAGCGTAGTTCCAAAAATTTTATTAAAAACGGGTAAAGAAGTTTGACCACTAATAACCAAGGCTGAAAGAAAAAAAACAAGCGATCCAATAAACATCCAAAACTCGCGGCTGCTGATTTCCTCTTCTTTTTGAATGGTAGGAATTTTTTTAAGTGAACGAAAGAAGAAAAAAAGTGAGGGTAAGGTGAACACCAGCAAGAAAGCTAATAGTTGCCAGTTCATGCCAAGGTCTGTGAAGGCATGTACGGATGTTTCTCCCAAAATCCCGCTACGGGTCAAAAATGTTGAGTATAGAATAAAGAGGAAGGTGAGAATAAAGAATAAGTACGTCGCCCGCAAGGAATGACCTGTTGCTCGATAGATGAGTAGGGTATGTAGCCCTGCAACACCAGTCATCCATGGCACCAATGAGGCGTTTTCTACGGGATCCCAGGCCCAGTACCCTCCAAAGCTCAGCGATTCATAAGCCCACATTCCTCCCATCATAATACCCACTCCTAATACGGCCGTAGAGAATAATGACCAGGGAAGTGCGGGTTTGGTCCAGTCTCCATACTGTTTAGTCCATAGCCCAGCAATAGCATAGGCAAATGGGATCAGTGTAGAAGCAAAACCCATGAATAAGACAGGGGGGTGTATCACCATCCAATAATTCTGTAAAAGAGGATTTAGATCATTCCCATCTTTAATAGAGGAGAGATAGTCAGGACGAATTGGTTGCGTAATGTCAAAGTTGAGGTGAAGTGCTGGAGCGTTATCCAACACACCACTATCCCGTAATAGAATAAATGGGTTAGAACCCATTTTCCAACCTGCAATGTATAAACCCATCACCATGGTTGAAAGGGCAAATTGAGCAAAACTAACAGTGGTCATCACTGGGGATTCCCACTTTCCAGCTTTTCGAATTAATAACAAACCAAGTATGGATTGGCAAAGACTCCATAAAAGGAAACTTCCCTCTTGACCTTCCCAAAAACAAGCAAGTAAATATTTGAACTCTAATGAACGGCTACTGTGTTTCCAGGCGTAGTGGTACTCGAATAAGTGATTTTGTATAATGAAAAAAAGCAGGCTGAAAATGGCTACGATCGATACAGCTTGTATGAAAAAGGAAATTCTTCCCAATTTTCTCCAATCAATGCTAGTGGCAGATTCCTGTTCCCTGGATGCAAAAAAATAGGAGAGGGTAGAGATACCCGCACTGATCATTGAAAGAATGATAAAAAGATGACCAAGTTGGCCAGGGATTAAGTTTTCGCCAATGTATTTCATAGGAGCGAGTGCTTATGGGGCTGTTCTAGGATCAGGTACGTTGCCAGGATGTTTTAATCCTTTTGCTTCTTCCTCTTTGTATTTGGAGGGGCATTTGGTTTGGATTTCCTCACATTGAAATGTTCCATCCTTATAGCGTCCTTTTAATACCAATCGTTCGCTCATCTCTAGGTTTTCAGGTTTAGCATTGTTGTAGACTACCGGTACGGAAAGGCCTAAAGAATCAACAGCGGTAAAACGAAGGTAGTTTGGGTTTTTAATGGCATCGTACTCCAGGGGTGCACTTTTGTCCAATTTGGCCATTAAATGGACATATTTTCCAGGCTTTGACATGGCGGTTCCAATCGTGTCGTAAGTGCTAGTGGTATTGGTAAAACTGATCAAAATGCCAATGGACACTGCTATCAAGACTAGTAAAACAAGGTGTATTTTTTTCATACAAAAAAATAATGGTGCAAAGGTAGTCCAAACTACGTGGGCATTGGGAACTATCTCGTTAATTGATTCAAAATAAAAAGGCAGTTCCTGTATATTTGCAAAACTAACACTTGTTTGTATAGAATCAATCTGTATGAATTTTCAACTCACTGAGGAGCAAATAATGATACAACAGGCTGCCCGGGACTTTGCGCAAAATCAATGTTTGCCAGGTGTTATTGAGCGTGACGAAAAACAGCAGTTTCCAAAAGAACAAATTCTTCAATTGGCCGAACTAGGATTTATGGGTATGATGGTGGATCAGGCCTACGGAGGAAGTGGCTTAGACACCATCAGCTACGTATTGGCTATGGAGGAGATCAGTAAAGTTGATGCCAGCACCAGTGTGTGTATGAGCGTAAACAATAGTTTGGTCTGCTATGGATTGCAAGAATTTGGTTCAGAGGAGCAAAAGCAACAATATCTTGTTCCATTAGCCCAGGGAAAGAAAGATGGCGAGCTTTACATTGGAGCCTTCATGTTGTCAGAGCCAGAAGCGGGCAGTGATGCAACTTCTCAGCGTACCACTGCAGAAGATAAAGGCGACTATTATCTACTCAATGGAACTAAAAATTGGATTACAAACGGTGGCAACGCATCTGTTTATCTAGTCATAGCACAAACGGATCCAGCCAAAGGTTCTAAAGGAATTAACTGTTTAATTGTTGAAAAAAATTGGCCCGGTGTAGTAGTTGCTGCAAAAGAAAATAAAATGGGTATTCGTGCCAGCGACACACATACTGTTATGTTTAATGATGTAAAGGTTCCAAAGAAAAATCGGATTGGTGTCGACGGTTTTGGTTTCACCTTTGCCATGAAAACATTGGCGGGAGGAAGAATTGGGATCGCTGCACAAGCATTAGGTATTGCCAGCGGTGCTTATGAGTTATCAAAAGCCTATTCCAAAACCAGGAAGGCATTTGGTACGGAAATCATGAATCACCAAATAATCGCTTTCAAGCTAGCCGATATGGCTACCCGTGTGGAGGCTGCTCGTTTGCTTTGTTTGAAGTCGGCCTGGGAAAAGGACAATGGGTTGGATTACACAATAAGCTCTTCTATGGCAAAAGTGTTTGCATCTGAAACAGCTATGTGGGCTTCCACAGAAGCCGTGCAAATTCATGGAGGTTATGGGTACGTGAAAGAGTATCATGTAGAACGACTAATGCGAGATGCAAAAATCACACAGATTTATGAGGGAACCAGCGAAGTACAACGAATTGTGATCAGCCGTGGTATTTTGAAGTAGCTTTACAGTATGCCTGTTTCAGTCGCAAATTTCTTAAGGATCAAAAAGGAGGTCGAAGAAGCTGGTGCTTTGCTAGTGGCGGTATCCAAAAAAAAGCCCATAGAAGATATTTTAACTCTGTATGAACAGGGGCAACGTGATTTTGCTGAAAACTATGTGCAAGAGTTAATTGAGAAGCAACCTTTATTACCCGCAGATATACGTTGGCATTTTATCGGGCATCTTCAGCGAAATAAAGTCAAGTATATTGCTCCCATTTGTTCCTTAATTCAGGGTGTGGACAGCCTGGCACTATTGGATGAAATTAACAAACAAGCCATTCGATGTAATCGAACTATTGATTGCTTATTGCAAGTACATATTGCACAAGAGGAAACTAAGTTTGGTTTTGATGAAGCGGAATTGGCCAGTATAATGCCTTTGCTAGCAGCACGAAAAAATGTTCGTATCCTGGGCATTATGGGAATGGCTAGTTTTACGGCTGAGGAGTCGCAAATAAGGGCAGAGTTTCAGCATTTGAAAAGAATAGCAGCGCAACATGCTGCCTATTTTTCATTAACAGGAACCCCTGTTGTATCAATGGGAATGAGTGGAGATTATTCAATTGCGTTGAAAGAAGGAAGCACGTTGGTAAGAATAGGAAGTCTTCTTTTCGGTGCACGTCAATAGTTTTAATCAGAACCCTATATTCGTTTTATGGCACCTTCGGATTTCATCAATCGCTTTTCAATGCAACCGCATCCAGAGGGGGGCTTTACTCTTCCACCTATCAAGCTTCTTTACTGATACCACAGCATAGTTTACCAAATTCCTTTAAAGGAAATAGGCCAGTTAGCTCGGCTATTTTCTATTTATTGGAACATGGCGATTTTTCCTCTTTTCACCGAATTGCCAGTGATGAGTGTTGGCATTTTTATGCTGGAGATCCATTATGGATTCATGCATTAGCACCTGATGGCTCTTATACCCGCACAACGTTGGGGCCATATGAGGGGATGACTTTTCAATATGTCGTGAAAGCAGGCACTTGGTTTGCGAGTGAGCCAGCTTTTGGATCAAACTTCAGTTTTGTCGGTTGTACCGTTTCTCCGGGATTTCATTTTGATGAATTTGAGATGGCTACTGCTGATCGGCTGATCTCCCAGTATCCTACTCAGGCCTCTTTAATCACACGGCTCTGCCGTGCCCCACTTTAATTTGCGTTATCTTCGCGCTTTTACCAGGAGAACTATGGCTGAAGAAAAAAGTTTAAATTTTATTGAGGAAATTATCGACACGCATTTAAAGGAAGGTGTTTATACTTCTATTGTCACTCGTTTTCCTCCAGAGCCCAATGGCTATTTGCATATTGGGCATGCCTCTAGTATCTGTTTGAATTTTGGGCTTACCAAACGATTTCCTGGATACACCAACCTTCGCTTTGATGATACAAATCCTGTAACGGAAGATACCGAGTATGTGGATAGCATAAAGGAAGATGTACGCTGGCTGGGTTTTGAATGGAAGCATGAACGCTACGCGAGCGATTATTTTGATCAGCTATACACTTTTGCACTAGCCTTGATTGAAAAAGGGCTGGCTTATGTGGATGACTTAACAGCTGAGGAAATAGCTAGCCAAAAAGGAACACCTACGGAGCCTGGTAAAAATAGTCCTTACCGCGATAGAAGTATTGAAGAGAATCGGGATCTATTTATACGAATGAAACATGGTGAATTTCCGGATGGGGCCAAAACGTTACGTGCTAAAATTGATATGGAGCATATCAATATGTTGATGCGTGATCCCATTTTATATCGTATAAAACATGCGCATCATCATCGTACAGGTGATAAATGGTGTATCTATCCGATGTATGATTTTGCACATGGGCAAAGTGATTCTATTGAGCAGGTAACTCATTCGATTTGCACGATGGAGTTTGTTCCTCACCGCGAATTGTATGATTGGTTAATCAAGCAGCTGGAGATTTATCCCTCTCATCAATATGAGTTTGCACGTAGAAATATAAATTACACAGTTACCAGCAAACGAAAGCTTCTACAGCTTGTGCAAGAGAAGAAGGTTGCAGGCTGGGATGATCCTCGAATGCCTACCATTAGTGGACTTAGACGACGTGGTTATACACCAGAAAGTATTCGAGAATTTTGTGAGCGGATTGGCGTAGCAAAGCGTGATAACCTAGTTGATGTAGGTTTGTTAGAATTTTGTGTTAGAGAGCATCTTAACCGCATTTCACTCCGTCGTATGGTAGTGTTTGATCCAGTAAAAGTAGTACTACTGAATTATCAAGGAGAAGAATGGTTGAACTCTGAAAATAATCCTGAAGATCCCGCTGGAGGCCAACGACAAATTCCATTTAGTCGTGAGATTTATATCGAACGCGAAGATTTTATGGAGAACCCTCCCAAGAAGTATTTTAGGTTGGCGCCGGGTCAGCTAGTTCGTTTGAAAAGTGCTTACATCATCCGTTGTGAGGAAGTTATAAAGGATCAAGATGGCGCAATAATTGAAATTCACTGTACGTATATACCTGAAAGTAAAAGTGGTGCTGATACGAGTGGAATATCGGTCAAAGGCACCTTGCATTGGGTGAGTGTCCCGCATGCCGTCAAAGCAGAAGTACGGTTATATGACCGGCTGTTCAATGTAGAAAATCCTACCGATGAATCACGGGATTTTATGCATTACCTCAATCCCTCATCACTGGAGGTGTTGCCTCAGGTAATGGCTGAACCTTCTTTACTGGAAGCAAAAACCGGTGATCGGTATCAGTTTGTTCGCAAAGGTTATTTTGTACTTGATAAAGACAGTCAATCCACCCATTTAGTATTCAATAAAACAGTGGGATTAAAAGACGGGTGGAATCCTGCAAAAGGGTAGAGTGTTGAATTATTGATGCTCACCAAATACTCCTCTAAGTGTAGTTGCTATCTCGCCTAATGTGCAATAATTTTCAACTGCTTCTACTACCGATGGCATAAGATTGACCCCCTCCTTTGCATGATTTTCTATTTTCTCTAAACTAGTAGTTACGTTGTGGGCCTCTCTTCTTGCTTTTAGGTCAGCGATCCGAGCTATTTGTTGCGATCGAATTGTTTCATTGATACGTAGTAATGGAATTTTTTTCTCCTCAGCAACCTGATATTGATTTACGCCTACAATTATTTTTTCTTTTTTCTCAAGTGATTGCTGAAACTGATAAGCACTGCTGGCAATCTCATCCTGCATATATCCTTGCTCAATAGCCGCAACACTTCCTCCCAGCAGATCAATTTTTTTCATAATCTCAAGTGATTCCTTTTCCAATGCATCGGTTAAATATTCTACATAGTAGGATCCCGCCAGTGGATCCGCAGTGGCTGTAACTCCACTTTCGTGCGCAATTATTTGTTGTGGGCCTCTCTTCTTGCTTTTAGGTCAGCGATCCGAGCTATTTGTTGCGATCGAATTGTTTCATTGATACGTAGTAATGGAATTTTTTTCTCCTCAGCAACCTGATATTGATTTACGCCTACA
>OGVZ01000156.1_pt1 | contig 10917 bp, 24 predicted proteins | sample 1575881 | NCBI WGS metagenome assembly OGVZ01 (sample SAMN07581520, study PRJEB24739) | freshwater metagenome | place: Singapore | collected 2015-01
TTAGTTTGTTGACGCTTAATAGACAATATGAATTGTGATAACCACATGGAATTACCATGACCTGATACACCGGTTAGGATTGTGAGTTCTGCTTGCCTAACCCTAAATTTATCTTCCGTTTTAATCCACCCAAGCGATTTGCCAGAATGAATTTCCTCACCGAAATATCGCACCAAGTCATCAGCAAATACATCCGAACCTTTAACCTTAAATTCTGCATGAGCATACTCCTGTTCATAGTAATTAGTAATGACTGACTGATTGACAGTTAGCTTGTCTATAACATCACCTATGTTCACTAAATTCCACCTTCCCAAACTTTACGGAATTGTGGAACTTCACCATCATTCCATCTTTCCTGGTTAAGCAAAGTTAATGGAGCTGGTGAGAACCCATCTTTCCATGATTTAGTATCTTTCATTTTTTTTACATACCCTATCACTACATCTGCTATAGCGTCAAGGTTTTTATTAGCCCATCTTTCCAAACAAGTTTTCTTGTTGACTTTACGAGTAGAAGGATATATTCCCCAAAACTCATCAAACCTATCAGTCGTTTTAACGACATATATATCTTCTCTTATCTTCTCTTCTCTTCTCTTCTCTATGCTAGCAGAAGAATAGTTTTCCTCTAGCCAACCTCTAGTAAATAGTTCATTTACTATTTTCTCAACAAAGTCAATAGGATAGTGAAGTCTAAAAGCTATTTCAAAGTTGTCAGGTAACAGACCATCACTTTCAGAACCTAGACACCATAACTCTACTAAAACAGCTTTTTGTTCAAAAGATAACTTATGTATTTCTATGTCATTAATGTAATCAGTTCCATAAAACTTAAACCACGTCATCTTTTTTTGATAACGTGGGTTTCTAGGTTTGTAAAGGTTAAACTTTTCCCAGTTCTTAATTTTATACATTTTTCATTCCTAAACACATGTCTAAAATTTGTTCAACAAGGTATATTTCGCTTTCTGATAGTTCTAAACCACCATTATTTAAACGACCAGGTGCTTTACTAATAATTGTATTTAATAATACTAATGCGTCTCTTTCAACCATAATACTCTCCTTAAAATAAACATTCTTCATATAATTCTGTGACTGGCACAGGTTTTGCTTTAGGTAAAACATGGAGCTTACAATTAGGTCTATTCTCAAGAAACCATTTAGCAGATGCCTTATTACTAAAGGCTCTAAGCGGTTTTCCATCAAATTCGTCTAATATAATAAAGCGTAATATCTCCATAGGTCAAAACCTTACACGAATAAATATTATTTGTAAACTATTTTTTTGCTAGTTATTTACTAGAAATACTTGACATGTGTTTTTTATAGGTTTAAAGTTCAATTGTCAATTTTTAGGAGAGATGACATGAAAATAAAAACAATGATAGTAACAGCAATAGCGTTTTGGGCTTATGTAGCTTTATGCATTTACATTATGGGTAAGTTGGCAGGTGCAATATGAATAAATGGTTATGGTTGTTTCTTTTTATATTTTGGGGGTATATAATATGGCGAATGGTTTAAAGCGTATTGCTGAAATATTACCAGAAGTATGGAAAGACTTAGAAGAACTTAATAAACGATTTGATGAAAGGGAGAGAGCAAATGAGTCAACAACAGTTTTACGACCAGGTAATGATGGAACAACACCAACAAGAACAACAGGAGAGAAAGATGAACTATAACGAACTACGTAAGATTAATGTATCAGACCATATTGAGAAAAAGAATGGTCTATCATACTTATCATGGGCTTGGGCTGTGGATACTCTTCTACAGCAAGACCCTAATGCTACATGGACTTATGGTGAACCTAAGCAATTTGGTGAAACGCTTATGGTATTCTGCACAGTCCATGCGTTTGGCAAGTCTATGACTTCACAATTACCTGTGCTTAACTTTAGAAACCAAGCTATTCCTAACCCTGATGCTATGGCAGTTAATACAGCTATGCAACGTTGTTTAGCTAAGGCTATTGCATTACATGGTATTGGTTTATATATCTATAGCGGTGAGGATATTCCAGAGTCAGAACAACCAGCTTTAAAAGCAGTATCTAGCAAGGACTTCCTATGATAGAACAACGCACAGAAGAGTGGTTTCAACAAAGACTAGGTAAGGTTACGGCATCCAGAATATCGGATGTCATAGCCAAGACCAAAACAGGCGTATCTACATCACGTCAAAACTACCTTGTCCAATTAGTATCAGAACGTCTTACAGGCAAGAAAGGAGATAGTTTTGTTAATCAGGCTATGTTAGATGGTATTGAAAGAGAAAGTGCTGCTAGAGAGCTTTATATGCAAACTAGAGGGGTATCTGTAACAGAGGTAGGTTTCTTTGACCATCCTGTTATTAAGAATAGTGGTGCTAGTCCAGATGGTGCTGTAAACGCAGAAGAAGAAGGCAAGTATGCAGGTCTTATAGAGATTAAATGTCCTATAGAAACAACCCATACTAATACGCTTATGAGTAAGTCAGTTCCTAGTAAATACATTCCACAGATGCAATGGCAGTTAGCTTGCACCGGTGCTAAGTGGGTAGACTTTATTAGCTACAATCCTAATTTTCCTGTAGAATTACAGCTCTTTGTAGCAAGGGTAGATAGAGATAATGACTATATTGCAGAACTAGAAGCTGAAGTAATTAAGTTCCTAGACGAAGTAGAACAAACAATTATTAAACTAAAGGAGTAGTATATGGCGCAGTACGATAACACAAACACATTTGTATTATTTAAGAACGACCAGGGGGACAATCCTAAACGACCAAACTATGCCGGCACAGCAAATCTTGATGGCATTGAATTTAGAATGAGTGGTTGGATTAGAGATGGTAAAAATGGTAAATTTATTTCAGGTCAATTGCAACTTAAAGAAACTCAGGGTGAAACAAGAAGTAAACCAGCAGTAGAAGGTGCAGATGAGGATGTTCCTTTCTAGGAGCATCCCCATTCGCATGATAATTACTTGTTCATTACGTACATAGTAACTTCAAATCCAAAGCGCATTTCAGTTGCTGATGGTGATGTCCACATGGCGTTTCTCCTTTCTTTTAGATTTATAGTAGAATTATACGCTTGTATTAGATTGCTAGACACAAGAAAACCATGAAAGGTCTATAATGGATATACATAACTTAGAATTAGATGTTTCGTGTTATGCTACTGCACTTTACCATGAAGTTAATAACAGAACGTTAGAGGAGAAATTGGGTGTATATTACACTATTCATAATCGTGTTAAATCTGGTCGTTGGGGTAAGTCTGTATGTGATGTTGTGTATGCTTCTGGTCAATTTGCTGTTAGGGATGAAACACATGCACCTGTTGACAAAGTTACGTTTCTTAAAACTGAATTATTTGTTCTTGATGCTATTCGTGGAAAATATGCTAACCCAGTTGCAAATGCGTTATACTTCCATGATGACTCAATTATGCCAAAACATTCGTGGTTTGGTCATAAAAAGATTACTCATATAGGAAGGATGGTGTTTTACTAATGGCTAAAAAAGAACCTGTAGCATATCTATACGAAGAGTTTGATGTTAAGTCAGGTGACCTAAAGAAGTCTTACTTATGGTCATTTCATCCTAACCAATTATCGTATTTAAACGACCTAAAGAATACGACACATCATATAAAAATAACACCTTTATATCCTGGTGAACCTGTAGAAGAATACAAAGGTTTATCACGATACGATAGTAAAAGATTAGTGGAGGCACATGGTGGACTCTAAACCACTTACACAAGAAGAAATCATTAAGATATACAAAGCAGCATTTGGTAATGGTAATGCAGTTTTAACACTAGATAGAATATTTAAGTTTGCTAGATTGCTAGAACAAGCTCATGGAGTAAAAGATGTACACTAAACTAGATGACCAACGACAAGCAAAGTTTATCGTTAAGTATATGCAAGAACATCCTAGTTGCAGTATTAAAGATATTGTGCAACAATGCGTAACTAATAGAACAAGGTTAAAGTATTTAGAAAGTCAAGGATACTTTAGCTTGCCTAAACTGACTCATCAAGACGTATTAGATAGACGTTTTAAGAATAGACATTATGTGTCTGTAAGTGTAGGAAGGGAGTATGGTAAATGGACTGGATACTAAAAGTAATTGATTGGTGTATTTGGGCTTTAATTATTGGTAGTATATTTGGCTTTTTTTATGGTACGTATCAGTTGATTGATTTATTTTTTATAAGGGGATAGTTATGGTAGATATGGTGAATAGACCTCCACATTACATGGTAGGTGGTATAGAAGCAATAGACGTGATTAAGAGTCGTTTAACAAAAGAAGAGTATATTGGATATCTAAAAGGATGTAAGTTAAAGTATGATTTACGCTATCCTTTTAAAGATAATCCACAGCAAGATTTAGAGAAGTCTGATTGGTATAAGAATAAACTATTAGAAGCTACTAAAGATGAAGATGCTATTAATCCACCTGAAGTAGAAGCTATCTTAGAAAGATTTGATGATGAGTAAAATATATTGGATATTTATTGTAGTTATGGCAGCATTAGCTATATGGGGAACTGAAAAGGCTTTGGCTCAAACTACGACTATACTAGCACCAGATGGTTCTGTGACTGTGTGTCAAGTAGGCAGTAATGGTATTGTGGTCTGCGTCTAATCATCTCTAGGCGTTAGTTCGCCATAGACAGATAGTTCTTCACCACTAATTTCAATGATGCTATCGTCATCTAGCGTAAGAGCTATAGTGCTATCGCCATGTAATGCTTCACACGACACAATGACTCTACCTATCATGTGATTGCAGATAATTTCTACTTCTGACCGTTGCATAATTGTCCTAACAAACATTACCATTCCAACGCCCATTCTGTTTTAATACCATAGGCATTAGCTTTGGTTGACCGTTAATAATAATTCCACATCCTACAATGAAACGACTCTTGAAGTTTTTAGCATAATCAAATGCCATAGACTTTTGGTGGATTAAACATCCGACCTGCATACCCCAAATAAGAGCATCAGGGTTGCTGTAATAACCAATACTGAATTTAGTATGATAGTGACCTTGCACAGTATTCATACCATATTGTTGTGCTACTTTAAGAACGTCAGCAGATAAGCCATGTGTAAAGAAACAACGACTGCCATCACTTAATGTAATGGTGTGGTCATCTACCCATATCCACCCCTTACCAACGCCTAAAAACTCGTTATAATGCTTTAAATAAGCCTTTGGCAAGCCATATTTTAATGCTCTACGATAAACTAAAGAACTGTGATTAGAGTGAACTAGAGTCATCTTTGGGAATATCTTTTCTAGTTCTTTTACATGTTGTTTAGCTACTTCTAACTCATGCCCAGGAGAGTATAAGTCTGGGTTATGTTCGTGCATAGATATAGCGTGTTGGTCTAGCTCATCACCTATGTTGACTACGTGGTCAAACTTGTATTTAGCTTTTAAAGCCTTTAGAAACGCAAATGCGTCAGGATGATGATACGGAATGTGTAAGTCACTAATAACTAATACTGATTTATATTTCAAGTAACTCTCCTAGTGTTGAGATACTTTATTATATACTATATATAAAATTAGCATTAGAAACACGTATTTAAAGTGTGTGATAGCGCACAGTATGTTGCAGATAAGATAATCTAGCATATCTTAATTGTGACTTTTTTAGCTTTCTTTAACTTCTCAAATAGTTTGTTAAACGCTACTTTAGAATTACCAATAAAGTCTTTACCTGACCATGTAGTGCCTACTAATATACATCCTTCTGTATTAGCAGATGTATTACCTGAATGAATACGAACACCGGTAAAATTAGGCACGTTTTCTAGTAAAGGTAAATCCCTATTGAAACGATTGCTATGATTAATAATGACGTTATAAGTGCCAGTAGGAATAGCTGTTTGTCCATTTACTTTAGCTCCTGTTCTAACAACATCTTCTAATGTGTAACATTCGTATATATTATCTATATACATTTTTCCTACGGTATATGTGTCTTTAAACTCAAACCTTTTTACTTCAATTAACATGTTTGTCTATATACGTTAGAGCCTGTGTGAGATATTGCATAGCATACATAAATAGAATAGAGAAACCCATAGCCACGAATAATAGGCATACGACTAATAATTTAAGTATTGCTAGACCGATAAAGTTAAGTATATTTAAGACTATCATTTCTTTTTAATGTAGAATAAACTACGTTCCCCAAAGAGATAGAAACCTACAGCACTTGCAAAGTTATCTACTTCAGGTGTTGCGATACCTTGTAGGTGCATTGTAGCCCATGTTGCTAATACTAATAAACCGATAAATGGTCGCATGAGTCTTACAATAGCTTCTACCCATGGATATGATGGATTACCACCACCAGCTTCATTCATTACTTTAAAGAACTCTAAGTCAATTTGTTTCATTTGAGCATATTGTTCTATAGTAGCTGGTTTGAATTGGTCAGGTGCTATAAAGCGATTGATAAGTGACTTACCTAAGTCTACTGCTAATGGTCCTAATGCTGCTAATATGGTTACAGGGTCTATGATATTCTCCTTATAGTTCTTTAGGGTCGTAGCCAAGTGTGTTAGCTACTCTCTTTTGTAGTTTTAAGAATAAACCTGCTATAATCCTGGCTCTGGTGGAAATTGTGCAAATTATGGAACATGTACAAACCCTGCTACTGGTGGCAACTGTTCTGCAAACGGAACTTGTTATAATCCAACTACTGGAGGTAATTGTGCAGCAACTGGAACATGTTATAATCAAGGTTCTGGAGGAAACTGTAACTATACTTTTGGTTGTACAGGAGTGAATCCATATACTCCAGGAAATACGGTAACTGGCTATTCTAATGTTATAAGAGCAGAAGGAACATGTGCCGCTCAAGGAGCAGGAAATTCAGCTCCAGGTTCTTCATGTAGTGGATATTATTCTCAATTTTATTGCTGTGCATATAGTTATACAAATCCAAGCTCTGGAGGCAATTGTGCTTCATATGGTACTTATTGTGATGCTATTAACCCTTATACTCCAGGAAACCCGTATACCTGTTGTACTTCAGTAAATCCAGTAGTATCAGGAAATCCGTTTACCTGCTGTACTTCATATAATCCAGTAGTTCCTGGAAATAGTTTTACTTGCTGTACTGGAAGTAATCCTTATACGCCAGGAAATCCATTTACATGTTGTGCAAGCTACAACCCATTTGTATCTGGAAATCCATTTACCTGCTGTTCTTCTTATAATACTCCAACAAATTATCCATGCAATTGTACAACAAATCATTCTGTTAAAGTTATTAAGTCTGTATCTAATTCAATTTCAACAGTAGCCACCTTTGCCTTTAATGCTACTTTAGCTGGATTTAAAACAATTTTATCAAATGGTACTGTAACAGTTAGAGGATATTCTGGATCTGGATATACAAGTCAGGTTGGATCAGATCAATCTACTTCAACTGGGGCCTTTACAGCAACGAAAAAACACGGTATAATTAAAGCACCAACAACCTATGCACCAGCGCAAACGGGAGAAATAGACGAATTTAGGGTTAACTAATGTCTAAAGACAATAAGTTTAAAGAAGTAAAAAAAGAATATCGTCGTATACGAAGACAAAAAATATTAGATAAAATTAATATTTTTATGCGTTTTTATCGTTGGCGGGGAGCATTAAAAGAAAGATATTTATTGGTTAATAATCTTGCTCCAGATACATCTACAGTTACAGAAAATATTGCATTTATTATAGATAATGAAGTTGTTGAAATTATTCACTGCCAGCCAAAAATGGCTGCAATTTTATTAAGCGAACCAGAGATAGTAGAAGTTCCTTTTGGAGTAATTGCAAAACCAGGGTATATATATATTGACGGTAAATTTAGAGAGCCAGAAGTCCAAAATGAAAAAGATTGAGTTTTTATTAGCATCAACATTCCCATTTGAAATACCACAACCAATTCCTGCATCAGAATTATTGCCAGATTGGTGGAAAAATGGAGAATCTTTTATTAGTAAACAAGATGGATCTTTAAATATTGATGGCAAAGATGATCGTGCTGCTGGAATGAAATCATGCATTCCATTCTTAGATGGATTAACTTCTGGATATTTGTTATTAACTTGGGCGGACATAGAAATTATAGAAAACCATAATGAAAGAATTAAATATAGATATGTAGAAAAAGATGAGAATGGTATTTGGAAAGAGTCAGATATAAACTGGGACCTTATTGGTGAGAGAACTGGAGCAATTGGTCATACAATGCCAAGGCCAGCAGGATATGCAATTAATCATATGACCTGGCAATCTAAATGGGGTATTAAAGTGCCTAAAGGATGGAGTGTTTTATATACGCACCCATTAAGTAGATTTGAATTACCATTTTTTACAGCCAGCGCAATTATGGATAGCGATAGATTTGCTTCTCATGGAAGTGCTCCATTTTTTATTAAAAAAGATTGGACTGGAATTATTCCTAAAGGAACTCCGTTTGCACAAATTATTCCAATTAAAAGATCTTCATGGATATCGAAATCAGTAAGGCAGGGTAGGGAAGATCAGTATATAGCAGCTAGTGCTAGGATGGTTCCTTATGGATTCTATAGATCTAAACTTTGGGTTCCTAAAAAATATAAGGCGGAAAAAGATGTTTAACAGCAAATGGAAAAAGAAGAACCCGTCAGATGCATCATCTGATGGAGTAATTACATTTTTATTAACTGATAATGATTATGAAAGTAGAAGTTTAGATGTAAAAACTGGATCTGAATTAATACCTCAATGGTATAAGGATATTCCAGCAAAGGTTAAACTTAGGTCAAATGATACAAAAGAAGATTTATCTGTAAAAAGATGCATACCAGTATTGGATGCTATAACTACTGGATACTACCTTGTTACAACAAAAGATTATACTTTTGAATATGATAAAGAATTAGAAGTTTCTAAAATTTCTGGACCAGGAGTTAGTCAAAGAAATATAAGCATGCATCCAGTTACTCAACTAGGAGGAATGCCATTTTCTCCAGAATATATAAAATATGCATATAAATGGGGCAATGACTATACAATTAAAACTCCTCCAGGATATAGTATTTTATTTACTCATCCACTCAATTATCCATATCTTCCATTCTATACGCTTTCTGGAGTTGTTGATACGGATACGTATATAATGCCAGTTTTATTCCCATTTATAATGAAAAATAATTTTGAAGGAACCATACCAGCAGGAACACCAGTTATACAAATTATTCCATTTAAAAGAGATGACTGGAAATCAGATATCATTAATAAGCCACATGATTTTTTTAGAGGAATGAAAGAGGCGGCTAGACAAGAATACGAATCTGGAAGATATGATAAAGAAGGCAATCCACTTGGCGGGATGTATAAGAGAGATTATAGAAAGAAAAAGAAGTACTTATAATGTCATATATAAATGATCCTGGAAATGAAGTTCCAGAAAATAAAATTGTTTTTTATAGACAGCATGAGACTTATGATCATGATATTTCTGAAGTAATTGAGCCATTAGTTGGCAAAACAAAAAGAGACTGGTTTGCAGAACATTTTTATTATTGCCTACCACTAACAATAGCTAATCAATATGGATTTGTTGTAAAGTCAGCAGAAAATATAGACCTATATTGGAATGACGATACATCTAAAGTGTACCTTGAGACAGATTCCAAAATCCCTTTGCACGATGATTCAAGAATTCAAACCTATCATACAAACTTCAAATTTGGCGTATTAACAATAGATAATAATTTTGTTCTTAGAACTCCACCAGGAATTAATCTTATGACCATTCAGCCACCAAATTACTTTATCCCAAATTTAATGGCTATGTCTGGGGTCGTTGAGTCTGATAATCTTAGACGAACATTTACATTTAATTTAAGAGTAACTAAGCCTCATACAAGGATACAGATCAAGAAGGGGGACTGGCTTGCGGCCTTTATTCCAGTAAAACGATATTTTGTAGATAAATTTGATTTAATGAATGGAGAAGAGTATTTTTCAAGAGATTGCCTAGACAATGAAAAATCAGACAGGGAAAAACTGGCATTTGAAAGATACAATAGTGTTGATATAGGCGGAGATATAGGGAAACCAAACGATTCTGGAAGACGATATTTTAAGGGAATACATGCTACCGATGAGGCATATCCAGATCATCAAAAAAGGTTATAATTCTAGCTAATGTATAATAAGGATAAGGATAAACATGGATAAAGGCAGGACAGCAAGACCTTGGGACCTATTCAATAAGAAAATTGGGCGGGTTACAGAAATGATAGCCAAAGAACGGCTAGAAATTTGTCAAGGATGCGAACATTTCATAAAACTATCTTCACAATGTAAAAAGTGTGGATGTATTATGAATCTTAAAACCAAGTTGCCCAACGCATCTTGCCCAGTTGGAAAATGGGACGTATTTATCCCAGAAGTAGAAGTTAAAAAATATTCAGAAGAAGATCTTCTTAAAGAGGATTCTCAGGAGGAAAAATGACAGAAGAATTTCATAATCCAATCGCTATAGTAATAGATGGCGTTGTTGCAAAGGTTATCAGTTTTGATGATGCCACATATGCAGCAATCAAAAGTAACCCAACTTTTGTAGATATTAAAGGCAATGCAGATTCGGTTGAGGTTGGACATGTATATAATTCAGCCCTAAAAACCTTTACTGCCCCAGATCCAACAGCACCAGAAGACTTAAATATAGTCGTACAATAAGATTTAGTTGCCCAATATAAAGATATTTGGTATACTAATAATATTCCATGGCAAAAGTCATGGTTTTACGTAAAACTCATGAAGGAGAAAAAAATGGCAATTGACTATTCAGGCCTACTTACGGATGAACAAAAGCGTTCAATCTTGACACAGAGATTGACACAAT
>OGVZ01000157.1_pt1 | contig 10863 bp, 10 predicted proteins | sample 1575881 | NCBI WGS metagenome assembly OGVZ01 (sample SAMN07581520, study PRJEB24739) | freshwater metagenome | place: Singapore | collected 2015-01
AAGCACGAAGAGAATCGATGCCAGTGACACCGCAACTGCAACGTTTCCACTAGTTCTGCCAATTTGGGCAATTACCACTTGGAAAGTTTTGTAATTTAGCAAGTTTGAGATTGTGTACTCTCCAAGTACCAATGCAATTGCAATAAAGGAACCATTTAAAATGCCGGTACGCAGAGTAGGCATGATGACTCCAGCCATCATTCGGGATGTTGATGCTCCTAAAGTTCTAGCAGCTTCAGCCAAAGTATGAATATCGGCTGCATCCAATGCTGCAGAGAGCGATCTATAGGTGTACGGAAGAATCAACATTGAATAAACAAGTGAGAGCGTGATTGGAGATTCTGTAATGTGAATTGAGATCCATCTATAAAGCGGTGCTATACCAACCACAATCACAATTGCAGGAATAGCTAATGGGATAAGACAAATAAGCTCTACTACTCTTTTTAGTTTAGGAAGTTTTAAATGTACCCAAACTACAGTTGGAACAATTAATACTAATATTAAGAACATCACAATTACAGCACTGATTATGGATCTTCCAATCGAAATCATCAGATCAGGCTGACTTGGAATAACTTTCCAAGCTTCAAATGTTCTACCTTTTTGAAAATATGCAAAAGGTTTTGTGGAGAAATCAAACATAGAATAAAGTGGTAACAATAGATACAAACCCACAATTAAAAATATAAAATATCGCCAGGCCTGTACTTTCCAAGTGCGCTTCATCGTGTTGATTCCCACCGACTAACTCGACGCCGTATCTGAGCGTAAATTGCCATTGCAATTATTACCACTACAACCATGAACATCGACAAAGCCTTTGCTTCTTGCGGATTTGCTCCACCTACTTCGCTGGAGAGAGCGGTTCCAATTTGTAATGGGGTAAGAAAATCTGAGAGATTAATTAATGTTGCGGCAGTGGCATATGCAGAAAAAGAATTAACGAATAACAAAAGCATCGCACCAAAGAATGAAGGTGTCAAGACTGGTATACCAACACGACGCCAATATTCAAAAGCACTTCCACCTAGCGATTCTGAAGCTTCCCGCCACTGTGGTTTCATATTTTCAATTGTTGGTAAAAAAACTAGAACCATAAGAGGAATCTGAAAAAAAGTATAAACGACTGATAATCCGTTGATTGTGTAGAGCCAAGAAGATTGAGCCAGAAAAGAATCTGGCGCAAATTTCACCGCTAAAGATGAAACCACGCCATTAAATCCAAAGGTTGCTAAGAATGCGAACGTCAGCATCACGCCACCAAATTGTGCAAGAACCGATGAAAGTGCAATCGAGATTCGATAAGAAATACCGCCCGGTTTTCCTGTAGTGAGCGCCCAAGCGAAGAGACCGCCCAAGATCGCACCAAAAATAGCAGTCTTAAAAGAAATTTCTAGAGAATTCTTAAAAGCATTTCGTACCGCAACAGTTTGAAGTTAGTTGATGGTCTTGATGGGGCACGAAATGTGGAGATCGATCCCAATAAGCCCGTTGCCTGGCTCTCACAAACCACTTTAAGCGTTGATGAAACTCTGGAAGCGGTAGGAATTTTGAAGAGCCGTTTTCCAAATCTTCAAGATCCGCCCTCAGATGACATCTGTTACGCCACTCAAAATCGCCAGGTCGCAATCAAACAGATTGCACCACAAGCAGATTTGGTACTTGTAGTCGGTTCTAGGAACTCATCTAACTCAGTGCGTTTAGTAGAAGTGGCTTTGGAATATGGCGCAAAATCAGGCTATCTCATCGACTACGCGAGTGAGATCAAGGATGAGTGGTTTGAGGGAGTAGAAACTATTGGGGTATCTAGCGGGGCCTCAGTTCCTGAAATTCTTGTCAAAGATTTATTGGAAGAGCTTGATCGTCGTGGATATGGTGATGTTGAAACCGTAACTGCGATGGAGGAACATCTCCTCTTTGCGATTCCGCCAGAGCTCCGAAAAGATCTACGCGCTGCGGGCAAGTAGAGTTTTACGTTCTTTAAAGTAATACCACCAACCAAATAACGCGCCCGATAACAAAAATGGCGCAACGCTGGCAAGTCCTGAGACTAAATCAACTCCGAGCCTGGTGATACTTAATGAGAATCCACCAACTGTGGGAAGTAAGAGAATTGCAGCAGCGCCAAATGCGATGGGTGGATTAACAACCGCAACGTAGGTGGTGCCAGGACGTCCATAGATCAGCGCTCCGTAATACGAAGCCCAGATTGCAATACCGGTAAGGAATCCAACATTGGAACGGAAGAAGATTTCAATGAGCGCAACAAATGCGATAAATACAAATTGCAGAATCACTATCCCAGGTTTGGTGAGGCCAGCGCCCTTAATCGGGTTCTTAATCGGGGGTTGGGGGAGGTTACTTGTCATCGTTATCGCTTTCATCGAGATCATCATCTCCATCGAAGAGATCAGGGGAATTTAGCTCCTTCGGAGCAATCTGACGGACTTCATCATCAACATCTTCGAGTGCTTTGAGTTTACTTGCAGATGGGGCGCCAAGTTTGACCATCTTTCGCGCTGGCTTGATGACATTCTCTTCTGCGCTCTTAATCAAATCATTAAATGCTCGCTCCGTAGATTTAATGCGATCACCAAGAGTTTCAATCTTGGAGTGGACCTTTCCAATGCGCTTAAGGAGTTCGCCAGCTAGGTCCTGAATTTCTTGGGCATTTTTCGCTAGCTCTGAGCGGCTAAAGACATAAGCCACGGTGCGAAGTAAGGCCATCATGGTGGTCGGAGTCGCGATAGTTACATTCTTTTCAAAGGCTTTATGAAGAAGCTGGGGATCGACATCGAGGGCTTCACTCAAGATCGATTCAAAAGGAGCGAATAGCACTACATAATCAGGGGAGTTTCCAGTCTCTTGATAACCACGTTTTGCAAGGGCGTTAACGTGGCCCAATAAATCTTTTGCGTGGGCCTGCATTAAACGAGTTCGCTCAGCGGGATCCTTCTCGACGACTGCTTCAAGGAAGCGATCAAAGGGAAACTTTGAGTCGATGAAGATTTCGCTTCCACCAGGTACTGCGATTTTGATATCTGGTTTCGAAATTTCAGTACCAGTTGTTCGGTAATCTTGTTTGAAGAAGTGAACATTCTCGAGTAATCCAGCGTTTTCGAGAAGTGTTTCGAGTTGGGCTTCGCCGTATTTTCCGCGGGTTTGAGAATTAGAGAGTGCGCCCGCTAACTTTGTGGTTTCGCGAAGCAGCGTCTCGTTACCTAATTTCATATTCTCAATCTGGGTACGCATCTCAGATTCAGCACGAGTACGTTTCAATTCAGCTTCTTGGGTTTGGGTGGTGAGTTGGGCCATTCCCGTCGTCACAGCGCGGAGTTGTTCATTGAGAGTGGTGAGACGATTTTCTTCTTCACGCATCGCATCGATCTGAGAGTTGAGAAGCGTCACTTTTCCGCGCTCGGAATTGAGTCGGAGCGCGCCGATGACAAGGCCTACTCCTAAACCAATCACGAGGCCGATAATCAGATACGCCGCACCATTCATGCCCTTATCGTGGCAGGAAGGACTGACATTGACGGTTAGGCTCTACCCCTTGTGAGCCTCTCCATCGGAATCGTCGGTCTACCGAATGTCGGAAAATCGACCCTCTTTAACGCCCTGACAAAGAACAATGTCTTGGCCGCGAATTACCCATTCGCCACTATTGAGCCCAACGTTGGCGTTGTCGGCGTCCCTGATGCTCGTCTTGATGTCCTTGCCAAGATCTTCAGCTCCGAAAAAATCATTCCTGCCGCAGTCTCTTTCGTTGATATCGCTGGCATCGTAAAAGGCGCTTCCGAAGGCGCTGGCCTTGGAAATAAGTTTCTTGCCAACATCCGCGAGAGCGATGCAATCTGCCAAGTCATCCGCGTCTTTAGCGATGGCGATGTCGTCCACGTCGATGGTCGCGTTGATCCCGCCAGCGATATTGAAACTATTAATACCGAACTTCAATTAGCTGATCTTCAAACTATTGAGAAAGCAATCCCTCGTATCGAAAAAGAGGCGCGCCAAAATAAAGAGCGCGCTGCAGTTCTTGATGCCGTGAAAGCGGCTGAAAAAGTGATTGCCGATGGAAAAGTACTTTCCCAATCCGATGTAGATCTTGCGCTCATCAAAGAACTCGGTCTACTGACCGCAAAGCCATTCCTCTATGTCTTCAATGTCGATGCTGCTGAATTAGCTGATGCAGCGCTCCGCCAAAAATTATCTGCCCTTGTTGCTCCAGCCGAAGCTATCTTCTTGGATGCAAAGACGGAAGCAGAATTAAGTGAACTTGATGATGCTGAAGCGCTCGAACTATTGAAGTCAATTGGCCTAGAAGAACCAGGCCTTGCCACTCTTGCCCGTGTCGGATTTAAAACTCTTGGACTTCAAACCTATTTAACTGCCGGTCCAAAAGAAGCGCGCGCATGGACCATCCATAAAGGCGATACTGCACCTGCTGCCGCAGGGGTAATTCACACTGATTTCCAAAAAGGTTTTATCAAAGCCGAAGTAATTTCATTTGATGATCTCGTAGCTGCGGGCTCCATGAATGAAGCCAGAGCAAAGGGGAAGGTTCGAATGGAAGGCAAGGAATACGTCATGCGTGACGGCGATGTAGTGGAGTTTAGGTTCAATGTCTAAGCAATCACACCTATCTGGCCTTACTCTCAAGACCCGCGATGAATTGCGCAATATCGCCATTATCGCCCACGTCGATCACGGCAAGACAACTCTGGTTGATGCGATGCTCTGGCAATCAGGTGCATTTGCCGCGCATAAAGAACAATCTGAATCTCAAGATCGCGTCATGGACTCGATGGACTTGGAGCGCGAAAAAGGAATCACCATTCTTGCCAAGAACACTGCTGTGAAGCGTGGCTCCACCATCGTTAACATCATCGATACTCCTGGCCACGCAGATTTTGGTGGCGAAGTTGAACGCGGACTTGAAATGGTTGATGGCGTTGCACTTCTTGTTGATGCATCCGAAGGTCCACTTCCACAAACTCGTTTCGTACTTCGTAAGGCCTTACAGAAAAATCTTCCAGTTATCTTGATCATCAATAAAGTCGATCGCCCCGATGCTCGAATCGCAGCAGTTGTGGATGAGGCATATGGATTATTCCTTGATCTTGATGCCACTGAAGATCAAATCGATTTCCCTATCGTCTACACATCCGCAAAAGCAGGTCGCGCTTCTTTAAATAGACCGACCGATGGTGGAATGCCTGATGCAGAAAATCTTGATGTTCTCTTCGACGTAATCTTCAAAACAATTCCAGCTCCGAAATATCACGAAGGTGCACCTCTCCAAGCACACGTCACCAACCTTGATTCATCTCCATACCTTGGTCGCCTTGCGCTCTGCCGCGTCCATGAAGGCGTAACCAAAAAAGGTCAGATGGTCACATGGATTAAAACCGATGGATCACAAGAGAAGGTGAAGATCTCTGAATTGATGATCACTGAAGGTCTAGAGCGAGTTCCTGCGACCGAAGCTGGTCCGGGAGACATCATCGCTGTGGCTGGAATTGAAACCATCACTTTGGGTGAAACTTTGGCCGATGCCGAAAATCCACACCCGCTGCCGTTAATTACCGTTGATGAGCCAAGTATTTCGATGACAATCGGTATCAATACATCGCCACTTGCAGGTCGCGTTGGAAAGAAATTGACTGCGCGCTTGGTAAAGAATCGCCTTGATGCAGAACTCGTCGGAAACGTCTCACTTCGCATTCTCCCGACTGATCGCCCCGATACCTGGGAGGTCCAAGGTCGCGGAGAACTTCAACTCGCAGTTCTTGTTGAAATGATGCGCCGCGAAGGTTTTGAATTAACAGTTGGAAAGCCACAAGTTGTCACAAAGATGATCGATGGCAAATTACATGAACCAATGGAATGTCTTACTATTGATGCTCCAGAAGATTATCTTGGTGTTATCACCCAACTCATGGCGCTCCGCAAAGGTCGCATGGAGCAGATGGTGAATCACGGAACTGGATGGATCCGTATGGATTTCAAAGTTCCATCACGCGGTTTTATCGGATTCCGTACCGAGTTCCTTACTGAAACTCGTGGAACGGGACTTCTCCACCATGTCTTCGATGGTTACGAAGCGTGGAACGGTGAATTGCGTACTCGCAACACAGGTTCACTCGTTTCTGATCGCGCTGGATCTGCGACGTCATATGCCATCTTTGGATTACAAGAGCGCGGCACGATCTTCTGTCAGGTCGGCGCCGATGTCTATGAAGGTATGGTGATTGGCGAGAACTCTCGTCCTGAAGATATGGATGTGAATATCGTTCGCGAAAAGAAACTTACCAATATGCGCGCCTCAGGTTCCGATGAGAATGAGAAGTTGATTCCACCAAAAATTCTTAACTTGGAACAAGCTCTGGAATATTGCCGCGAAGATGAGTGCGTTGAAGTCACTCCAACGTCGGTGCGTATCCGTAAAGTCATCTTCGACCAGAACGAGCGCTCGCGCCTCACCTCCAAGGCCAAGAAAGCCAACCAAGAGGGCTAGACACGCCGTTTTGCCGCATAAATAGCCGATTTGTCAGTGGTCGGTTGTGTACTCACCTGCATCGCAAAAAACGCAATACTGCAGGAGGAAACACATGAACCTACGAGAGCTAGCTTTCCAACTCTCCGCCATTACCTTGATCGCTGATGCCGCAAAGGAAGCGAAGGATCGACTTCGACGCGAACTTGCCGCAGCCTTAGAAGAGGTTGGCGCTGATTCGGCGAAGGCCGCCCTCGAAGGTGAAGAGATTGCAAAGGTTTCACTCATCCAGCCTCGTAATACACCTGAAGTGTTAAACGAAAAGTCTTTTGTAGAGTGGGTTAAATCCAACTACGAATTTGAGATAGTTGAATCAGTCCGCGAATCTTTCCGCAAGCATGTGATGGACTCAGTCGAAAACGTTGATGGCAAAGCAATCTATAAGCGCACTGGTGAAGTTTTAGATTTCATTTCTTTTAACTCTCGCGACGCCTATATCGCAACACGTTTCCTTCATGGCGGGCGAGAAGTACTGACTGAAGCTTTCCGCGCTGGGACCCTTACGCCAACATCAGTTATGGCAGAAGAACTTCGAATGGCGGTGGGCCAATAATGAGTTACTTCAATTTAAGTGATTACGAACCCGTTGAAAATCGTATCCGTGCTTTCTGGCAGAAATATCCCAATGGCCGTTTACTCACCGATCTCCAACGCACTGAACGCCCCGATGGTCGCATCGAATGGATCTGCCGTACCGAGGCATACACAAACTCAGATGATGTTCGTCCACAATCCACGGGTTTTGCTACCGAGATTGAAGGAACATCTCCTGTTAATCGCGCTAACGCTAGCGAGAACTGCGAAACTTCAAGTATTGGTCGCTGCCTTGCAAATCTTGGTTTTGCGACGAAAGGGAAACGTCCCAGCCGCGAAGAGATGACAAAAGCAGCGCGGGCAAATACTCGTAAAGCCCTAACTAAGAGCGATTGGGAGAGCCTCATTAGCCGCCTCCATGGCTGCACCAATCTCAACCAACTCAAAGCCTGGTCTGCTTATGCCGCTGGATTCTCAATGCCTGATAACAAGCGCAATGAACTACTTGGGATTTTCAATACCCATAAAGAGAGCTTAAGTCGGAAAGTGGATGTGGCGTAACGGGTTTCAAATTAGCGTCACGCTAATCGCACGATGATCGCTGACTCCATAATGCTCATGGATCACAGCCTTCACATCGCCTGGGCTTAACTCTTTACTCATGATGTAATCAAATTCAATCGATGGCTTCCATGATGGATATGTTGGACCAACTGCAAGATCTTTCCAGCCTGCAACTCTTGGCCCCAGCCCCCATGGCAGATTGAAATCTCCTGTCATGATGTGAATCCCAGGCAATTGCTCGACCCACTTACTAATCTTACGAAGTTGTTGAACATTCTTTAACGGCACAAAAGATAAGTGTGTTGTCGTTACTGAAATTCCATTCTCAAGTTCTGCCACTAGCGCTGAACGAGGTTCATCTGAAACATAGATAAGTCGTGGTCGTTTTTCGCCTGCAACTAATAACGGCATACCTAGAGGCGCTTTGCCAAGGTTGATTCGATGCCATCTCTTCACCGGAACTTTGGAGACAATTCCAATTCCATACATAGCTTCATTAGGAAGCGATGAATTGTTATCAAAAACAATGTCATCTTTCACGCCGTGCCACTTTTCACCAGGAGTGCCATACATCGATGGTGCGAATGCCCAATGTTTAGCTCCAAGCACTTCAGCTACATCCGCAATTTGATTTCCAAGTCCCGAACGACTCTGTTGCACATCCACCTCTTGCAGAGCAATCACATCGAAATCGGCTTCATCATGTAACTTCACAACCGCTTCATGAAGAGTTGTTCCAGATTGCGGCGGAATCGCCATTCCATGCAGCAGGTTCCACGAGGTCACAGTGAAGCCCGAGGTAGATGCCATGAAGGCAGGCTAGTAGGGTCGCCCCGTGCTCTTGAACCTTCCACTCTCACGTTCCAAACTCGATCGCGCTGCTCATCTTCGCGCTGATCAAGCTGCGATTGATGAGCTCTGGAGCAGGGCAAAAGTGATCGAAATGCTTGGCGATAAGTTCAAAGTTACCTCTAGCGGACTTAATTTCCAGAGCTCAAAAGATGTTGAAGGCGAACGATATTTCCTTGGTCTTGATAGAGATGGAGTTCCGTACTTTGTGGCCCATCGCAGTACGGATCAGAAAGAATTTCCAGAAGATTTCAAATCCCTTCGCACCATCGGCGCACTTCTTAATTCCCTTGAGATCGGCGCAGCAGTTCACGCGCTCGCCTTAACGCAATGGCATGAAGCGCACCAAAAGTGTGCAAAATGTGGCGCCTCTACTCACCCCACATTTGCTGGAGCAGTTCGGGAATGTGATTCCTGCGAAGCATCGCATCACCCTCGAACCGATCCTGCAATCATCGTGCTGGTTAAAGATTCTTCCGATCGAATTCTTTTGGGACGCCAGAAAATCTGGCCAGAAAAACGTTTCTCAACTTTTGCGGGCTTTGTTGAACCAGGTGAATCATTTGAAAGTTGCGTGAGCCGTGAAGTAGAAGAAGAGTGTGGTGGCGTTGTCACCGAGATGAAATATCTAGGCTCTCAACCTTGGCCATTCCCAGCCTCCATCATGATTGCATATGAAGCAGTCATCTCTAATCCCGATACCGTCAAAGCAGATGGCGAAGAGATTGAAGAAATCATCTGGCTCTCTCGTAGTGAGATTAAAGAAAAGTGTGGTTCCGGTGAATTACTTCTTCCACCAATCATTTCTGTCGCACGCGCGATGATTAATGCGTGGTATGGACCAAACGCCAAAGAAGAGCTACAAGGTGGCGAATCGTGGCGCAATTAGCAGAAGAAATTCTTGCTGCGCTGGATACTGAACAACGCGCTGTTGCTACTGCTGTACGTGGACCGGTCTGTGTCATTGCAGGAGCTGGTACTGGAAAAACTCGCGCCATCACGCATCGCTTGGCCTACGCCGTTGATATCGGTGTCATCGATCCTCAGAGAATTCTTGCCCTGACATTTACGGCTCGAGCAGCGGGAGAGATGCGCACCCGACTTCGCGCCCTCGGTGTTCCCAACGTTGCGGCCCGCACCTTTCACGCAGCGGCTCTCAAGCAGCTCATGTACTTCTGGCCCCACGTCTTGGGCGGCCGTTTCCCCTCACTTCTCACCACAAAAACCGGCTTTCTAGGCGAGGCAATCAACCGGGCCAATGTCAGCGCCACAAAGAGCAACTCAGTCTTGCGTGATGTCGCAGGAGAAATCGAGTGGGCAAAGGTAATTGGCTTGGCTCCAGATGAGTACATCAAAGCGGTCGATGATTACGCCCGCCCCATTCGAGTCTCCAATAACAAAGTCGATGCCACTCAAATCGCAAAAGTCTATGAAGCATACGAATCTCTCAAGAAACAAGAACGCGCCATCGATTTTGAAGATGTATTACTACTCACTGTTGGAATGCTCGAAGAAGAACGTGACGTCCGGGACCGAGTCCGCGATCAATATCGCTACTTCACAGTTGATGAATACCAAGATGTCTCGCCTTTACAACAACGCCTCTTAGATCTCTGGTTGGGTAAGCGTGACGATATCTGTGTCGTAGGGGACCCCGCACAAACTATTTACTCATTTGCTGGCGCAACTCCTGCATTCTTACTTAACTTCACCAACAAATATCCAGGCGCTGAAGTAATTAGACTCACCTCGGGTTATCGCTCAACACCAGAAATTATCAACACTGCCAACACAATCCTGCGCAGCGCCAGCCTTGGCCACGAACTTGATGCCATCAACGAACATGGCGAGAAACCCGAAGCGCAAGGTTTTAAAACTGAAAAAGAAGAGATAGATGCTCTCGTTAATCTCATCCAAAAAGATTTAACAAATGGCATTCATGGTTACGAGATCGCCGTTCTTGCTCGCACCAACTCTCAACTCGAAAGTTTTGAAGCAGCACTTAACACAGCAGGCATTGAAAATCAGATCCGTAACGCTGAGCGTTTCTTCAATCGCACAGAAGTCCGGGAAATCCTCAAAGCGATTCGCAGCGCTTCTGTTCTATCGGAAGGAGATTGGCTGGCAGATCTTCGTGACGCGATGAAGCCATTCGGTGAGAGCGAATATGTCCGCGCCTTTATGCAGTTAGCGCGCGAATTGGAAACCGAGGGCCTCACTTCTCTCCGTGGCTTCTTACGCGAATTGGAAGATCGCGCTGAGCAGAACAACCCTCCAACGTTGCCTGGGGTTGCGCTCGCAACACTTCACGCGGCAAAAGGCTTGGAATGGAAGAAGTCCTATCTTGACTGGGAAAC
>OGVZ01000158.1_pt1 | contig 10859 bp, 14 predicted proteins | sample 1575881 | NCBI WGS metagenome assembly OGVZ01 (sample SAMN07581520, study PRJEB24739) | freshwater metagenome | place: Singapore | collected 2015-01
ATCCGTTTCCCAGTCACGATATAGAGTAGGATCTTTCCGCTGCCACAATTGGATTCCGTTGTGCTATGAACCGCGTGGGTAGCCCCGAACTTGGGAACAAGCGCAAAACAGGACAATACTTTCCAACAAAAAGACAAAAGCGTTAAGAATATTTTTTCTAGAATAGAAAACCCTCCCCTTTCGGAGGGTTTTTTTATGGAGGTCCAAGTAACTTTGCATTATGTCTATTGAATCGCTCTATGCCTTATTCCAACAATACCCCCACGTAGAAACTGATACCCGTCAACTAAAACCGGGTTGTATTTTTTTTGCATTACGTGGAGAGAATTTCAATGGGAACCAATTTGCAAAAAAAGCACTGGAAGCCGGTGCCGCACTTGCTATCATTGATGATGCAACCGCCTACATAGATGAACGAACCATTGTGGTTGAAAACACATTAACCACACTACAGCAACTGGCAAAATTTCATCGTCAACAATTCAATATCCCTTTTATTGCCATCACTGGCAGCAATGGGAAAACCACTTCTAAAGAATTGGTCAACGCGGTGTTGGCAAGCAGTTTTTGCACCTATACAACACAAGGGAACCTGAATAATCACATTGGCATCCCCCTTACTTTATTGCGCGTTCAAAAAGATGCGGAGATTGCTGTAATCGAAATGGGAGCTAATCATCAAAAGGAGATCGCCGGCTATTGTACCTACGTCTTACCCTCGCATGGGATTATTACCAATTGTGGTAAAGCACATCTCGAAGGATTTGGCGGTGTGGAGGGAGTTAGAAAAGGAAAGGGCGAACTATATGATTTTATAAGGGCCAACCAGGGCACAATTTTTTTAAACCAGGATCTTGATTACCTACACCCGATGTCAATGGGTATTTCCAATATTGTAACCTATGGGACTAAGGAGGCGCAAACAATTGGAACTATAAAGTCAGCAGATCCTTATCTACAGGTAACCATTCAATCCAGTGAAAAACATGAAGCGCTTCCAGCCATTCAAACGCAATTAGTGGGTGATTATAATTTAGCGAATGTACTATTGGCGGCCAGTGTAGGTAGACACTTTGGGATAGAGGCCGATAAAATAAAAATTGCCATTGAAAATTATCAACCCACTAATAGTCGATCACAATTAGTTCAAAAAAATACCAACACTATCATTCTGGATGCATACAATGCTAACCCCAGTAGTATGCAGGTAGCGATTCAAAATTTTAGCAAATTGGAAGCGGCTCAAAAAGTATTATTACTAGGCTCTATGGCAGAACTAGGCGCAGAGAGTCAACAAGAGCATCAGCAATTAGTCAATCTAATTCATTCTTATAACTGGAAAGAAGTGGTGCTGGTAGGAGATGGCTTTAGCGAAATTGCACATCCTTATCATCAATTTAAAAATTCGCAGGAGGCGGCGGATTGGTTTCGTAAACAAAACTTCTCTAACACGCATTTTCTGATCAAAGGTAGCCGCAGTATGAAAATGGAAACTATATTAACTGACCCTGTATGAACTGGAAAGCACTTTTCCCACAATTTGAACCACCACTGCTTTCAATTTTAGAAAAGGAAGCTGTTTTAAAAGAGTATAAAGCAGGGGAACTTATCATGCGCACGGGTCAGTATATTAAATCAACTGCGCTGGTGCTAGAAGGACGAGTAAAAATTTACAGAAAGGGGCCAGAAGGTGGGGAGTTTTTAATGTATTATCTCGGTCCTGGTCAAGCTTGTGCGGTTTCTATGATTTGTGCCATTCAATCCAGTGCCAGTGAAATTACTGCCCGTGCAGAGGAGGATACACAAATTTTGCTTTTACCAGTACAGCTAATGGATTCATTAATTAAAGAGTATAAAAGCTGGTACCAATTTGTAATTCAAACTTATCGTAGTCGTTTTGATGAGTTGCTTGCCGTGGTGGATGATGTGGCTTTTAGAAATATGGACGAACGACTGGAAATTTACTTGAATCGCTATCGAGATAAAACAGGAAAGACCGTCATTGAACTTTCACATCAGCAAATTGCCGAAGACCTGAATAGTTCCCGAGAAGTCATTTCAAGATTATTGAAGAAAATGGAACAGCGGGGGCTATTAAAGCTGAATCGAAACAAGATTGAATTACAAGCGTGACAGAGGTCACCTTTCTGTATTTTGAGATCGAATAGGTTTGCCGATTATGACAACACTTCTACTTTCACTTCAGTTCGAGATCAGCTTAATTTTTGGAGCTATTGCCTCGTTATTAATCGGCCTTTCCCTGGGATTGATTGGTGGAGGTGGCTCTATACTAACTGTGCCCGTATTGGTTTATTTGTTTAGCGTAGACCCCCTGCAAGCCACTGCTTACTCCCTATTTATTGTGGGTGCAACAAGTGCTATTGGCGCTTATCCCAAATACAAACAGGGACAGGTAAACCTGAAAACAGCATTGATCTTTGGTGCCCCTTCGATCCTCACCGTGTATGCCACGCGTAAATGGATCCTTCCTGCTATTCCAACTGAGCTTGGACAATGGGGAAATTTTATTCTCACAAAAAGCGTGTTACTAATGCTGCTCTTTGCGTTATTGATGGTAGCTGCTTCGTTTTCGATGATTCGAACACAGAAATCCTTGGGTACTATTGAAACTAAACCGCAGTCATTCAATTATCCCTTAATACTGGTAGAGGGAGCAGTGGTAGGGTTGTTGACGGGGCTGGTTGGCGCTGGAGGAGGCTTTTTAATAATACCGGCATTGGTGATACTCACAGGACTGCCCATGAAACAAGCGGTAGGAACATCGTTGTTGATTATAGCTGCAAAATCACTGATAGGGTTTACGGGCGATTTAACTGAACAAAAAATTGATTGGGTGTTATTAGGATTTGTTACTGCTATGGCAGTGGGGGGTATCATAGTTGGTAATCAACTGAGTAAAAAGATAGATGGAAACAAGCTAAAAAAAGGATTTGGCTGGTTTGTATTAGTTATGGGCATTTATATATTAGTAAAAGAAGGCTGGGGTGCTGGCCATTAAATGATGTGATAAGAATCACATTGGCAGCAAATGAAATCCCGAATTTTGTAGCTGAAATGATTAAAATAACGAACTATGAAAATTGAACAAATTTACACGGGTTGCTTAGCACAAGGCGCTTATTACATTGAAAGTAATGGTGAAGCAGTAGTAATTGATCCGCTTCGTGAGGTAGCGCCTTACATTCAGAAAGCTGCACGCAATGGTGCCACTATAAAATACGTATTCGAAACGCACTTTCACGCAGACTTTGTTTCCGGTCATATTGATCTGAGTAAAAAAACTGGAGCCCCCATTGTATACGGACCCAATGCAAACCCGGCTTTTGAGTCTATCATTGCTAAAGATGGACAGGAGTTCAAAGTAGGTGCACTGACTTTGAAAGTATTACATACTCCTGGGCACACCATGGAAAGCACCTGTTATCTTTTGCTGGATCAGCAAGGTACACCCACTGCATTATTCTCCGGCGACACCCTTTTTATTGGAGATGTTGGACGTCCTGATTTGGCACAAAAAGTAGCCAGTGATTTAACCCAAGAAAAATTAGCCGGCTATCTTTTCGATTCACTTCGCAATAAAATCATGCCATTACCGGCAGTGTATCGTGACTGGGAAACTACAGACACCTTAGGAAATCAAAAGAAAAATAATTACGCACTACGTGCCGATATGACCAAAGAAGAGTTCATCAAAGAAGTCACCAATGGCTTAGCCGCACCACCCGCCTACTTTCCATTAAATGTAATGTTGAACATTCAGGGATATGAAAGCATCGACAAGGTATTAGAGCGTGGTCAACAAGCCCTGAGTCCGGATGCATTTGAGACAGCCGCCAACGAAACAGGCGCCTTGATTCTGGATACGCGTGCGCCACAAACATTTGCACCTGGATTTATACCAAACTCAATCAATATTGGCATTGATGGTCAGTTTGCTCCTTGGGTAGGTGCGATGATACCGGATATCAAACAAGAAATTTTATTGGTTTGTGATGAAGGAAGAGAGGAAGAAGTGATAACAAGATTGGCACGTGTAGGATATGATCACACCATTGGCTACTTGAAAGGGGGATTTGCAGCCTGGAAACAAGCAGGTAAAGAAATTGATCAGATTCAATCGGTAGATGCTGATTTATTAGCTGCCATTCTGGAAAAAGAATCTGTAAATATTTTAGATGTACGGAAAAAAAGTGAATACGGAAGCGAACACATTCTAGATGCAGAAAATGCACCCTTGGATGTGATTAATGATAGCATGGCTCAACTTGATAAGAATAAAACCTACTACGTACACTGTGCAGGAGGTTACCGCTCCATGATTTTTACATCCATTTTACGTGCCAGAGGCTATAATAAGCTAATTGATGTAAAGGGCGGGTTCAAAGCTATTAAGGATAGCGGAAAATTCAAGATCAGTGAATATGTATGCCCCTCTACCCTACTTTAAAAATTGAAATTATAAACTATGTCTACCCTAAAAGAAATCGTAAAACAAGCTGACACTACTATTGTTGATGTGAGAAGTACTTGGGAAGTTGAAATGGGACAATATCCAGGCGCCATCAATATACCGCTAGAAGAATTATCACAACGAGTTAGTGAATTTGAGGCGTTCGAGGGACCTATTGTATTGTACTGTCGTAGTGGCAACAGAAGTGGCATGGCCCTACAGTTCTTAAAACAACAAGGCTTTGAGAACCTTTATAATGGCGGAGGTTTAGAGGATATGCTTAAACTAGCCTGATGAAGAAATATGGGTTGCTATTTTTCTTATTGGCATTATCAGCGCTAGGGTATTCACAAGACCGTTTCGAAGGCTGGATTCGATTAAACTTAAATCACTGGGTTCAGCCTAAACTAGGTGTGGGGCTTGAGCTCCACCACCGAAGACAAGCTAATTATTGGACATCCGATAAGAATATTCTGGAAGAATCGATGCTGACCATAGTCAGACCCTGGATTTATTTGAAACTACCCTCTAAATGGGTAGTAAGTTCCAGCCCGCTCTCCTACCACGGATCTCGTGAAATATTGAATAGTCAAGGGGATATAAAAGATTTTTTGGAGCTGCGTTCTACCTATGGTATTCAAAGAACTTTTCCTACAAAAAATTTGATCAGCAGAAACAGAGCCTGGTATGAATTACGATTTACAAATGTGTATCAGGCAACATACTTTTTTCAAACAAGATTACGAATCCAAAACACCTGGCTATTGCCTCTGGCTACAATCAACAAACAGACCAAGCTCAATTATAATTTCACAAATGAGTTTTTTATCAGTCAACGAAAAGAATTAATACAATTTGACCACAATCGGCTTTTTAACGGTTTGCAACTGAAATGGGGGCCACAGGAAATCAGTATAGGATATCAGTGGAGTCGGCACAATATCAATCCTCGTGCTATTTCCCGTCATCAGTTATTTCTGAATACCAGTTTTGATTTGTAATTTCTACACAATTTTCAGATCATGAAAAAATATAACCTTTCTTTTTCTTGGCTACCCTTTACTGTATTGGTCTTGTTGAGTACTGTAACCAGTGCGCAGGTAAATAGTCTCACTACGCGTGCGTTTGATAAAAAACTGCAGCAGCCCAATACATTTATAATTGATGTACGAACTCCCGCGGAATGGAGAGGGGGTCATATAACAGGTGCACGTTTACAGAACGTTTTAGAGACTGATACTTTTAAAACACAGCTTGCCGGCTGGGATAAAGCGGCAACCTACTTATTGTATTGCAGGTCTGGAAAAAGAAGTCAACGTGCTCTTGAACTGATGCAAGCCGCAGGCTTCAATCAGGTTTACGATTTAGCAGGTGGGTTTTTAGCATGGGAAGAAAACAAAAAAAATAGTGCAAATAAGATCACTAACCCTACGCATCGATTAGTAATTCAAGTAACCAGTGGAGATTCTTTAGTATGGCGAGGACTCATGAATAACCTTAAACACTTACAAGCAGGTTGGGGGGACAGCGCACAAATTCTGGTAGTGGCCCATGGCCCTGGAATTGACCTTCTAAGAAAAGAGCATACGACGCAGCAAGCACAAATAACAAATTATAATAAGCTTGGAATTCAATTCTTGGCTTGTGAAAATACCATGGCAGAAAAGAAAATAGCAAAAGATGCCATCCTGAAAGAAGCCGGTTTTGTAAAAATGGGAATTGGAGAAATTGTTAGGCTGCAGGAGGCGGGTTGGAGCTATATAAAAGCGGGGTACTGATGGATTTGTGACAGGAGTCACTGTCAGTAATTAGAGGAATTAGGAAGTTTGGGAATATTCATTTGATTCAACCTGAATTATGGCTTCAGAAAAAAATAAATCACGTAGAAGTTTTTTAAAGAATACGGCCCTGGCAAGCTTTGCAACAGGACTATTCCCTGCAAGTTCAATTCATGCAAAGGAATCTTCTTCAACGCAAACCACCAATGGTACAACTGCTACTGGAGACCAGTTTACAATTTTATACACTTCTGACATTCATGCTCAACTACATACCCACGATGAATTTTTTTGGGAAAACGGCAAAGCGGTCTATCGCAAGCGAGGAGGATTAGCGGTTTTAAAAACAATGATTGAGGCACATCGAAAAGTTGATCCAGCCCATACAGTGCTGCTAGATGGCGGAGATTATTTTCATGGAAGTGCAATCGCCTCTCTCACAGAGGGAGAAGCTTTAATCCCCTTATTGAATGCATTCAATTATGATTTGATTTTACCAGGGAACTGGGAAGTTGTTTATAAAAAGAAAAAAATGCTCTATGATATGGGGCATTCCAACGCAGCAAAAATTTGCGCCAACATGTGGCACGATACAAAGGATGCTGACAATGGAGAGCTGATCTATCCTCCCTATTGGATAAAGTATATCGCTGGTGCCAAGGTGGGCTCTATTGGATATACGGATCACTTGATTCCTAAACGGCAATCCCCCGCCTATAGTGAGGGAATTCGGTTTACACATGCTGATCAAAATGTAGCAAAGTATATCAAGTTGTTAAAAGAGGTGGAGGGGTGTGGCATAATTTTTATTGTAACGCACATGGGCTTAGCACAACAAGTGGGTCTTGCCAATAACCCCGTAGTGCAAGGCGCCGATTTTATTTTAGGAGCTGATACACATGAACGAGTTCGCGTTCCTATTGAAGGAAAGTATTGTAAGGTAGTGGAATGCGGCGCATTTGGCTCGTTTCTTGGTAAACTAGTGATCAAAGTAAAAGATGGAAAAATCAGCTCCTACCAATATGACTTGCTAGACGTTGATCCTAAAAAATATCCCCCAGATCCAGCCATTACAGCAGCGATTCAAAAAATAGAGACCCCATATAAAAAAGACTTGAGTGCGGTTATCGGAACTACTACTACCCCACTAGCTCGCTATTTTGTGTTGGAAACCCCCATGGATAATCTCATTACGGATGCCATACGATGGAAATTCAAACCAGATATTGCACTCAGCAATGGATTCCGTTTTTGTCAACCCTTAGCGGTAGATTCCAACAAAGAAAAAACACCTATTACGCGCGAGTTCCTCTGGAATATGTTACCAGTTGACAGTGAGGCAAAAACCGGATGGATAAGCGGAAAACAATTATGGGACTGGTTAGAGAAAGAGTTGCATAATGCATTTGCAAAAGATCCCTCCAAGCGATTTGGGGGTTGGTTTGTCCGATTTTCAGGGATGGAAGTCAATTTCACTATTGGCAATGAACTAGGTAAACGAGTGAATTGGGTAAAGGTGAATGGAAATCCACTTCAACTAGATAAGCAATATTCTGTTGTAGCCTGCGAAAGAGAAGGAGACCCTGATGATACCCTCTGTAGAATTGAAAAAGTACAACAGCCTAAAAAGCTAGGTGCTAATCTTCATCAAGTGATAGAGGAATATCTAGCCATACATTCTCCCATTGCACCCCGTTTGGAAAACCGAGCTACTGCAACTGATCAACCCGCCACCTTACTGACACAACTGCAAGGAACAACATACGAGTTTAGATAAACCATGCAAAAGTTCATCAAAGAAAATTGGCCTGTTCTATTGATTAGCATAACTGTACTAGTTGTGTTAGTCATCAAAAGTGTTGAAATACTATCACCAGCAGTTACTACTGCAGCATCTACCGATTATGATAGTACCTGGAAAAGCCCAAGTTTATTTACAGATCGAACATTAGAGGGGAAAGATAGAGCACTCGTTATTTATGGACAAGCATTAATCGCACATACTTCTCTCTACCTGGGACCCCATGGCAAAATAGCTGCAATCAGCAATGGCATGAATTGTCAAAATTGTCATTTGAGCGCTGGGAAAAAAACATGGGGGAATAACTACGGAGCGGTGGCCTCTACCTATCCTCGTTTTCGTGATCGAAGTGGCACAATTGAAACAATTTATAAACGTGTAAGTGACTGTTTTGAAAGAAGCCTGAATGGAACAGCGCCCGATAGTACTTCAGAGGAGTACCAAGCTATTGAGGCCTATATTCGATGGGTGGGACAGGACGTACCAAAGGGAGTTACTCCCAAGGAAACAGGAATCTATAAACTCCCTTTCTTAGATAGAGCGGCTGATCCAATGAAAGGAAAATTGGTCTACCAAAATCAATGTCAGCGATGTCATGGAGAAAATGGAGAAGGTCAACTTGCACTTAATAAACTTGAATATGAATACCCCCCACTTTGGGGCGAGCATAGCTATAACAGTGGTGCCGGACTTTATCGCTTATCAAGATTTGCTGGATTTGTATATAGCAATATGCCTAATAATGAAGCCAACCATGATAATCCAAAATTAACAGTTGAAGAGAGTTGGGATGTGGCAGCCTATGTAAATAGTCAACCTCGTCCTGGTAAAAATTTAAAAAATGACTGGCCCGATATTTCAAAAAAACCCATTGATCATCCATTTGGTCCTTATACGGACGGCTTTTCGGAAATTGAACATAAGTATGGCCCCTTCAAACCCATACTTGCAAAACGCGAACAATTAAAAAAATCAAAAATCAACTAAACCATCCTTTATGTTAGAATGGATCAAACAACCTTGGCCTTGGTATGTAGCAGGCCCCTTAATTGGACTTACTGTTCCATTATTGCTGATTCTTGGAAACCGAACTTTTGGAATTTCTTCCTCGTTGCGACATATCTGTGCTGCTTGTATGCCCGCTAATCTTCCGTTTTTTAAGTACGACTGGAAAAAAGAGAGCTGGAATCTCTTTTTTGTTGCAGGTGTTTTAATTGGAGGTTTTATTGCCGCTAATTACTTGAGTACAACCACTCCGTTAGTGGTCAATCCTAAACTAGTAGAGGAAATGGCAGGTTATGGTATTACTAACTACGAGGGTCTTATCCCGAAAGAACTGTTTAATTGGCCCGCGCTCTTTACAATTAAAGGCTTTATTCTGATGATTGTGGGGGGCTTTTTAGTTGGATTTGGAACCCGTTATGCCGGTGGATGTACCTCTGGTCACTCCATTATGGGACTAAGTAATCTGCAATGGCCCTCACTGGTTGCCACATGCTGTTTTATGGCCGGCGGTTTTATCATGGCTAATCTTATTCTACCAATTATCTTAAAACTCTAATCAAATAGCTATGCAAAATATATCTAATACAGACTTTGAAATTCGATCTGAGAATGCCATGTGCGTTAACCAGAGTAAATTGGATCAGACCTTCTCATCATTATTAAAATATACCATAGCCGGTATTTTCTTTGGCATCATTCTAGTGAAAGCACAAGTGATTGCCTGGTTTCGTATACAAGAGATGTTTCGCTTGCAGAGCTTTCACATGTTTGGCGTAATTGGTTCTGCAGTAGCAATTGGAGCACTTAGCGTATTCATAATCAAAAAATTTAAAATAAAAACAATTGAAGGAGAATCCATTCGACTAGAAGATAAACAATTTAGTAAAGGACAAATCTATGGTGGCTTATTGTTTGGATTTGGCTGGGCACTTACAGGTGCCTGCCCTGGTCCGCTTTTTGCACAAATAGGAACTGGAGCCACGGTAGTACTTGTAACTTTGCTAAGCGCTATTGCCGGAACATGGACCTATGGATTTTTAAAAGCTAAGCTTCCGCATTAAAAATGAAAAAGCAATTAAAAAACAAAGGATTAACAATTACTGGAGTTGCAATCGGTGCACTTGCAGGTTTTTTTTATTGGCAACAAATAGGCTGTATTTCTGGAACCTGTGCCATTACATCAACATGGCATAATAGTACAGCATATGGCGCCATGATGGGAGGATTATTATTTAGTATGCTTCAAGGAGAAAAAAAGAAAGATGAACAGTAAAAGTGAAAGTTTTGGAGAAATTATAAAAGGGGAAACGCCTACACTCGTTGACTTTTTTGCTGAATGGTGTGGCCCTTGTAAAATGATGAAGCCTATTCTAGAGAACTTGCATCAAAGAATGGGAAACAAAGTTCGCATACTAAAAGTAGATATTGACAAAAGTCCAGCTATTGCTTCAGCACTACAGATACAAAGTGTACCCACGCTTCTGTTATTCAAATCAGGTAAACCCGTATGGAGACAGTCCGGAGTACTACAAGCAGCAGAATTAGAAAAAATTATTACCCCACATACTTCCTAAAATTCCATGACAGATTCCGCAACAAAAAAAGGATATCTATCCTCTTCTCTACAGTGTAAATGTCCTCGATGTCGAGAAGGAGATTTATTTAAAAACCCATTACGCTTTACATTCAAGGGGAATTTAGAAATGCACCCCGTTTGTCAAGTTTGCGGAGATCGGAAGAGCACACGTCTGAACTCCAGTCACCTGAAGCTATCTCGTATGCCGTCTTCTGCTTGAAAAAAAAA
>OGVZ01000159.1_pt1 | contig 10857 bp, 26 predicted proteins | sample 1575881 | NCBI WGS metagenome assembly OGVZ01 (sample SAMN07581520, study PRJEB24739) | freshwater metagenome | place: Singapore | collected 2015-01
ATTGCAGCAGAAAAATCATTAATGAATTTTAGATGAAGTTTAACATGTATATCTCCTGTACAAATAGTGGTTAATTGAACACAATCCCAATCATACGGAAGTAACGAAAAAAATTCTGTCCAAGTAACATTATTACAAATCATGTAAAGGATGATAAGTTTAAACTTGATAATGGTGTAAAATCAAGAGCTGTATCTGAAGATCTTATTTTCGAATCTGGTAAAACTTATACCATTCCACTTTTTCTTTATAGACTTGATCTTGGATCCGCAATTCATCCTGAACACATTGATATTTTTCACAAGAATAGTCACAATGGGTTGTTGAATTTTTGGCAACAGATGGGATCACAAGTTAAGATTAATGATTTGATGGTTTATGATCCATATCTTGGTCGTATTTCTCAAAATGCATCAACAGAGTCTCAACCGACTCAAATGATTGATGAAGTGGTCCAAGCCCCCTTGACATGAACTTGTCACTCATGTATACTAAATAGGTTCTTGAAACTTCATGGTTTCAAAATGTACTTTACTTTAAAAACAAAAACACTATGATTATTCGTTCTTTCATCGCCGCTTCTTCTGTTGCTCTGACTTCTGTTCCTGTTATGGCACAAGTTACTAGTGTAACGCAATTGCGTGATGTGCAACCTACCGAGTGGTCTTATCAAGCAATCTCCAACCTAGTTTCTCGTTATGGATGCGTTGCTGGTTATCCTGATGGAACTTTCCGTCCTGGTCAACCTGCCACTCGTGCTCAACTTGCAGCACTAACTAATGCATGTCTTGATCGCATTAGTGAATTTGAAACCGCAGCTGATGCACAACTAGCAGCTGCTCTACGTGCAGAGTTTGCAAAAGAACTAGGTGCAACTAATGCTCGTGTAACTGCATTGGAAGTTGCTTCTGCACAAAAGGCTCAAGGTGTAGGTAACTACGTTGGTCTTGGTGTTCTTCTGAATAAGCAAGGTGTAGATGGTGGTGGTTACACTGCTGATCGTACTATTGCTGGTGCTACTCTTCAGGCACGTTATGCTGTGAAGAACTTTAGTAACCAGAATGCTGTATCAGTACGTCCCTATCTAAATGCAGTTGCTGGTCCTAACAACAACATCGGTACTGCTGGTGGTGCTTTAGTTTCTTATGACTGGTCTCTTGCTCGCAAGGCTGGCGTAAGTGCTGCTAACCTATATGCAGGTGTTGGTTATCAGGTTCCTTTTGCTAACGATACTCAGGCTAACTATCAGTCTGCTGTTGGCGAGAAAGGTCAAGTTGTACTTGCCCTTGGTGTGGAAGGTCGTATTACCAATTCACTAGTTGGTTTTGCTGATCTGAAGTTCCCCACCACGAATGCTGGTAATGCCTATGGTGGTTCTGATGCCGCTTATAGTCCTGTGTTCACCACTGGTCTGGGCTTCAAGTTCTGATTTTCTGACAATGGGGAGTTGACAAGCTCCCCTTTCTCATATATACTGGTACTGTAATTTTTAATCGCCAATGACTGTAACATCAAATGATCGTGGTCAACAAAATATGTGGGCTAAAGAACCCACTATGTACTACGAAAACTATGGTATGGATACTCCCAATCAAGTAAAGGAAAAGTACAATGGGCGCTGGGCAATGGTCGGTTTTGTTTCTGGTCTTGTTTCTTATCTGGTCACAGGTAATTTCTTCTTCTCCTTGAGTTTGGCTGCTTTTGGCTCGTGCGTACAAGCGTCTTCGTACTCCAGCACGTCTTGCATCTTGTAGCGGATCAAGCCCCCAATCTTCAAATATCGACACCCTTGTTTCAGCGACCTGTCGCGCTCCAATGTGGCCTCGCTGATCTTCCACCGGAAGGCCAACTCCTCTTGTGTCATCAGTTGCTCGTTCATTGCGGATTCTCCTCATCGTCAAACGACATATCCGGGTGTGGTATGTCGTCATGCACGATCACACCATCGACGGCCTTGATGTATTTGCCACAGAGCACGCAGTAGTAACCCTCATCCATGGCTCTTCTCGTCTTTGATCGGCTCACTCACAATGCGCCCACAGATTTTGCAGTCTCTATGGAAGTAGCCGTTGTAAATCCAGCCGCTACGCGCTCCAAGGTGGCCCGTCTTTTCACAAAGCCACATCCCAAGTCTGTATAACCACGGTTGATTCATGTGTTCTTCTCCTTGAGTTTGGCCTCGGCCCACTTAGCACCATGCATAAATGCAACATCGCCGACGGCAATCTCTGGTAGGTCATCCCATGTCAGCCCAACCCACGGTAGCTCGATCACATCGTGCCCTGCTTGCTTGTAGGCTTCGGCTCGCCATCTGGCGGCGCGATTTTTGTGGTACGCACAGTTTGCACATTCAGTCATGTCTCACCCCTTATCTTGTCCCAGTGTGTGCCGTAGATTTCTTCGCATTGAACCCATGTAAACAAGTATTGCCACATGGACAGCTCGTTGCGAAGGGCGTGATGAGTTTCTGCCAGATCCAAACAAGTTGCTTTCATGCGATCAATGTAAGACTCTCTGGTGTCGTCGTTGTAGGGGACACTCATGTGTTTTTCTCGCGCAGCTTGGCTTCGATGGCTCGGGCAAAGTCGTCAAACCCGCCGCCTTCCTGCGTGTCATCAAAGGCAATGTCGATGTCTTCCTGGCTCAGACCAACCCATGGCCGCTGCGCCGTTTTGCCTGCTTCATACCCCTCCTGCCATGACATAAAAGACTGCGGGGGGTTGTTGGCCAACACAAGAGCAGCAAACTGTTTTAATGGGCCAACCCAACCTTCGTAGCGGCACAAGGTGTCGCTTTCGGCGTTTATGCCCGCTTTGCGGGCCAGTTCAATAAGTTTGTCGTCTGTCATCTCTCACTCCTTAATGCCGTGTGCGGCTTCGATGGCTCGGGCAAATTGCAACCTGCCTGCAACGCTATCCAAACAGTTTGCAGCCAAGTTCCAAATCTCCTCATCCGTCAGCGGCTTGCGCTGTGGTGGGGTGGTGTATTTCGCAACAATCCGACTTGCCAATTCCCTGCGACTGCGTTTACCACCGCCTACATCCCATTGAATGATGGTTAGGTAAACATCCTCCAACGCGACCGGCTCCTGCTCTGGCTGTGCCAAGGCTTCACCCAATGCTGCCCTTGCTAAATTCAACTGCCGCATGATTTCCTTCAACGCCTTGCCATCCGACATGGTAATGTTGGGTTCGTCGATTGCACGGTCGATGTGATCTATTGCCGCCTTTAGTGCTTCTGTTTGTGTCATGTGTTCTTCTCCTTGAGTTTGGCTTCGATGGCTCGGGCAAAGTCGCTCAATGTTGCGGTCGATTGAATCCACGCACTTCGATGGATTGTTTCAATTTCCTCATCCGTCAAACTCGCCCACGTTTGCCAATGTTGTGTGGGTGACTTGAAAAGCGGAATCCACTTTTCAACATCAACTGGTGGCTGGTTGCAGAAGTGAAAAGCGCCTTTCTTTTTCCACGCCACAGGCTCCTGCTCTGGCTGCGCCAGCCTCTCGCGCAACGGTGCCGCTGCTTCTGTTGCCACTTTGTGCGGGTACATGGTCACTATTGGTCCACCATCTTTAGGTTTGCGGACTTGTATCTTTGTCGCCGGGTTTTCGTACCTAGCCAACAATTCCAGCGCCTCAAGCGCCTGCTGCATCAGTTGGCGGTCAGTCATGCTTCCCCCTTAATGTTGTGTGCGGCTTCAATGTCCCGCACAAAATCTTTGGCAAGTTTCAAGTCGGTGATGTGGAAAATTTGTGCGCTCCACAAATCTGCAATCTCCTCATCCGTCAGCGGCTTGCGCTGTGGTGGGGCGTTGTAGGTGTATTGCTGTGTGTAAAGTTTGTGTTTGCCAACGGGTAGGCTCATGTATTCCAAACGCCAATCCTTACCAAACACCTCAATAATTGCTCCGCACTTAGGATTTTGCTCTGGCGGAATAGGCGCAACATCAACTGCCGCCATGTAAACCGATGAAGCATGACCTGCAAGCAAACGCTCGTCATAACCCTCTGTCGAACACTCATCCATCGCTTTAAGCATTAAATCGGTTGGTTCTATCGGAACAAGTTTCCACCCCACAGTCTCCTGTGAAGGCTGTGCCAATGCTTCGCGGATGGCTTCACGTTCTTTCCTATAGGCATCATCGTTGCCTACCTCTGCTTCGTGTTCTAAAGCCTCCAGCGCCAGCTTCAGGGCAACAATTTGTTTTCTCATAACAATCCCTTTCTTTTTGCCCATGCTTTTTTCGCAGACTCTGAAAGTTTTTTTCGATACTCAACATCAAGACCATTGGCATATCGGTCTGACATTTTCTTTCTGGTAGATTCAGACAACTTTCTTCCGCTTTGAACTTCAGACAATTTTTTTCTGTGTTCCACGGAAAGCAACTTTCCTTTTCTGGCAACTGAAATTTTTGCTGATACTTCTGGTCGCTTCATCGCATTTCGATCAGACATTTTTTTTCTTGTTTCCGAAGACGGATTAGACAGACCCTCTCCACCATCAGTCATGTTTACTAACGTAAGCCCCATGTCTTTGAAGCACCAAATCAAAAATCTCTCATGATCAAACGCTTCTTGTTCTGTTTTCCACTTTGCCAATCGCATAACTCTTAGCTCGTGTTTGGAGACAACATTTTTCCAATAGTTGTTTCGACTTGCATGGCTAACAATCCTGTCCCTTTTGCCTTTCCCAATGTAAAAGATTGAGCCGTCTGTTTGTTTGCAATGGGCGTATGTGAAATATGCTTCGTCTTTGGTCATAGCGGTGCATCCTCCACATCATCAAGATCAAAAGGAATCACAGGTGCCGGCTCAAATGGCCGCGGTTGGGTGGGAAAAGGCCAGGTCATGTTCTCTCCTTGGGGTGAAACAAGTTTCATTTCTTAACGAAAGTATTACTTTTGCTGCGCTAAACCGTACATAGCCAGGAGTGCAGCTTCCGCCCGGCCATCATCTTTGACTCGTTTGAATACATCGGCATCCTGAGGCCACTGATCCATGGCCATAAGACGGCTGGATTCCTTGCCAGAACCGAGCCTGAGCGCTTTTTTCCATATGGTTGGACTCACGGTATGGGTAGGAATACAAAGCCCCGCCAGGACGCCCCTGACCAATCCATACGCCTCGCCAAAGGCAAAGCAAGAAGAGACGCCTTGCCCCGGCCGGGCAGAGACTCGCTCAACCCATGCCACACAATCAGCCCCAAAAAGATTACTCTGCATTTCTGACACGATCTGCTGGATCTTCTCGGGCAGAACCCGCTTCTTCTTGGTGTTGCCGATCTTCACCAGCTCGTACGGCATGTCGTGCATGGCAACGAGCACGTTGTCTTCATTGATCACGGCAATCGCTCCAAGCGCCCCCGGGTCAACACCTAAAAAATATTTCATAGAATCCTTGCAACACATGAATTGTTGTGGGTACAATGTGTCGCAGATTCTAACCGCCGGAGAAAACATGTCAAGCGATTCGTATAAACAAGAGAGGAACCGTCACTTTGATGAGTGGTGGGAGTCTGATGAGAACGACTTTCTTGGGCTAGTCGATATCGATGTAGCCAAGGAGATCTGGAACGCGGCGTATCGTGCTGGTGGAAAGCAGCCCTGGTGGACGATCAACGTGGAGCAGCTCAAGGTGTTGATGAAGGAAATGCAATGAAGCGCGAGCTCTTGATTGGCTGCGGGTCTGAAAGGACTAAGCGCCTGACTTGTGACGGGTCTAAGGACTGGTCTAACCTGACCACGCTTGACTACAACGCAGACCATAAGCCTGACGTTGTGTGGGATCTGATGCAAGACGCCCTACCGTTTGAGGACAACTCATTCGATGAAATCCACGCATACGAGGTGCTCGAGCACACTGGTAGCCAGGGAGACTACAAGTTCTTCTTCCGCCAGTTCTCAGACTTCTGGCGCGTGCTCAAGCCGGGCGGTCACTTGCTGGCCACCTGCCCGAGCAAGAACTCTATCTGGGCGTTGGGTGATCCCAGCCATACCCGCATCCTGGTGAAAGAGAACCTGGTGTTCCTAAGCCAGGCCGCATACGAGGAGCAAGTGGGTAAGACGTCTATGTCTGACTTCAGGAATATCTACAAGGCTAACTTCGAACCATCCTTCGTTGATGAAGGCGACGAGACTTTCATGTTCATATTGAAGGCTATCAAATGAAACTGACAAACAAATACAACCTGCCCCAGACCTTCGTCAACATCACGAAGCGCCCGACCTACTCAAAGGGTAAGGCACATCTCTCAGCGACCGAGCTCATCAACTCACCGCGGATCGTCCAGCTGCGCAAGAAGCACGAGCAGGACATGGAGGTGGACGTGGCCGACATGGTCTGGTCGATCTTTGGTACAGCCATCCACGGTGTTCTGGAGCACGGCAAGGACGAGAACCATCTGGTAGAAGAGCGCCTGCACGCAGAGTTTGAAGGCTGGTCTATCTCTGGTGCTATCGATCTACAAATCATCAACGAAGACGGCAGCATCACGATCAATGACTACAAGACCACGGGCGCATGGTCAGTCATGAACGAGAAGCTGGACTGGGAATACCAGCTCAACATCTACGCTTGGTTGGTTGAGACGGTCAAGAAGGTACCGGTCAAGAACCTGGAGATCGTGGCCATCATCCGCGATTGGAGCCGACGTGACGCAGCTCTAAAAGAAGCGTATCCTGACGCCCCCATCAAAGTAATTCCGATCCAGCTGTGGCCATACGAAGAGAGAGAGGCATTCATTCGCGCACGCGTGGCCAAGCACTCAGACGCCGTGTTCCAGTTTGACACCGGGGAAGATCTTCCCGAGTGTAGTGATGACGATATGTGGTCTAAGCCGACTACATACGCCGTGAAAAAGAAGGGTGGAGTTAAGGCACGCAATGTCTTATCTACCCTAGAAGAAGCCAACATCAAGTTGGCCGAGTACGGGAAGGACTATGAAGTTGAAGTCCGCCCCGGTGAGCGTACCCGCTGCAAATCATTCTGCCAGGTCAGTGGGTTCTGCTCTCAGTACAAAGCATACCTTGCAGAACAGGAGAATCAATAATGGATATAGCAGACAAGTTCCCGACAAAGGTCTACAAGCTAGACACCATCACATACGTGCCTCACTATGATGATGGATCCATCTATGTGCGCCCCGGCTATGGACGTTTCCACACAGACATCTATACCGAGAAGGAGCTGATCGACGCAGGTGCCAAGCCTTCTACGTTCATGCTCTGGCCCCGCTCTAAATACGGATCAATAAAGCCATGAAACAAGAAGAGATTGTCCATCACACTAAGACCGGCCTGATGAATCCTTACTTTGTTTACAAGAAGGGTTCAGACGTCCAGCTCCTGTGGCGCAAGCACGGCTGGGTACCACCAACCGAATACCGTAACGACTATGAGTTCGCAAAGAACCGAGAAGGAATGAAATGATTCATCAAAAACTAATGACAGCACGATCAATGCTGCATGCACTGCCTCTGAAGAAATCTGGATGGAACGACTTCTCAAAGTACGATTACTTTGAACTGAAAGACTTTCTCCCCCAGACTTTGAAAATCCTGCAAGAGATTAACGTCTGCAGCGTTATTTCTTTTGACATTGACTACGCCCGCTTGTGCCTGACTGATATTGAGGATGGAACCACCATCACGATCACCAGTCCCATGGCCGAGGCCGCTCTCAAGGGAGCCCATGCAATACAGAATTTGGGGGCTGTTCAGACGTATCAACGTCGCTACCTCTGGGTTGCAGCCATGGAGATAGTAGAAAACGATCTATTCGATCTAACCTATGACAAGAAGGCCGCTCCCAAAGAGGAACAAAAACCAGAGGTCAAGCCAGCACCCAAGGTAGCCACCAAGAAGGAGGTTGAGAAGGTGACGGCTGGCAAGCCTGGCGAGTGGCAGATCACCCTGAAAGAGACAGAGGGTGGTGACTGGGCTCAAGCTATCTTGGACGCTGTCGAGGTAGCCCTGGAGCTGGCAAAGAGTGCAGACGATGTGAACAACATCTTCCGGGTCAACAAGGTCCACTTTGACCGGTTGAAGGAAGAGGCTCCCACTGTCTACGCAGACGCACTCGAGCTGCTCAAGAAATTCAAGAATTCATTCAAGGAGTAAACATGGATTATCCAAACCGCGGCACGCTGTGGACTAACAAGTACAAGAACACAGACACCAAGCCTGACCTGACCGGCGACATCAAGATTGAGCTTGACCTACTGAAAGAGCTCATGAGAGAAGCTGAGTCAGACCACGTTGTCATCAAGCTCGACGGCTGGGTGAGTAAGGACAAAGACGGCAACCGCAAGGTCGGCCTGAAGATCAACACGTACAAGAAGCCTGCAGCAGGCGCTCCTGGAAAGGATCCCTGGGATGACTAATACCATCACAATCAAGCGTGGCCGTGGCCGCCCCCGCAAGACGGCTGCTAATACAGACTGGGAAGCGCTGGCCAAGCGCCTGCAAGAAGCCCTGGAGTCCAGCGTCAAGGAGAACAAAGAGATGAGCCAGGCTAAGGCCCGCATCATCAAGATGGCGCACGAGCTGGAGAAGCAGGTCGTCGGACTGGAGGCTGTTGTTCAGCTACTGGAGGAAAAACTTGACCGAGCCAACGATTCAATTTGAGGGCGTCAAGGCTGGGTTGAAACAATCCAAGGATGGGCACATGCTCACCTTGGCTATCCACCCAGACGAGATGCCTGAGGATCTCTTCAGAGACTTTGTAGGTGCCCGCTACGTTATTGTCATGGTTCGCCTGGACGAGAACGAGCAGCCCATGAACCGGGGCAATGAGTTCCCGGGAGATCACGCCGTCAAGATGGCAGGCATCCTATGTCGGGATCCTGACTTCTGGGAATGGCTCCATGCCAAGGAGTGGTTATTCGAGAAGAACGAAAAGGCTTGTACTGAATGGCTGATCTCTTACCTGGGCATTGAGTCCAGGAAAGAACTCAAGACAGACCAGGAAGCACGAGAGCTATTTGTAAAACTAAACCACAGCTTTAATGCGTGGAGGAATTCATGAAGAAACTAATCCCATACAGCGTGTACTTGCCGCCCGAGTACCACGAACAGATTCGAGAACTGGCCAAGGAGCGTAAGGCATCCAGCACTGTACGTGACGCTATCCAGATGATCCTGGACGGTGACGGAAGCTACGAGGCTGGGTATCGCAAGGCCATGAAAGACTGCATCAAGATCGTTGACTCATGCAAGGAGATCGAGCACATCGCTATCAGGGGTAAGTACTTGAGCGAGGTCTTGATCGACCAGCTAGAACAGCTTGAACCATGAACGAAATGGCGTACGCTCAAAAGTTCGTTGAGTTAATCAACGCACACGAGGATTATGAATTGAGACCTCTGATCTCAGGCATGTACCTGGCTCTCGTGGCCACGTCACTTGAATCTGGGATGTCAGAGGAATCAATTCGCCTCAACGTTGAGCGGGCCATTGAGTACTGTAAAGAGCGACTCATAGATACAACGAGGCACTAATGACAGAACACGAAGAAAACTTAAAAGACCTATCGGCCATGTTCGCTTTGTGTGGACTGATATCAAAGAACGGCTTCTACGAAACCGCAGCCAAAGACGCATACGAGCTAGCCAGCCTGATGATGGAGGCCAGGAAGCCCATCGAAGAAGTGGGTATCGTAGCCATCAAGAAGAGAAAGAAAAGTGAATTACCGTAACACCAGGCTCACGGAAGCCGTGCGTGAGTTACCCTGCCAACAATGCGGCATACAGGATGGTACTGTAGTCGCGGCTCACTCCAACCAGCTCAGAGACTGCAAGGGTAGAGGCATTAAAGCCCACGACTTCAGGATCGCAGCCCTATGTTACCGCTGTCATGCAGACTTGGATCAAGGCAGCAAGATGAGCAAAGAAGAGCGTAAAGAGGTATGGGAGGAGGCCCACCGGCGTACTATCGGTGAGCTCTTCCTGCGCCGCCTTATTGACGTTGTAAAGCCTTGACCCGTTCATTGAAGTTATTCATCATCCGTTGCTTTTGTTCTTTGTAGCGTTCGATCTGAGCCTTGGTCGCCTCAGTCTCCGGGCGCTTCTGAATTTCCTTGATCGTCTTATTGATCTTGGAGATCTGGTTCTCCAGGTTGTTAGCGTTCTGGATGAAGCGGTACTCAGGGTTGTCCTTCATGAACTCCGTGAGGTTCTCCCGCTTCTCCCGCATACGCTTCATCTCACCCTCGAGCTCGGCCAGCATCGTCACGTTCTTGTAAAACTTGTCTGACACAGCTGACGGGGTTTCGGTCTCGCCATACATCTTGCCAACGATCGGCACCTTGTACGGCGGGGTCTCTTCTCCCTCGGCCTTGGCTTTGACGAAGCCAGCAGCCTTAGCCACCTCACGACCCAGGCCACCAGCGTACTGGGCAAACACATAGTCAATGTCGTCAGCAGTCGGGCTCCAGGCACCGATGCCGTACTTGCCACCACCCGTGATGAAGTTGATACCGTAGGCCAGGCCCTGGCTGATAGCAGAGGCGCCATCACGGCTGCGCTCCCAGCCTGGGGAAGGATTGGTAGCACGACCCTCTTTGGAGATCGGACGGCCAAAGGCATCCTTGTTGTTGGAGACGGCAACAAACGGATCTGCCAACGTCGGGGATATGGTTTGAGCCAGGCCGCTAGAACCCAACGGGTTGAAGGCATCCAGGACCGCAGATCCCATGCTCAGAATAGTCTTGGGCAGATCACGCTTACCAGTCATAGCGCCAGACTGGGTAAGCGCATACTCGGTCACCAGGCGTGCCACGTTGGGGAACACGTTCAACCCCAATGGCATTGGAACAATTAGATAACCTTGGCCAAACAAGTTGGTGTTATCGTGACTGGGAAAC
>OGVZ01000160.1_pt1 | contig 10801 bp, 3 predicted proteins | sample 1575881 | NCBI WGS metagenome assembly OGVZ01 (sample SAMN07581520, study PRJEB24739) | freshwater metagenome | place: Singapore | collected 2015-01
GTTTCCCAGTCACGATATTTTTGTTGAGAAATGCGCCGTCTCCGGAGAAGTTCAAGTTCTCTCCGACGACGCCACATTGGGTTTAGGCCCGTGAAGTACCGTTCAGGCCAACGTCTAGTGGCCACTATATGTCTTGGGTGGCGCTTCATTTACTTTTTGTCTTTATTTTTCTTTTCAATTTCCTCACGGGTTCTACGATATACCCACCAGTTCATACTCAATGCGAACAATACAAAAGACCCTATAAATTTACCGGCAAGAGCCGCACCTTCCATGAGATCGGCTCTTGGGCGCACAACCTTGGCAGGTCGTGGGCGAGCAAGTGGACGTACATGACTCCTGAGTGAAAGTGGAGCCATATTTTAGTTTTAAATTATATTCTTTAACGTCTCATGACTGAACGACGGACAGCCTTGGCAGCCTTCTTGGCCTTCTTGATCTGTTTCAGGACATTTGTATTAGATGCATTGGCCTTCACGACTGTTTTGCGCAGAGACCCGAGAACCTTATTCAGGTAGCTCAGACCGCCCTTCTTGGATGGCATTGGTACTAGTTACCAAGAAAAAACTTGGGTACCCTTTTGAAAATTTAAAACCTTTACATATATCAAACCATGGGATTGTTTGGTTCTGGTAATAAAGGTGGCGGCAACAACGGCGGCGGCGGCGGGTCTTCCTACATCGGCGGAGTTAACGGTGGTTCCACGACTCCTGGAGTTCAAAACGGCAATGGCCAAATTATTATATCTTGGAACGCTCAAGGGTGCCCATCTCCTTTAACCCCCGTAACTGTAACGATTAACCCGCAAGCGGTTGTCACTGCAACGGGAGCAACAATTTGTGTGGGACAAACGGCAAATTTAACAGCAACATCCTCCATACCCGGCGGAACATTTACGTGGAATCCCGGAAACCTGGTTGGGGCATCGGTTTCCGTAACTCCAAATGCTACAACGCAATACACCGTTTCCTATTCGGCTGCGGGATGTCCTCCGGTTACAGCAACGGCAACGGTTACAATCAACGCCTTACCGGCAGCACCAACGGCGAACAGTGTTACTTTGTGTGGGCCGGGAAGCACTACCTTAACTGCAACAGGAGGGCAAAACAACAATTACATTTGGTATGCAAACGCAAACGGAACAGGACAACTCTCAACCAGCGCTAGTTATACAACCCCCAACCTTCAAAATACTACAACCTACTATGTGCAAACGGCTACAGCACAAGAAAAAGAGGCAAGAAGACAAGAGCAGTTGCCTAAGCAGAGGGCAGCAGAACAAAGACAAACTGATAAGATTAATAAAGCACACACCGAGGCATTGGCAATGCATGCTAAGTATAAAGAGGCAGAAGCAAAGGCAGCCAAAAAAGAACATATAAAGCAACAAAGAATGCTACGTCAGGAAAAGGTTGGAAGATGGTCTGGCGGTGCATCAATGGCTCTAGGAACTGCGGGTATGGGGTTGATGATGGCAGGACAACAAACTGCTGGTATGGCTGCTATGGGTGCTTCCGCAGTCGCTGGTATGGCACCAATGCTAACAAATCCATATATTGCTGCTGGCGTTGCCGTAACCGCACTTGTAGGATCTTTTTGGTTACTAGATAAGAGAGCAAAGGCACAAGCAGAAGCAACCTCTAAATTAATTGATACAACAACTGCAACAACTGAAAAAATGAAGTCAATAGGAGAAATGACTAATAAGGTTGGCGCATCTGAACTAATGGAAAAGAGAAGAACGCAAGGTTCCTCTGATAGATATACAACTGGTTTTGAAAGAGGTAAGCAACAATTTGGTACAACATTTTTAGAAAGTGATGTAGGTAAAAATGTTCTTCAAGGATTTAAAGATAATATAGTTAAAAATGGTGCAGAAATGTCTGCTAAACAAATGTCGGTTCAACTTGCAGGATATGTTTCGGATGGCATTTTATCTGCAGAACAGGCTCATAGTGTTGCAGAATCAATAGGTTTAAATTTAAAAAATACTGCACTGGGAGCACAAATTAGTGGTCAGTTGTTAGATCTAATAGGTCCAAGCGGAGACGATTTACTTAAAAATCCTCTTGAGGTAAGAGTTAAACTGGTTAATGAACAAAGAGACTTAGGAAAATCTTTCGGGTTTGAAGATGCTGCCAATGCAGCAGCATCACAAGTAGGTCCTAAAATATTAATAAATCCTAAAAAAATGATAGATGATGTAAATAAAGCAAAAACAATTGCTGCTGGAACTGCTGCTTATGGAGCACAAAATTTAGAATTTAATCAGGCTCAAATTGATTCTTTGAATATACAATATGAAAAACAAATTGCAATTTTAGAAAAAGAAAAGGCTTCAACAACTAATAAAGCAAAACAGGCAGAGTTGGATGATAAAATTGCAACATTAAGGTCTGATCAAGAGTCACAGTCAAAAGAATTAAGATTAATAAATTCAGATATATTAAAAGATCAAATAGAAGGATTTAAGATTGCTTCTAAGAGGAGCGATGTAGAAGATGCATTTTTTGATTCATTAAAGAATCAAGTAAAAACAAAATGGGCAAATGATCCAATGGCGGATGCATTTTTAAAGACATCTGCTGATCTTGATAGCAAAGAACTAGAAGTGACAATTGATACTGTTGTTGCTTCAGGACAACTAAGCCCAATGGCTGCTACATCACTTATGACAATGTTTGCTGGGGATGAAACTGGCCTACAAAAAACAATTAATACAGCACTCAAATTCCAAGATCCAGGAAAGTTTATGGAAACGATTAATTTCTTTAGTGGTATGGATCCAAAAGTTGGAAAGAAAAATATTAAAATGCTTGTCAAAATGTCAAAAGAAAATCCAGCACAAGCAGATAAATTAATGTCTGCAATTGCATTAATGCAAAAAATGGATGGCAAAGAGGTAGACCTAAAAGCATTTTTCGAAGGAGAGGGCGCAACAAAAAGATTAAATGATTTGGCTGATTCCCTGCAGGCGGTAGAAGATCATAAGGGTCCATTTACACTTGAGGCTTTGACTGAAGTTAAAGAGTTGGGTGGAGTTACATTAGACGGTATTCTTTCAAGATGGTCTGAGTTTGAAAATCTTCCAGATTCAACTAAAAAAACAGTTATTCAAGAATACGTAACTTTATATAAAACTATTGATGATAATGCTGTAAATGCTGAAGCAAATAGAAGATCTAAGGGTCAAGGAGATTCCGTTTATCAGTATTGGCATTCGGAGGCTGGCAGAGAAAAAATAAGACAGGATATGGCTGGCGAAAAAACAATGCAGAAAGTTAAACAAGATATTACGAGCAATGCAGCAAAGGCTGGATCTCAAGATGGTAGCGGAAGCAAAAAGGATCCATTTGCAGATATTCTTACTAGACTAAAGAATGTTAGAAATGCAGCAATAAATGCAGCAGGAGGATTTAAAGAACTACAAAAGGCCATTGCCGCATCTGGAGATAAATCAGTAGCGAATAAGTTTGTCGGTATAGAACAGCAACTAATGAAAAAGGGATATAACAGAGATTTCATAGATTATATAACTGGTCTTGATCCAGAAGAACAAAAGAAGTTTGGTTCTGTAGCAACAAAGAAAGGAAAGAGAACATACAACGAGTTTAACTATGAAACTGGTAAAATGCAAAAACGAACTGTTAATTATAAGAAGGGAGACTTTGTATTAACAGAACAAGGCAATACAATGCGTCAAGCCTACGACAAGGCAATAGTCGGAGACTTTCAGATAGCACAACAAGATGTAATTAAAAATATTAATGAGCAAGAAAAGGCTTATAGAATACTAAAAGGTTTAGGTTTATCAAATCTTGAAATTGAAAAGGCTATGGAAAATCAGGCTTACGTTACTGCCATTGCCACTGGACAAATAACCAAAAAAGAATTAGAGACAAATGCTGCTTTACAAAAACAAGCACTGTTAAGAGAACAAATTAAATCTATTACAGATAAGACTAATCAAAGTCAGACAAGAATTGATGCATTAAAGAAAGCACCAGACCTAATAAATTTCCTTAGTGGCCTTAAAGCAATTGACTCTGAGGGTAAAGAGGTAGGCCTAACAATTACATCTATCTATGATGCAATACAGGATCCAGAAACATTGATTGAGATGATTGCTGTTATGGAGGCAATTAAATCAAAAACTGGCGATGTTGAATCGCAGATGAAGATTTTATTTGATTTAATTAGCAAGGGCGAAGCAGCAAAAGATTTAGAGAAAAACTTAATGACCCCATTGGAAAAATTCCAAAAGGCTTATGATGCAGCACAAAAAATATTTGATGCATATAAGACTATGGATCAATATACTATTCAATCTAAGACATCTGGATTTGCACCAGAAACTGGCGTATCTCAATTTGATGGTAAAAACTTTAAGCAATTAGAAAGGTTAAAAACTGAAAGCGATGAAAGACTTGCAGAGATAAATGCAGAGTTGGCAATTTACGAACATCAGATATCTATGATTCGTACAGAGATAGAGAAAATTGAAAGATCTGTAGAAAATATGGATGTTTCAGAACTTAACTTAACTATCGATGGAAAGAAAGTAACTGGAAAATTAAAGTATGTACTAGAAGATCTTAAAGAACAGATAAGTGACTGGGAACGTGAAATAGAAATGAAATATGAGCGTCCTATTAAAACTTTACAAGATGAGTCTAATGTTCTATCTCATGATCTTGAAGTCATGGACTATCAGGCAAAAAAGATAAATGAAAAATATGACGATCAAGTAAAAGCACTTGAAGAGGTTCAGAGGGTTAATGATGCAATTATTAGACAGCAACAGCAACAATTAGGTCTTGCGGATGCATTAACACAAGGTGATATTGCTGCTGCAGCACAGGCTGCTCAAGAAATGAGAGCGTCAAATGCTGCAGACTTTGCCACAAGTCAAACTGATGCACTATCTCAGGCAAGAGACAATGCAATTAATTCTTTAACTAATGACAAGGGAATGACAAAAGATCAGATAGATGAGCGCCGTTGGCAGATCTCTCAACAAATTTATGCATTAGAAAATGACCCAGCAAGACTTGCTCTTGAGAATAGTATCCAGCAGGCTAAGGATGCTATCTATAACATAGAAGAGGCAAGAGAACAAAAACTTCTTGCAATTAGAGCACATGAAGAAAGAATCTATAAGATTGAACAGGACAAGATTTTCCCATTACAGGCACAGGCAGACTTAGAAACAGTTAAAAATCTTGCGCTAGATTATCAACTAATTAAACTTGGAAACATTATTGAGGCTAACGATAGAAATAGAACTGTATCTGGAATGACAAGAGAACAATGGGAAGAGATGTTAGCAAAGATGACCTTGATTGATGAAAAATTAAAGAAAGAACTTGCAGACGGACTTGCAGCATTTAATTCTTCAAGCGCAACAACTCTTGCAACCTGGGAGGCAATTAGGGCAGCATACGATGCTATTAAAGATAAGAAAGTTACGATTACAACAATTAACGTTATAAAGACAGTAACAGATGGATCAGGAGACGGAGGAGACGGAGGAGACGGAGGAGATAACGGAAATGGTGGAGATACAGGAGATACCAATCCTTACGGCGGTCAAGATAGAGACTATGATGCAAAGTATGGTGTGCTATCTCAGGGTAGTGGATTTAGCGGAAGTGGCTCCAGTGGAAGTGGTTCTAGCGGAAGTAAGGGCAGTGGCTCTACAACAACTTCAGGAAATAATAAAACAAATACTTCAACTACCAGTTCGTCAAAATTCACTGGATCAAATACAGTTCCAACGCAATCTTTGCCAGACGGTCTACAAAAAACTCTTAGAATAAACGCAGGTGCAAACACTGTTCCAACAGCATCTCTCCCAAGCGGACTTCAAGCACAAATGAAAAAGGATGCTGTTAATAAGGGCGCTAATACTGTACCAAAGTCAAGCATGCCTTTTGGCGGTAAGCCAATTGTTATCCCTAAGCCTAAGTCAACAGGATCTAATACTGTACCCGCATCGAGTATGCCATTTGGAGGAAAGTCAATAATTCCTAAGAAAAAGTCAATGGGCGGTCTAATAAAGAGATATGCTTTGGGTGGTTCTGTTATTGGAACAGATATTATTCCAGCCATGCTAACTCCTGGAGAGTTTGTTATGAGTAGGTATGCTGTAGAAAAATTGGGTGTAGAAAATATGAAGGCTGTAAATGATGGACAGTCAATAGGCGACTCAGTGTATAATTATAGTATTAACGTAAACGTTAAGTCTGATGCAAATCCTGACGAAATCGCAAAGACGGTAATGACACACATACAGAGAGTAAATTCTCAAAATATTAGGAGTGTTAAAATATCATGACGACCAGTACCTACATGACGGGTAGAAAGAAATACCAAAGACCACAAGCAATGCTATGGTCTGAAAATTCTGGTAAGTTGATAAATGGACTATACGTCCCCAATGGCTTAGAAATAAATGCTGACCCTGGATCTGAGGTAGACCCTGCTAATATAGATCAATTTTTAATACTATCAGATGACAATAGATCTCCTATAGATTTTGGATATAATCGTATTGAGAAAAAAGAAAGAATGATTAATGGAAGAATGAGATCTTACCATATTGCAGATAAACTGACAATATCTCTTTCATATAATAACCTACCATCAAGGGGTGCAGCCCTCCCAAATCTTTTTGGCTCAGATGGAAAAAATCGTGATGAACTAAATGGAAATAATTTACAGCATACAACTGATGGCGGTGCTGGTGGTGTTGAACTTTTAGATTGGTATGAAAAGCATCAAGGTTCATTTTGGTGCTATTTAGCATATGACAAGTATTCCGTATTTGGAAAAGATGACAGCGCTTACGGACACCTTCCACAATACAATCAATTAGTTGAAGTATTTTTCTCAGACTTTTCTTACACAGTAAATAGACGTGGAAACAATTTTGACTTTTGGGATATTTCAATTGGTTTAGAAGAGGCATAATGTTTGATGACATTGATCTAAAAAAACATCTAGAAACATCTTCTGTAGTAAAAACAAAAACAGCAGTAATTGCTGAATGGAACCTAAACTCTCCAACCAATATTTTAAAAATTGGAAACTATAGATATAGGCCTACCCAGTCTGACTCTTTGTATAAGTTACTTCCAAGTACCTTTGATCCATCAGAAAACGCAACCACATCTATTCCATTTTATTTTAATGCAACTGATTCAGATGTAGTTATAGATGGTGGATACGACGATGATGGTTTGCCAGTAACCCTTAAGCAGAAAAAAGATAAACTTAAAATGCTTTATTCTTTAGAAGATTGTTTTAAAATGTTTAGGCCAAGATCTGGAATTAACAAAGCAAGATTTATTCCAGGAAGTTATTTACATCATCCAAATATAAATATGGCAAATAGACCAAGATATTATATGCCAGATAAAAAAGATTATTTTAAATACTGGACATCCTTTAGAACAGAAAACGGATTAGAGTATGGCATTTCTATTGCAAAAAATGGAGAGAATGCAATTGAAGACACAGTTCCATTTGTTGTTTATAATGAAGAAGTTGCTGCAAATAGAATTATTATTAAGATGCAAACCCATGTTGGAAACAAAGACTTGGGCACTTTTTCTTCGGCATCTAAATCAATATCAGATCCGTTCTACGGAGACTCTAAGAAGTCAACCCCTGTACGATGGAAGGTTCAAGGGCTAAAAAATAATTCATGGTCTGACATAATTTCTTTTACACAGTCATCTACAAGAAGTGATGGTACACCAATAATAGGACCTGACGGCTATGTAGAATTATCATATGGACTAAAGGTGCCAAAACAATACCGTGATATTTTTATATTTGCTGAAAAGTATTCTTCAGAAACTCTTTTGCCAGAAAAATCTATTAATGGGTATTCATATTTAGTTGCCGAAAATGAAAGTGATATTGGAACATTTCATATTTGGATTGATGAAATTGAAGACTACAGAACATTTACCCCAGATTATGGATGGTATTTAGAAGGGTCTGAGGTAGGTAGATTAACAAACTTTGTTACAGATATGACCAATCCACCAAAGTTTACTACTACAAATAATGTATATAAGTTTAGAGAGTTTGAAAAAATAAAAGGCTTGAGAGTCGTTGTAGATACAATGAACAAGCCTAATGCTACCTTTGACTTGATAGAGATGTCGCCTCGCCTTTGTGCAGATTTATCAGATAAGACTACAAATTTTTCTATTAAGAAGAATGCTTCTGACTTAGGAGTTAGCGGAATGCCAGTAGGTCAATTGTTGGCATCTACAGGATCAATAACTATTTTTGATTATGATGATGCATTCAATTATAATAATAATGACAGCATAATTAAAAACTTAATTGATAAACATATTCAGTTTAAATTTTATGACATTATATTTAATGTAGATGGATGGGATTATTATGTTCCACTAAAAACATTATACTCAGACGGATTCCCGCAAATAAATAATACAGATCAAACAGTCTCTATAGAACTTAGAGATATGTTCTTTTATTTTGAAAATATAACTGCTCCACAAACATTAATGACACGTGTTTCAATAAGTTCTGCAATATCAATGTTGCTTGATTCTATAGGATTTTCTAATTATGTATTCAAGAGAGTAAGCGGAGAAACAGAGTTAATCATTCCATATTTTTATATTGAGCCAGATACAAGCGTTGCGGAGGTTTTACAAAATCTAGCAATATCAACACAGACAGCAATGTTCTTTGATGAGTATAACAATTTTGTTATGATGAGTAAAGATTATATAATGCCTACACTAGACCAAAGACCTACAGACATAGTCTTCTCTGGAAACGAAAAAGAATCTTCAGATGATATTTTGCCAAACATAGTTGAGATTTCTTCACAAGAAAATAAAGTTTACAATGACGGAAAGATAAATTATTCTGAGCGGTATATTCAGAGATCTGTAGGAACTATTAAGCAAGCAAGTTTAATTGATATGGAAAGATCTTGGATCTATAAGCCAGTACTACTGTGGGAAGTTGCAGGAACAGAAAATACAAAATCAATTAATGGAGAAACGGCATCACAATCAAGTTACACCCTATCCGCTATTCCGTTAAACTCAGATTTATCTATAGAGCCTCCTTCAGTTGTTAATAGACAAGTAACAAACAATGTTATCGATTTCGGTGAAGGCATTTATTGGATAGCCAGATACAATGGATACTTCTATTCAAATGGCGAAATAATAAAATATGATGCGGTACAGTTCAATGTATCTGGGGTTGGCAATGTTTGGATTAGTAGTAATCAGGAATACCAATACTATTTTTCAAGTCTACCATTTAATGGAAAAATATATCCAACTGGATTAGTCAGGATATACTCTGTCCCTAATTACGAAGAGGTTAATGGTTTTCTAAAGTTAAAAAATGGATCAGTTGCAGTACATGGAAGAGGACAGTTTGGAACAGCAATTGTTTCACATAGTGCAGGATTGTCAGAATACTGGATGGATAATAATAACGTTCGTGGTTGCATGATGCAGTCTAAATATTTGTTTGAAAATAACTTAACTGTGCCAACAACTTCCGTAGGTGCTGCAGGGCAAAATACTGAACTTGCAAAAAAGACTACTAGAACAGGTGTCATAAGAAATTTTATGTCTTCAGCATATACTGCAGAGTCTGATATCAATCAGTTTAAGCAAACAAAACCTGGAACAATTCAATCTTCTGCTTTAGTAATGCAAGGCCCAGCCTTCTCTGTAACAGATAAGCCAAGAGACTTTGTATCATATTTATATAAACCATTAGACAATAGGTACAAACATTTTGGCACCCGAATGAGAATTATTGGAAAAATAGAGAACGGATTTAGCAAAGGTCAAACGGCAAATGGTAGCACAAACTACTTTGTTGTTCCAGGACTAACACCAGATAAAGACATTACAATTTCTGGCGGTGGCGGTGGAATGGCCATAATGATAAATCCAGAAACTAATAACGGATATTATTTAGAACTAAGTACTTTGGGTAGTGCAAATATAACTACACTTGAAAAACAAAATGTTCATAATGTTATGTTTTACAAAATAAAAAAGGACTCATCTTCTTCTGATGCTATCCCAGTAAAAATTTGGGAGGGGCTAGGAAATATTATTGTCGATGATGGAAAGTTCACTGGTCAGTATAGGATGATGGCAGAACAGAATCCTACTGTTTATGACATAGGCGTAGAATATGAAGACATAGGAAGTGCAAGAAGATTCCATATTTATATGAATGGCTCTTTATTAACCACGGTTGTTGATCAAGATCCGCTTCCAGTATACAACAATATGGCACTCTTTGTTCGTGGGTCTTCAAGAGTTATGTTTGAAAATATATATGCCTTAACAAATAACTACAGTCAAAATACACAGTTTGCTTTAAACACTCCCGTTAATTCTATTTTTGACGATGAGATTGATGCTACAGAGTCTTTTAGAAAGTATGCTATGAGCGGTGTAGTTCAGGGAACATACTTGTCTGGAATAAGTAGTTCTCAACCACCTAAATATAGTATATACTTTGAAGAGTTTGGAACCATTATGAGAGAGGCTGCAACTTTTAATATTAAATATGATAAAGCCTATCCAGCATTATATGCAAAACTATCTCCAACTTTTAATAGGATTAAGGGATACACGGTCTCTGGATTTAGAGCAGGATCATACGGAGCAGAGTTTATGATATTTAATGCTACAGATACCGCACTTAGTTTAGATGAAACAACTGGCAATTATTTACGAATTCAGGGAGAGTATCGTGACTGGGAAAC
>OGVZ01000161.1_pt1 | contig 10793 bp, 16 predicted proteins | sample 1575881 | NCBI WGS metagenome assembly OGVZ01 (sample SAMN07581520, study PRJEB24739) | freshwater metagenome | place: Singapore | collected 2015-01
TGCAGCAATCTTTGCGAATGCTTTACCAGGTTTGCCGATGTCCTTACCTGCTCTTGCTGCCTTTGCCGAATATGATGCTTCATCAAGAATAGCATCAATAATCTCTTCATCAATTAGGTTTGCCATAGTCCACTCCGCTTCATCCAGAGTTTCTGCAATACCTTCTGCTTGGAGGAACTCAAGAACTACATCAAAGATATCAAACTCTTCCCTATTGAGTTGCTTTTTCTCAGCAGGAGTTAGAGCACCTCTTTGTGCTCCTCTTGCTGCTTGTAATGCTTTTACGGTAGGATCATTAGATTTGTGTTGACCAACATGTAGTCCAGGATTTGAAGAGGTAGTTTTGCGGAAATCACCTCTTTGCTTTCTAGCATAATCAGTTCTTTGTTTTGCTTTATTAGCATCACCGAATGTTGATTGCTTTTCAAGTGCGGATGCTCTATCTGCCGCCTCACCACCACCAGTTGACTTAGCAATCTTTTGACGGATCGGTGCTTCATCATAACCACGCTTTGCCATCGCAGTTGCTTCATCAACTTCTTGAGGAGCATAAACTTCAGAATATGCTTCCATCAAACCTTTGAGTTCTTTGCTATCCATTAGAAATTGTTTATATTCTTCTATGGATATTTATAAAAAAAGACCTCGAAGGGTCAAGCACCAAGAACGGAACCAATATTATCATCGAGTTGCTGAATAACTCCACGAATATCAGTAACACGAGGAGGAACACTTACCTCATCATAAGTGTATCCTTTTTGAGCATCAAATAAAACTTGACGGACTGCTGCAGCAGCACGAACATCCATTTTAATTGTTACTTGTTTTTCTTTGGTCATACTTCCTCCAAATAGTATTTCATATGAGAAAATTTCTTTTCTCTATCACGAATAGTTTTTCCACGAAATCTAAAAAGTTTTTTGTTTCCTTCTTCAGACAACACCCACAATACTGGTCCTGCTGCGGTATTTTGAAACATAAACTTTGACTTTTCAGGTGCTTCAAAAGTTGTTAGAGTTTTCATAGTTTTTCATCCTTAATAGATTGCAAATACTTTATTCTCGCTTCTTTCATTTTTTGTTTTGTTTCTGGACTTTTTGGTTGAGTTCCTTTGCCCTTTCTTCTCTCACTCATCAACTTCTTTTCTTCTTCTGTTCTTTTTCTGCCTCTCGTTGGATTTTTTTCTCCAAGCATATATTCTTTTCTTTTTTGCTTGAAGTTTTCATCTCTATATTTTCCTTTATTTTTAGAACGGATTTGTTCTATTATTTCAGGAGAATGTTTTTTTCCATAGAATGGATTTAACTCACCAGGCATAGAATTTCCAGTATTTGCACCTGATGCTATATTACAAAGCATAGGTTTCAAAAAGTTGATAAATTCCCATTCTCTTATTAATCCTCTCCATTTTGTTGGATAATATTTAATATGAATGTTTTTAGTATCTTTTGGTTTAGGAACAAAATTTCCTCCTTTTCTTGGATGTGGTGCGTATGCTCTTGTTTTATAAGAACCATAACCAACATAGTATGGAGTTTGATTTTCTCTTAACCAAAAATATACAACAGACATAATAGACATCAAAGACTATTATTATTTATGTGTAATAAACACTACACATCACCATCTTTTCTATTTTCCGATTTATAAACAGAAAATGTCCCCTCTGGATAACGAGAACTCAGTTTCTCATAGTTCATTTCCATAACTTCACGGAAATTAGTATCAAGTGCCATACACGCTTGAGCAAGATACCAACAGATATCACCAAGTTCACGCTTCATATGAAAGACATTTTCTTCATTATAAGGTTTACCTTGAAGAATAATTTTCTTCACAACTTCAGTAAACTCACCCGCTTCTGCACTCATACCAAGAGCAGCAGTCAGAAGACGGGGAACATCAGCATCTGCAGATGCTTCAAGTTCAGTAATACGAGCAAGGAGTTGTGCCAGGTCGCTACTTGCAGGACTAGTAGTTTGGCGGACAAACTCAATATACTTATCGCTATCAATAACTTTAGTCATATTTAAAACTTAAATCCTTCAAATGATTTTTTAGGTTTCTTTTCTTCATAATCATACTCTTCATCCTTTCCGTTGTCAAGGATATCTTGTTGAGCAGATTGTTCACAGTCATAAAGACGCATCTTTGCTCTATCAATACCAATCACAAAACGTTTATGAATGGTTGGGTCATTATATCGGTTTTTAAGTTGCTTCACAAGTATCTGTCCCAACCCCTCCAACTCTTCTGTACTAATAAGGGCAAACATAAGGTCAGCAGTAGCAGGGAGACCAAAGGACTCAGAAGTATCGGTTAATTCAACGTCAGATGAACCAAAACCGCTTCTTGTCGTTTGTGTCGCGCTGACGATTGGAACATTAAACTCAACGGCGAGTCCCCTAAGTTCCTCAGCAATTGCCTTGACAAATGTATAAGAATTGATGTTGCTGTTTCCGCGATACCTAGAGGAAGAACAAATATTAAGGTAGTCAATGAAAATAATATCAGGTCTAAATGATTTTTTAAGTGCAAGTTCATTGAGAAGTGATTTGAAATGCCCAGCATGAGCAGAGGCAGTTGGATACTCTTTAATTATAAGAGTACCTTGAGTCTTCTTTGCAAGGTTAGTAACCTTGTTTTCAAACATCTGCTTTGGAAGATCAACAATATCTTGAATAGGTACATTTAGTAGATTTGCATCAATTCGTTCAGCAATTCTCTCCTCCGCCATTTCAAGAGTGATGTAGAGAACGTTGCGGCCTTGCAATAAGACGGAAGAAGCCACATGGCACATAAAGAGACTCTTTCCGACACCCGTACCAGCAAGAGCGATATTGAGAGTCTTATTAGGTAAACCACCTTTTGTGATCTTGTTAAAGTATTCGAGATCAAATTCAATTTTATCCTCTTTTTTGTGGTAAGACTCATATCTTTGTTCATAATCCAACAAATAATCGTGTCCAATATGAGTATCGAAACTTACAGCAAGAGCATCAGAAAGAATAGAAGGAATACTGTCACGATTTTTCTTCTCATCTTTTCCATCAGCAATATGAATAGATTCCATAAGTGCCAAATAAATGGCACGATCTCTACACCATTTTTCAGTAGTATTTACCAACCAGTTAAACTCAGTTAGTTCATCATCAAGATAACTAACCATTTGAGTTATTTCTTTAAAAGATGTATCATTAATATCTTGACGTTTTTCTACTTCAATACAAAGAACTTCTTTTGTAGCTGGTTGATTATATTCCTGAACAAACTTTAAAATCTCCTCAAATATTACTTTTTGATTACTATCTTCAAAGTATTCAGATTTAATGAATGGAATAACTTTGCGAATATATTCTTCATTATGAAGAAGATTGCGAAGAATTAAAATCTCAACTTTGTCCATATGGCATATCAAATACGAATGTTATTCTTGTTTCATCACCGATGTTCACGGTTCCATGAGGTAACTTATTATTAAACCACAAAAGAGTTCCTGGTTCAACAATTACTGTGTCAGTTCCACAGAAATACTGATATCTTCCCAAGATAGAAAGATGATATCGATCTCTTGTCAGGTAGTATTTTCCTTCATCAATATGTGCTCCTACAATTTCATCTATAGGTAAAGAAAGAAATCCACAACGATGTATTTCTCTATTTCCAAATTGTTTGCGAATAATCTTTCTTATTTCACTATGATGCGAATAAGCAGGAGTCTTGATGTTGATTTCAGAGTCTCCAACAAAGTCTTCTTTGTTTTTAACTCCACCCATTATAAGTTGAAGAGCACTCACTGGCAAGTCAGCAAATCCTCTATCAACTAGAGACTGGGAATCTTTTAGATGTTTCTGATGATCCCAGTCTTGTGGATACTTTTTAAGTTGCTCTACAACTTTAGATACATTGATTCCAGTCTTAAGGACTTTAATCATGAACCGTAACTAAACTCTTCTCTTGCGATTTCATCAAGTTTTTCCATTACTTCTGGAGTGAAATAAACTTCAGGTTCTTTGAGAATCTGTTTGGCATAAATTTTCTTACCATCAATCTCATAGCGTCCTGCTACATTCTTCCAGAGTCCACCAATCTCACCAAGTTCCAAAAGACCATAATAACGATCAAGCCCCCGCTCATCGTAATAAAGACGGACTTCAACATCTTTGTTCTCCTTACTCAAACGCGATTTAGCAGTCTTAGCTTTGATAATATTGCCGACCACTTCTGTTCCATCCTTTTCTTTCTTTTTTGAAAGATAAATGATTGTACTCGCTGCGTATTTGAGTCCAGAACCTCCTCCCATTTCTTTAGTTGGTACGTAAGCTCCGATGACATCGTATGTATGATTTGTGACAATGAGCGGGACATTTGCTTGACCTAGTTTAAGGGTTAACATTCGGAAAGCACCTTTAATAAGTTGGGATTTAGTCATATCCCTAACTTCCTTTTCATTCAGTGCGTCATTGATTTCTTTGCTTGTAGAAAGCATACCTAAAGAATCTAGCACAAACATACACGGTTTGCGGTCTTCTACAGGTGCCTTCAAATACATATCTACTGCTTTGAGTGCCTTTGTACGAAACTCCTCAATAGTGACAACGTTAACAACAACCAGACGAGTAGTATCAATTCCACGGGATTCTATAAGTGATTTAGTAATAGCAGCCTCAGTGTCAAAGTAGAGACAGTAACCATCGGGATTAGTATCAAGAAAGTTCTTAACCACAGCGAGAGAGAAAAAAGTCTTTCCAGTAGAAGACTCTCCAGCAATAGCAGTAATCTTATTGCCAGATACACCACCAAATATGCTACCTGAAACCAGTGCGTTAAAAATGTATGAACCCGTATCAACATAAGTTTCAGTCTCATCAATATCAGATGCTAACTTGGTAAAGTCATCACCTATCTCTTTTACAATATCTTTAAGAAAATCCATCACGCTACCATCCCGTACTGTTCACGAAGTATTTTTTTATAAGGCAAACCTTGTTCCCGTAGTTCTTTTACAAGTTTTAATTTTTGATAAAGTGCAACATCTCCACCAAGATGCATAGCACTAACAATAGTATTCAGTTCTTCGTCGTTAATAGGCAAGTCCATCAAGCAAAAAATGATTCAAGGTTTACAGTTTTTTCTACAGACCACCCAATTGCATCAAGAATAATCTTGAGTGGTTCTAGAAATGCTTTCTCAAATTGTAATTCATAGTCTATGTATTTGTCAAGATTAAGTTCCTTGGGAAACTCTTGAATAAAAGAAATTACATTTTCGTGAATTGTATTTGGTTTCTTCAAATAGATAAACTTAATCTTTTCGCCATTTTGAATAAGAGAATATTTATTTGTCAGTTTGTTTTGCTTAATATAATGATTAAACAAAAGTGCTCCACGAATATGAATTGGGGTTCCTTTTATGTAAATATCAGATGAAGATTGATACTTAACAACATCAGATGCAGATCGAGGAAATGAAATTTGTTCGGGAGGAAGGGACTTAAACTCTTTACGGGCATTTTCGATAAAGTCAATTACTTCATCTTCAGTTCCACTCATCATCAACTTAAGAGCATCCTTAATCATTTTACGACAAGGTGCAGGAGTTGATGATTTAACTGCTTCAATACCCATCATCTTAAGTTTTGGTTCTTCATAACGAACACCTTCACTGTCCCATACATTTAGAATGTATCGTTTCTTCGCAGTCCAGATACCACGGTCAGCGATGTTCTCTCGCTTCATCTGCATCTTCTGATCATATGCATTCACATACTCTGCCAATTCTTGGTAAGAACTTTCAATATACTTTTCAAGTTCCATCGAAGCGACCTTATCAAGGAACGAAACAATGCCTTCAGTAGTTTTCTCTCTTCCTTTGTATACAGTTTCAACCAAAGGACCCATATTAAGGTAAATAGAATCAGTATCTGAAGCAATAACATAATCAACATTCTCCGTTTTAAGAAGTTTATTAAGATAAGTATTCATTTTTTCTTCAATCCAGCGGATTGAAACTTGACCACTCAAAGTGATTGCTTCAGCATTCTCAAGTTTATAGTAACGAAAATACTGATTGCCGATGGCACCATAAGCAGAGTTCAGAGAAATCTTTTTTGCCATCTGAATGTTGTTGCAGCGAGCAATTTCTTTTACCAGTTCCTTATTCTTGGTTTTCTCATATTCTTTCTTTGCTACAATCATCTTCTTCTTAAAGATAACACGATCCTGATACATTTTCTCCATCAACTCTGGAAGGAATCCACGAATGTCTTTACGGAACATCGCACCATTAGCACACACTGCATAATCTTTATACATTTCAAAGTTAATTTGTTGATTTAAGATTTTATCAACAGTTACTGTTGGATGTCTCTCATCTACCAAAGTTTCTGGAGAAATGTTGTACTGCATAATCAAATGTGGATATAGTGAGTTGAGGTCAAAGTTAACAACCCAATCATACTTACCAGGAATTGGTTCTTTTACATAAGCACCAGCATACTTTTCATTCTTTTGTGATTTGTTCTTTGGCGGAATAACAATATTTCGCTTTTTAAGATAATTGTAGATGATATTATCCCACATCCTCACCTGATAGAACACATCAGCATAGTTTACTTTTGCGTCATATGCCATTGTAAGAGCAAGTTCAATCAGTTTCATCTTGTCTTCCAGACGGTCAACAAGTTCCACGTCAACGATGTTATATTCAATAAACTTTTGCCAACCTTGAGTATAAAAATCCTTAAATGTATCAAACTCAGAGTGGTCTAGTTTCTTCTGACCCAATTCAACTTCAGCAATATAATCGAGACGGTATGATTCCTGTGCTTTATAAGTAAACTTCTTATAAAGATCAAGATAGTCAAGTTGAGTTAGACCACCCACATCAAATGTAGTGTGTTTACGTCCATTAATGAATACTTCTCCTTCAGTAACCAATCCCCAGTTAGAGAAACGTTTCATCAGTTTCTCGCCAAGAACACGGTTCAAACGCTTACAGATATATGGAATATCATACAACTGAATATTCCATCCAGTTACAACATCAGGAACATCCACCATCCAATAATTGATGAAGTGATTCAGAAGTTCATACTCACTTGGGCAGTGGTGATAGGTGACATTACTCTGCTTATTATTAAATGGTTTAACTCCCCAAGTAATAATTTTCTTGGTTGTATAATCCTGAATAGTAATTGCAAGGATTTCTTCAGAACAAGATTCCACATCAGGAAATCCTTGTTCTGATGCAACCTCAATATCTAGAGTTACAAGTTTGATTTTACTAATGTCAAACTTAATCTCCTCCTCTGGATATTTTTCAGAGATGTATTGATAGATATATCTGTCGTTTCCAAAGATTTCAAACCCATCAATCTCATCATACTTTTTATAAAACTCACGACAATCCTTTACAGTTCCAGGATTGATTGGTTCTACTGCTTCACCACTTAATGTTCTATATTTGGAATCTTTTTTAGTTTTTACAAAGAGAGTTGGAAAGAACTCATCTCTCGTCTCAAATCTTTTACCATTATCTACTCCACGAATCAAAAATTGATTTCCAATCAATTGAACATTAGTGTAAAATCTCATCCTTTAATTAAATCCTCATATTTTTCAAGTAGAGTTGGAGTTGGATCCGCAAGAGTTAAAATCTTATCCGAACTCATCATAAATGTATCTTGTTTAGTATAACCCAGGAGAAATGGTTCTAGTGTTTGATCATTATTAACTACAAATGGGTTAATTAGTTTACAATCAGGTTCCCCAATATCCGCACCAACTTCTTCAATTTTGCTGATCAGAACTTGTCTGTTCGTCAGCAGTAGTATTTTTATCATTTTCTTTTCCATAATTGATCACATCCTCAACATACATTTGTTCCAATTTATCCGTTGGATTAACAATAGTCACAACCCAATCTGATGGAATTGGAATAGTTTTATCCTTAGTCAAAGGCATCCAAGGGTACATAGAAACTTGATAGGAAGCTCTTTGAGTTTCTTCGTGTTCTTCAGTAAGAACGTTAGGAGTTCTCATTTTGACAACACAAGGTTTCGTAAGAAGATATCCAATTACTTTTTTAGATTCTTCTTCACCTATAGCCATTTCGTGAATGTCTGAAATAATATCTTCACCCGACTTCAAAAGTAAAAGTTTAATAGTCATAGTACAATTCAACCTCTTAGTATTCTAGCAATAAAAAAAGGGGGAGTCAACCTGGATTTTGCCAGGGATCCCCCGCGCCGACGATATTCAATACTATTTATTCCCCATCACCATTTCCACTATCACCATTACCACCGGCACTTGAACGACTTCTCACAGGAACTGCTTTTCCTTTTGGAATTCTCTTTGATTTGCCCCCAGAATAAACGGTATGAGGAATTGCATTTTTATATGCAATTGTTTTGAACTCGTCGAAAGATTTCATCTTTTTATTTTTATTTAGAGATAATCTTTACGCTTGTGATGGTCTGGAACAATTCTACCGAGATTGATAACTAAAAGCCCATCCTCAAAATCAACTGATCTAACTTCCGTATCATCAGAGAGTGTCCACGCTCTCTTAAAACTCCGTTGAGCCAAACCTTTGTGGATATAGTTGGACTCCGTTTCTTTATCTTCTTTCTGGCCCTCCACAAAGAGTTTTCCATCTTGCGTATAGACATAAACTTCCTTCTTCTTAAATCCAGCAAGTGCAAGTTCAAGACGCGATTCCACGTTGCTTACTTGAACTAAGTTATATGGGGGATAATTGGAAGTTGTTTCATGAATTTTAAAAATACGATCAAAGTATTCGTCCATACCAATCGTATTGCGATTAATTCTTTCCAGCAACGCAGGAAGATCCGCAGCCTGATACTTCATCAGATTAGTCATTATAGTAGCTCCTTTAAAAGCGAGTTTGTGTTTTGTGGATCCTTACGGCATCCATTACTAATTATACAAGATACGAAAAAAAGAGGTATCGATAAAACCGAACCTCTTTTTAGGGTGTTCCGACTTTTGTAGAGTGCCGCACGAATGGCACAAAATTATTTATTCTGCGTCTGATGCTTTTCCTTTCTTACCAATATTATACTTTTGCTCCAAGATCCAATCGTTCTTATCTTTGTATGCAAGAACTTTGATTTGATTGAGTGGCGCAATATCAGTTACGGAATCTTCTTTAACCACAGTAATAAGTCCCCAGTCGGCAAGAAGACGAACAATACGATTACGTCTCTGAACATCATTCACAGTAAGGTTTGCGTGTTTGCCATCCAGAGCAAACAGTTCCTTAAAGTGAACAATATAGTATCTACCTTGTTTGTGTAGAATATGGCAAGATTGATAGAGTTTTTTCTCTTTGCGTGATGCGACTCCAATTCGGGTCAAAGTTTCACGAACTTTCAGAAAATCATCAGGTTCATTAAGAATTACCTCTACCATTTGGTCTTGAGACCATTCAACAGTAGGTTCTACCGTAGTAGTCATTTTTTTCCTCCAATATCAAGTCGTTGTTTGATGAAAGTTAGTTGTTCTTTTGTTAAGATCTTCAGTGCTTGAGATGCTTTCTCATTACTATAACCATAGTATGATTTAATACATTCTAAGTCTGTAACCTTATCCTTACGGAGCCAGGGAGAAAATCTCTTCCGTTTCCTTAGACTATTTAGATAAAACGAATATTGCATATCTTTATCTAGTTGATGATGCATATTCATTTCATTTGCATACATCACACAATCAATATGTCCAGACAAACAACGGTTGATAATGTATGGTGGATATTCTTTTATATTTTCTGATAGATCTTCTTTTGTAAAATTAATTGAGTTTAACCAATCCTTCAATTCCATAATAAATCTTTATTATAATTAAACAGCAAAAGTTCCTTTCTTTCTTTTTGCTCTCGCATATACTCGCCAACAGAACGCATCGTGTAAGTCAGATCGAACTCACCAGTCTTCCACTTTTCACCTACAAAACGGTCCTTTACAAGTTGATCAGAGTTATAACTTATCAGTTGATGCATATAACAAGAAGCACAATCAGCAGCAAACTTATCGTGATCAAATCCTTTGTGCATTGATCCCTTACGCCCATAGAGGTTGTCCTTAATGTCGTAAGGAGGATCAAGATACACAAAAGCTCCCATATTTCCATCCAACAAATAGTCGTAAGAATAGTTAGTTATACGCCAATTTGCGATTAACGTAGAATACGAAGGCAGTTTTTGGATCCCTTGCAAACTGAAATTGGAATTGGAAGCTTGTTCTGAAAATGATGAACTCTCTGTGAGACCACTGAAACTACACTTATTGACAACATAGAAAGCCACAGCACGATCAATGCTTGGCAAACTTTGGTCATTGATTTGCTCCTTTGCTTTAAGAAAAAGTTCTTTTGCTAGATCAGGAGTATTATTTTCTGTCTTTAACTCTACCAGTTTGTCTTTAAGGTCATTTCCAAACATCTGGAGTTGCTGCCAGAAGTTTACAAGAGGTTCATATAAATCATTCACCCAAATATCTAGGTTAGGATATTTCTTGGTGATATAAATCGCAACACTTCCACCACCAAGAAATGGTTCTCGGAACTCATCATAGTTTCGAAGGTCAGGAAAATAAGGTCCCATCTTTTCACAGGCACGGGACTTACCGCCTGGATATCTTAAACAGGTTTTTAGTTGCTTTTGACTAATTGGCATTCAAGTAGAACTCAAAAGGCAACTAAGTCATTATGGAAAAGAAAATGTATGATGATTGCTTCTATGTGGAGCAAACAGTATCGTGACTGGGAAAC
>OGVZ01000162.1_pt1 | contig 10727 bp, 13 predicted proteins | sample 1575881 | NCBI WGS metagenome assembly OGVZ01 (sample SAMN07581520, study PRJEB24739) | freshwater metagenome | place: Singapore | collected 2015-01
GTTTCCCAGTCACGATAATATGCTTTGAAGATTGCTGAACTTGTGAAAGATGGAAAAATCAAAGGCATTGCTGATGTGCGCGACGAAGGTAACGAGCGTTTAGGACAACGACTTGTGATTGTTCTTCGTAATGACGCAACACCAAAGATCGTCCTCAATAATCTTTACAAACACACCCAATTACAAGATTCATTTGGCGCAAATATGTTAGCTCTTGTCGATAACGTTCCACGCACACTTCGACTCGATGAATTTGTCCGCCATTACATCACTCACCAAGTTGAAGTCATCGTTCGCCGCACTAAGTACCGCCTCTCTGAACGTGAAAAGCGCGCCCATATCTTGCGCGGTTACCTCAAAGCACTTGATGCGCTTGATGCTGTTATTGCTCTAATCCGCGCAAGCGCTAACTCTGATGAGGCACGCGCTGGTTTGATGAAACTTCTTGAGGTTGATGAACTCCAAGCAAATGCAATCTTGGATATGCAACTTCGTCGCCTAGCCGCACTTGAGCGACAGAAAATCATCGATGAATACGAAACGCTAATGTCGGAAATCAAGGAACTCACCACAATCTTGAATGATCCAGCAAAACAACGCACCATTATCAAAGAGGAATTAAAGGAAATTGCCGAGAAATATGGCGATGACCGCCGCACCCAAATCATCGCGGGAGACACTGATTTGTCGGTCGAAGATCTCATCCCAGATCAAGATGTGGTCGTAACCATTACTCGTGGCGGATACGCAAAACGTACGCGCGCCGATCTTTATCGCTCCCAACGCCGCGGCGGTAAAGGCGTTAAGGGCGCCGCCCTCAAACAAGACGACATTGTCGAACACTTCTTCACCGCCTCAACCCATGATTGGTTGTTGTTCTTCACAAACCAAGGACGCGTTTATCGCGCAAAAGTTCATGAACTTCCCGATGCTGGACGCGATGCACGTGGCCAACACGTCGCGAACCTCCTAGCTTTCAAACCAAACGAGAGCATCGCATCTGTTATTTCTATCGCTGATTACTCATCCCTTCCTCATTTAGTTATTGCAACAAAAGGTGGCATCATCAAAAAATCCCCACTTGTTGAATATGACTCACCACGCACTGGTGGATTAATTGCGATCACACTTAAAGAGAACGATGAAGTCGTTGCCGCTTCGGCAATCACAAGCAAAGATGAAGTTTTGCTTATTTCAAAAAAGGGTATGTCACTTCGCTTCACCGCAGATGACGATTCATTACGCCCCATGGGACGTTCAGCCACAGGTGTGATTGGAATGAAATTCCGAAGTGGCGATGAGCTACTAACAATGGCCACAGTAGGAAGTGGAGATAAAGCAAACTTTGTATTAACCGCCACCGATGGTGGATTTGGAAAACGCACTAATCTTGATGAATATCGCACCCAAGGTCGCGGCGGTATTGGAGTAAAAGCGGCGAAAGTTGATGAAGATTCCCGCGGCGGATTAGTTGGTGCATTAATCGTTAATGAGAAAGATGAAATTCTTGTCATCACTTCAGGTGGCGTTGTAATGCGCACGCCCGTAAAAGAAGTTCGCGAAACTGGTCGTGACACATTAGGAGTTCGTCTCGTAAACCTTGATGAGGGGACCCATGTGGTCTCATTAGCGAAGGTCAGCGACGATGAATAGGCGTGAAAAACAAGCGCAAGAAAAGTGCTATTTTTGCGCCCGCCCGCAAGTCAGGTAGCCTTGCGCTTCCGTTTTGCGGGCCTATAGCTCAGCCTGGTTAGAGCGCTTCCCTGATAAGGAAGAGGTCAGTGGTTCAAGTCCACTTAGGCCCACCATATCGACGCTCTCGATAGCTGCGATATGGGGACTTAGCTCAATTGGTAGAGCACCTGCTTTGCAAGCAGGGGGTTAGGGGTTCGATTCCCCTAGTCTCCACAAGATTGTCTTTAATTTTTTTTGTTACGTAACGCCCAAAAAGTAATTGCCAGTATTGCTGCAGGTATTGCATTCCACCGTTCATCACTCGATCGAGAAATCAATTGCATCACAGTACTTATCGAGAACAACACTGTAAGCGCTGTGGCGAAACCATATTCACGAATTGTGTTGATTCCACTTCTTTTGTCCCACAACCAGAACATCAAAGCGCCCATAAAAGCCGCCATAAAGAAATAAATAATTCGAATACTCATTGGAAAAGAATCAAACCCGCCGCCAGCGGCTCGAGTTCTCACCCAGTCATAATTCAAAGAAACAGAGAAAAGCAGAATGATGTTGTAAGTGAGCGAAAGTTCCGCGGCAAGAATTAGTGAACGCATCCGATTCATAACAGAATTGTAATCACGACTAATCTGAGTAAACGATATTTAACTAGCGAAAGAGTTCGGAATGGCTGCCTAGTCGGAGAAGATAAACAGAATTATCTTCTAGGCGGAAAATCATCAACAAATCTGGTTTTACATGGCATTCAAGGAATCCTGAATAAGGACCTCGCAATTTATGCAACCTGTATTTTGATGGCAGAACAACACCTTTTGAGATCAGTGATAAGACTTCAACAATTCTCTGATCAATGTCCTTATTGTGAGAATTCTTAGATTCTCGTTTGCGGTCCTTCTTAAAAGCTGAACTCTCGAAAATCTCAAGCATTAAGACGCTTGAGCAGCTCCTCTAAATCTTTTGCGCGGTGAAGTTTCCCTTTTTGTGCATCACGGAGCGCACGCACTGTTTTCGCATTAGGGGTGTGGATAGAGAAAGGAATTTCCTTTTCGCGAGCGGCTTTGGTGAGCATTATCCGAATTGCATCAGAAAGAGTCATTCCACAGGAAGCAAATACTTTTTCTGCTTGGCGTTTTGTTTTTTCATCAATTCGAGCACGCACAACAGAATCCTGAGCCACCACTCACTCCTCTCTATGTAGCAACATTGTAGCTACATTGATTTTGTACGTCAAGGTTTATGAACTCTTGAATCTAAACAAGAGAGAGGTAGAAATTGGGTGCGCACCTCTAAATTGTGGATAAAGGGCGACGGGGCGATATTCTCACCCTCTTGATTCAGATCACTAGGAGCTAAGACATGACAGATATGCCACCAATTTCCCGCGCAACACTTCATACATCTATGGGTGACATCGTCATCGAACTTTTTCCTAATCACGCACCAAAAACTGTTGCGAACTTTGTTGAACTTGCAGCTGGAATGCGCGAATGGGTAAACCCCAATACTGGCGAGAAAACAAACCAACCGCTGTATGACGGAACCGTTTTCCATCGCGTCATCAAAGGATTCATGATCCAAGGTGGAGATCCACTCGGAACCGGAACCGGTGGACCCGGATATCGCTTCGCAGATGAATTTCATCCTGAACTAACTTTCAGCAAGCCATACCTATTAGCGATGGCTAACGCCGGTCCTGGAACAAATGGTTCACAATTTTTCATCACCGTTGCTGAAACTTCATGGCTCAACCGTAAACACACAATATTTGGTGAAGTGAAAGATGAAGCCTCACAGAAAGTTGTACAAGCGATCTCAGAAGTGAAGACTGGCGGAGCCGATCGTCCGGTGCAAGCAGTCAAAATCAATTCAGTTTCGCTATCCTAATTTGATGCGTCGCACCCTTACGGGTTCACTTGTATTCATCATTGCAGCGTCATACTTGTTGCAAATTTCTCTCACAGGATATGAAGAGAACTTATTGCTTAATCAGGCTTACGTTGAAAGCGGCCAGTATTACCGCTTGTTCACAGTCGTGCTACTTCATGGTGGGTTATGGCATCTAGCCTTTAATCTCTTTGCACTTCATTCTTTAGGCACAATCGTGGAGAGCTATTTCGGTACTAAGAAATACGCACTCATTCTTCTTGTTTCTTTACTATCAGGCTCAACACTGTCGGTTCTTTTCAATCCCGCTTATGTCTATTCCATCGGAGCATCAGGAATGATCTTTGGACTTTTTGGGTCATTGGCGTTGATTGGCAATCGCGCGGGGGTTGAGTGGCGCTCGATTCTTGCGATCGTAGGTTTGAACTTTGCGATTGGTTTTGTTTTAGGCGGCGTCGATTGGCGCGGTCACTTAGGTGGTTTGATTGGTGGGACTTTGATTACCACCGTTCTTAACCGATCGAAGTAGCGCCTGAGCTACATCAATTACTTCAACATCTGACTCGCGACCTTTAGCGCCATCACTAACCATCACGCGACAGAACGGACAACCCACAGCAACCTCTTCAGCGCCAGTCGCAATCGCTTCATCAACACGATTCAAATTGATGCGCGTTCCAAGTTTCTCTTCCATCCACATGCGACCGCCGCCAGCGCCACAACAGAAAGAACGCTCTTTATTACGGGGCATTTCCACAAGATCAGCGCCGGTAGATTCCAAAAGTTCACGCGGGGCTTCATAAATCTGATTATGGCGGCCGAGATAACAAGGATCGTGATACGTCAACTTCTTTGATTGCTTCGCAATCGGCTTGAGGCGGCCTTCTTTTACCAATGTATTCAGTAACTGAGTGTGGTGAACCATCTCTAGCTCAAAACCTTGTTGTTTGTAGTCGCGCCCAATGGTTGTGAAGCAATGAGGACAGGTCACCACTACCTTCTTCTTGCCTTTGTAATTGGAGTAAACCTCGTTGAATGTTTCGATATTTTCCCGAGAGAGAATCTGATAAAGGAATTCATTTCCAGCTCGACGCGCGGGATCACCAGTACATGTTTCGCGCGCACCAAGAACTCCAAAATTCACACCAGACATATAAAGAAGTTCAGCAACCGCCTTTGTTGTCTTCTTCGCACGCTCTTCGTACGCACCTGCGCAGCCGACCCAGAAGAGATACTCAACTTCATCAGGTAGGGCACCATCAATCACAGTGACCGGGAAATCACATTCCGCAATCCAAGCATTTCGGTCCATTCGATTTGCGCCCCAAGGATTTCCCGCCTTCTCAAGATTGCGGAAAGTTCCACCGAGCTCTGTCGGGAATTCCGATTCAACAAGTACTTGGAATCGGCGCATATTGACGATGTGATCGATATGTTCAATATCAACTGGGCATTCATTAACACAAGCACCGCATGTCGTACACGACCAGAGGACATCAGGAGAAATCGTCTCTCCCACAATTGGTTTATCGGAAGGTACGTTTGCGAGTGCGTGATCACGCATCGCCATTACAAGAAGTTTGGGTGAGAGCGGTTTTTCGGTATGCCAAGCAGGGCATTGGGATTGGCAACGTCCGCACTCGGTGCAGCTAGCCATATCCAACAGGCCCTTCCATGAGATATCAGCGGCTTTACCGATACCAAAAACATCATCTTCTTTAGGATCTTCAAAATCAATCGGTTTTCCATGAGACAACATCTCAGGCAGCGCACCGAGAGTTGGAGTAGAAGAAACGTTTCGTTTGAAGAAGATATTGAATGGCGCTAAGAATCGATGCCAAGCAATTCCCATTGTCAGATTTGCGGCAATCACAATGAACCACGTCATTGAGATGATTATTTTGAGCGATGCAACAATCACTATCCATTGTTCAAGAGTTGTTGAGTCGAGATCATCAAAGATTCTTACAGCCGGTTTAGATAGCGCAAAGTCCCAAGGGTTTCCGGAGTAACCAAGAAGTGCACCTTCAAGTCCACGAAGAGCGATAACGCAGAAAACAATCGCCAAAATAGTCGCTTCAACAAAGTATGCCTTCCACGATCCAGAACCAAAGAAGCGTGATGTGCGACCTTTATTGGTGAACCTTGTTACTTGGCGGATGGCAATGAGCGCAACAATGCTGATGCCGGTTAACCAGGTAATTAATTCAACAAAGAAGTTATAAGGTGCAAAATGTCCAATCACTGGAAGAACAAAATGTGGATCGATGATCTGACCGTAAGCGGTGAGAAGAGTTCCAAAGAGTGAAACAAATCCAATCATCACAAACCAATGCGCAATTCCTGATCCAGTGAAATTCAACATCTTGGCGTGAGTAAGAACCTCACGAACCATCAATGCGAAGCGCTGGGTTTTATTGTTACCGCGCGTAGGGTCAGGTTGGCCAGCCTTGATTCGGCGATAGAGCTCGAGCGAACGGAGGGTGATCGCGACAAGCGCGACCGCGGTGATGAGATAGGCGGCTACACCGAGCGCAGTTTCAAGCATGAGCCCAAGAGTAGGTGGGGAGCCCCGAACTTTCGTGGAGGGGGTCTATTCACAGGGGTGGATAAACCTGTGGAGAATTACATGGATGTAATTAATAAAGAGGTATTAGCGCCAGCGGGTAGCGAGGGAGAACCCGACGCCGATGAAGGCAAAGCCCACAACCATGTTCCAGGCCCCGATATTGGGGATTGGGAAGCGAGTCTGGGATACGTAGAAGATGACAATCCAGAAAAGTCCGATGAGGAATGCCGCAATCATTGTGGGAGCGAGCCATCGAGGGCTCTCGAGCTCCAACGGATTTGTCTCAGCCACGACCGGGGCTGGACGGTTATCTTTCTTCTTCTTGCGGATGCGCGACTTAGGCATGGCGGCAGGTTACACGAAAGGATGGGTAGATGGGCAAACGGATACTCGTCGTCGATAACTACGACTCATTCGTCTTCAACCTCGTCCAGTACCTCCAACAACTTGGCGCGAAGTGCACTGTTGTCCGCAACGATGAGGTGAGCGCTGAGGTCGCAGATTCTTACGACGGCATCCTGATCTCACCCGGCCCTGGAACTCCAGAAGCAGCAGGCGTATCAATCGCAATGATCAAACGTTGTGCAGAAATTTCAAAACCACTTCTTGGAGTCTGTTTAGGTCACCAAGCAATTGGTGTTGCATATGGCGCAACCGTAAGTCGCGCTCCCGAACTACTTCATGGAAAGACATCTGTAGTTTCACATAACAATTCGGGAGTCTTGTCAGATATTCCAACTCCATTTACTGCAACTCGTTATCACTCACTTGCCATTGAAGAGAAAACTTTGCCTGCAGAGTTAGAAGTAACAGGGCGAAGTGAGAGCGGAGTTGTGATGTCTATTCGCCACACAACGCTGCCGATTCATGGCGTTCAATTCCACCCAGAATCTGTCATGACAGAACACGGCTATCAAATGCTGGGAAATTGGTTAGTGGAATGTGGCGATCTCGAAGGCCGGAAGAAATCAGAAGGCTTATCGCCAGTAGTCGGACGTTAGTTCGGGGTTTTATTAATCGTGATCGTTACGGACGATCCAATAATCTTTGTTTCACCAGCGCTAGGGGCTTGAGCAAGCACAACACCAATCGGCTGATTTGCATCAAATGCCTCGACTGTTTTCACTAAGAAGCCAGCTTGTGTAAGCAAGGTACGTGCTTCTATTTCAGTAACGCCAACCAGCGCTGGAACTTGCACATTTCCGCTGGCGATTTCGAGTACAACTCCAGTACCAGCTTCTACTGTTGAACCAGGTTCTGGAGTAACTTTCAAAACAATGCCTGGTTCTTGTTCAGAATCGACCGCGACTGTGCGACTTACACGAAGACCTGCAGCAACGAGCAAAGTACGGACCTCTTCTAGTGGTTTTCCAATCAACCCAATAGGAACAATCGCATCTCCTGGGCCATCCGAGAGCGTAAGTGTCACAGCTGAACCTTGGGAGACGCGTGTGGTGGCAAGTGGTAATTGATTCGATACGCGATCACGGGGGATTCGGGGATCTGGAGCGCGTTGAATTGTGATGGTGAATCCAGATAATTGTTCACGGGCTTGTGCCTCAGTCAGCCCCACGACATTAGGTAAATCAACAACAACGCTCGATGATGGATTGAAAATAAAGAAGCTCGCTCCACCAACGAGAACCACAAGCGACAATGCGATTGCAGCAATACGGTTTCGGTTTGTGGGTTTCTTGGTGCGGGGGATTTGGGTGGTGATTCCTTCACCCTTAGATAACTTCTTCAAGTCTTTCAACATCGCATTAGCGCTTTGGTAACGGTCAGCAGGATCTTTTGCGAGCGCGACGCTGAAGAAATTATTTAGAGCTGGGTCAAGTGATGGTTCAATCTCGGTCACAGGAGTCAACGGCGTTGAGACATGTTGGTAAGCAATTGCAACAGGAGTTTCGCCAGAGAATGGAGGTTTTCCAGAGACAAGTTCATAAAAGAGACAACCAACTGAATAGAGATCGCTCCGTGCATCTGCTTGGCCACCAGTTGCTTGTTCGGGTGACAGATATTGTGCGGTTCCAACAATGTTCCATGTGCTCGTGAGAGTTGCGCCGCTATCAGCAAGAGCGCGAGCGATTCCAAAATCCATCACTTTGATATCACCAGAATCAGTGATCATGATGTTGCCTGGCTTTATATCGCGATGAACGATCCCGTTTTTGTGTGAATATTGAAGCGCCGTGAGAATCCCATCAACGATTTCCACCGCTCTTTGTAGGGGGAAACGTTCACCTTTATGGATTATTTCCCGCAGAGTTTTACCTTCTACATACTCCATAACGATGTAGGGCATTACTCCACTAGGCGTCTCTTCTTTACCTGAGTCATAAACAGAGACGATTCCAGGATGGTTTAAAGCGGCAACCGATAACGCTTCTTTATTGAAGCGAGTAACAAATGAAGGATCACGCGCAAGATCGCTGCGCAAGACTTTTACCGCGACTTCACGATGAAGCCGGAGATCATCAGCGATGAAAACATCAGACATTCCACCAGTACCGATCATGGCGCCTAGTTGGTAGCGATCACCAAGAATGCGTTTCATGATGCAGCTCCAAACAAGGTTGGGGCGATAGTCGAAGCAGTCTCGCCGACCTCAGCAACAATCACCGTCACATTATCTGGCGCACCATTCTTATAAGTAAGGTCCACCAGAGAATTCACAGCACTTTGTAAGTCTGATTGCAAAGCGCTAACAATTTTGCCTTCATCAACAACAGCAGTGAGGCCATCACTACAAACCAAGTACTTATCGCCAGCCAAAGCTGGATAAGCGATGAGCACAGGATTGAGATTTTCTTTACCCATCAGCGCTTGAGTAAGAAATGAGCGTTGTGGGTGTTCAGCAATTTCATCGAGCGTTAAGCGACCTTGGTCCACCAATTCTTGGACCACAGTGTGATCATGACTAATTTGTTCGATTTTCTTCCCGCGGATTCGATACGCACGGGAATCACCGATATGTAGCAAGAGAACATGGTTATTAAATAGCGCGACAGAAGTAAGTGTTGTACCCATCCCAATCAGTTCTGGTCGCTCAGCCCCAATCTCTGCGATTGCAGCATCCATATCAAAGATTGAAGTACGCAATACATCTTCTCGCGATTCATTATCAAGTTCAGGATTAACAAGAATTGGAGTGATGTCAGCGAGTTTCTTAATGACTGTGCTGGAGGCTATTTCACCTCCGACATATCCGCCCATTCCATCAGCAACCGCCAGGACTTTTGGTGAGACAAATCCGGAATCTTCATTTCCTTCGCGTTGTAGCCCTAACTCAGATCTCCATGCGATATTCGAGAAATGAAGTTCGGTTGCCATAATCAGTGAAGCCTAATGCCTACGAATGACGCGAATAAAGAGTGTGCGGCGGCGATGAACCGCCAAGTATCCTTACGCAGTGACGAGATACGCATACCTTGGCCCCGCTGGCACTTTTACTGAAGCGGCGCTGCGCACTATCACTCAGACGAGCGACGAACTTATCCCTTGCTCTAATGTCACTGCCGCTCTTGATGCAGTTCGGACCAACAGCGCAGATCGTGCTCTCGTTCCAATAGAAAATAGCGTTGAAGGCGTAGTAGCGCGAACGCTCGATGAACTTGCAATCGGCGAACCGCTGGTGATTTACGGCGAAGTCACACTTCCAGTCACATTCTCGCTTCTTGTATCGCCAGGTAAAGAAAAATCTTCCATCAAGAAGATCGCTACCCACCCACATGCAGAAGCGCAATGTCGAAGCTTTATCGCCAAGAATTATCCAGATGCCGAAATCATTATTACTTCTTCAACCGCCGCAGCTGCGCAAGCGCTAGCAAAGAATGAATTTGATGCCGCAATCGCTGCTCCTATCGCTGCTGAAACTTATTCACTAGCCACAGTCGCATCCAATATTGGCGATAACGATGGTGCGGTCACACGATTTGTCCTCGTTGGAAAACCAGGCAGCGTTCCACCAGCCACGGGTCACGATCGCACCTCGCTGGCAGCATTTATCGGCGCTGATCACGCGGGCGCGCTACTTGAGGTTTTGACTGAATTCTCAGTCCGCGGCGTGAATCTCACCTTCATCCAATCCCGCCCTACTGGACGCGAACTGGGCCACTATCACTTCATCATCGATGCAGAAGGCCACATAAACGAAGAACGTGTTGGTGATGCGCTGATGGGACTTCGTCGAATTTGTGAAGACGTGAGATATCTCGGTTCATATCCACGAGCAGATAAAATTGCACCGACCACCACATCCGCAACCACAGACTCTTCTTTCGTTGAAGCTAGTTCATGGCTTGCATCTGTACGCGCAGGAGAGAAGATCTAAATGATCGATGTAAAAGTACTTCGAGATAACCCGGATTTAGTTCGGGCATCTCAAAAAGCGCGCGGCGAAGATGTGACTTTGGTCGATAAAGCGCTGGCTGCTGATGAAGTACGCCGTAATGCAATCGTGGAGTTCGAAGCGCTTCGCGCCGAACAGAACACACTCTCTAAGTACGTCGGCGCAGCAAAAGGAGATGAGAAAACAGCTCTTCTAGAGAAAGCAAAAGGTTTATCGTGACTGGGAAAC
>OGVZ01000163.1_pt1 | contig 10723 bp, 10 predicted proteins | sample 1575881 | NCBI WGS metagenome assembly OGVZ01 (sample SAMN07581520, study PRJEB24739) | freshwater metagenome | place: Singapore | collected 2015-01
TGAGCTAGCATTTAGCTCTTCTGGAGTATAATGGGATTTCGTAAACCAATGGATTATAATAGTGTTCATCATCAAATTTATATGGCAGGGGTAGAATTACATAGTCCCTATAATGATGGATACACTCAATGGGCTATCAAGCAAGATTTGTATAAAATCAAATGGCTTGTTGATGCTATTCTTAAAGACAGCGGAACCTTTTCAGGTGAAGAAGAATTTCTTAAAGAATACGAACAACACGTAATGTGGAAAACGCTACAAAGATGATATTCAAAAAGATTATGAGCTTCGCACGCTCGATCTCACACGTCAGCCAGCGGTTCCGGCCGGTGTTGATCTATTATTACTCGTAAAGCCTACACTTCGTTTCAGTGAAAATGAGAAGTTGAAAATCGATCAATTTGTGATGCGAGGAGGCAAATTGCTTTGCTTTATCGATAATCTGGTTGCAGAGATGGATAGTTTCGGTCGTAAACCCTCTATTGTTGCCTTTGACCGGGATCTTAATTTAGGTGATCTTTTCTTTCGCTATGGAGCTCGTATCAATCCAGATTTGGTGATGGATCTCCGCTGTGAGGTGAGTTATATTCAGGTAGGTGGAACTACAGATCAACCCCAGAATGAGTTTTTACCTTGGAATTATTACCCATTGGCAGGTGCGCCTGCGGCTGATAAAAAATTAAAAACAGCTGGCTATGTTGGTCTTCGATTTGCCAATTCAATTGACACGGTGGAAGCACCTGGTGTAAGTAAAACGCCACTATTGGCTAGCTCCGAACGTGCTCGCATCATCAGTACTCCTGCGCTGATTTCTTTAAACGAAAACAGCACGGTTCCTGAGAATAAATTATTCAACCGTGGTGAAATATCGGTTGCAATGCTATTGGAGGGAGAGTTAACCTCCTTATATCGGAATCGAATTTATGGGGCTAAAGCAGATTCTATGTCTAGTGCCGGTCAGCCATTTATAGCGCAGGCCAAGCAAGCAGGTGTGCTATTGGTAGCAGATGGCGATCTGGTTCTGAATGATTACATCCCTGCTGTTGATGACAAAGGTGCTTATGATCCCCAGGCCCCCTTGGTGCCTACTGAAATGGGATGGAATCCATACACACATTTTGAATATTTGACAGGAGGAGAGGCCGGGCGCTATTTTATACCTGTTGCCAATAAAGAGTTTCTACTCAACAGTGTGGAGTATTTGATTAGCAATCCCGCCATCAGCGGCCTGCGTGCCAAAGAAATTACGCTACGCTTACTTGATGGTGAGAAAGTAAACCAGTATCGGTTATGGGTTCAATTGCTCTTTATACTTTTCCCACTCTTGCTTTTAATTGGTGGAGGGTTATTATTTCAAACCATCCGGAAAAGACAATTCGCGCGCTAAGACCCTAACTTTGCGTGCAACATGAATATTGATCAAATTAGTTACCTCGTTTTTGCCCTTGTATTAGTGGTAGCCCTATTTTTTGATTTGGGACTGATGAGTAAAAAAAATCAGACAGTCTCCATTCATCAAGCCTTAAATCAAACTTTTTTCTGGGTTGGATTAGCGATTGCTTTTTTTGTTTTTGTGTGGATTGAAAAAGGACAACATCGAGACCTAGAATATCTCAGTGCCTACTTGATGGAGTGGAGTTTGAGTATTGATAACATTTTTGTATTCATACTTATTTTCTCCGCCTTTGCAGTGAAGGAAAAAAATTATGGCCGTGTTTTATTGATTGGTATTCTCATGGCAATTGTTTTTCGAATCCTGTTCATTACCGTAGGAGTTGTATTAGTAGAGAAGTTTCATTGGATACTTTATGTGTTTGGGGTCTTTTTAATATACACTGGCTTTAAGATGTTTACAGCCAATGAAGACGAGGAATTCAATCCCCAGGAAAGTAAAGTCTATTTATTTCTAAAGCGATTTTTACCACTAGCTCCACATGATGGGGGTGGAAAGTTTATGATCCGTGAAAACGGGAAGCCAGTCTATACCACATTATTTGTGGTGATTATTATGCTTGCTTCCATTGACTTAATTTTTGCCTTGGATTCCATTCCGGCTGTTATGGGAATTTCAAGGGATCGCTTTGTGATCTATACGTCAAATATTTTTGCTGTGCTGGGTTTGCGTTCGCTTTTCTTTTTATTACGAGGTGCTGTAAGCAAGTTTGATTATTTACAACAGGGTATTGCCATAGTGTTAGTATTTATAGGAATCAAAATGCTGGGAGAGCATTGGCTTAACCAGTGGCTGTCTAAACAGATTCAAGTTGCTATTTCGTTGGGTGTAATTGCAGTATGTATCAGTGGCTCTATTTTTTATTCTCTTTTCATCCAGAAAAAAGGACTTCCGGCCGATCAGGTTGATGACAGTGTCTTAAACCCATAAACTGATTGTTTTGTATACTGTACAACAAGTGATAAAACTATTGGGTGTTACCGCCCCTGTGGTTACTGATCATCTTGTTGAGTATTTGTTGATTGATAGTCGGAGTGCTTTTTCCCCCGCTCATTCCCTTTTTTTTGCTATTACCACGCCGCGCAGGAATGGACATGATTATATTGGAGTGCTTTATCAAAAAGGGGTACGCAGTTTTGTGATTACCCAGCAAGTTGATACTGCCTCTTTCCCAGGCGCTAATTTCATTAAGGTTAAAGATTCGGTGGCTGCCTTACAACAGTTGGCAGCGGCGCATCGTTCACAGTTTTCGATACCCGTTATTGCTATTACCGGCAGTAATGGAAAAACAATTGTGAAAGAGTGGTTATTTCAGTTATTACAACCTGATTTTAAAATTGTAAGAAGCCCTAAGAGTTTTAATTCACAATTGGGTGTGCCCTTGAGTGTTTGGCAAATGAAATCCCATCATGATTTAGCCATTTTTGAAGCGGGTATTTCACAGCCTGGCGAGATGGAGCGTTTGGAGAAAGTAATTCAACCCACTATTGGAATATTAACCAATATAGGAGATGCACATCGGGAGGGATTTCTTTCCCAGGATCAAAAAGAGCAGGAGAAACGTAAACTATTTGTTGGCGCCTCATTGCCTCCTTCCCTAACACTACTTTCGATTGCGTCAACTAAACTTGGTACTGCTATAACTGCAAAGGGCTCCTTGCTCGCTGCTGGCGGTACCATTGAAATCCCATTTACAGATGCCGCCTCCATACAAAATGCGCTACGCTGTTGGGAACTTCTGTTGTTATTAAAAATTCCCCAGTCTACCATTATGGAGCGAATGAGGGGGCTCACTGCAGTTGATATGCGGCTTAGTTTAAAAAAAGGCGTACAGCATTGTCAGTTAATCAATGACAGCTATAGTGCCGACCTAAGTTCGTTAGAAATTGCCCTTTCATTTTTGAAACAGCAAGCTGGATCCTTGAAGCGTACAGTGATCCTTTCCGATTTTATGCAAACCGGCGAAAAGCCAAGTGAACTTTATGCCCGTATACAGGCGCTTTTAGAACAAGTGCCCATTGCTCGACTGATTACTATTGGCCCTTCTATCGGGGCTGCTTTATCAGCTACTTCCTCCTTATGGCAATTGGAGCAGTATAGCGATACAGCTTCTTTTCTATCACAAGTACAACTACGATCATTCCGAGATGAAATCATTTTGATTAAGGGGGCACGCAGTTTTGGGCTGGAGCAAGTAGTGGCCATCTTGGAGGAAAAAGTACATGAGACCCGACTGGAAATTGATTTACAGGCGGTGGTTCATAATTACAATCAGTATCGACAGCATATAAAGCCTGATACAAAGATCATGGCGATGGTGAAAGCCTTTGCATATGGAAGCGGAGCTACTGAAATAGCGCATGTTTTACAATTTCAAGGCGTAGATTATTTTGGAGTTGCCTACGCTGATGAAGGAGTGGAGTTGCGTAAAGCGGGAATTACTACTCCTATTATGGTGATGAATACAGAACCGGCTGCTTTTGAGACTTTACTTACTTATCAATTGGAGCCTGCACTATATTCTGTTGCTTTACTGGATTCTTTTGATCAGTTTCTTCAACAGCAAGGAATTACCAATTATCCGATTCATTTGGAAATTGAAACGGGGATGAACCGACTTGGGCTCACCGAAGCGGAGTGGCCTCTTGTAATAAAGCGGCTGACCTCTACAGCTAGTTTTTTAATTCAATCTGTTTTTTCTCATCTGGCTGCCAGTGAGGATGCTGCTGCTGATTCATTCACTAATGAGCAATTTGCAGTGTATAATTCATTTATTCAGTTGCTCACGAGTGAGGTAGATGCTCGGTTTATTCGCCATATTGCTAACTCTGCCGGTGCTATCAGACATCCGTCTTTAGTGATGGATATGGTAAGAGTTGGAATTGGTTTATATGGAATTGAAAAATCCTCACTCCTAACTTTAAAACCTGCCATTACCTTCCGTTCTACGATTGCACAAATCAAAATAATTCCAGCGGGTAGTGGGGTGAGTTATAATCGTAAGACTGTGGTAGAACGTCCCACGCGATTGGCTACGGTACGTGTGGGCTATGCGGATGGTTATCCTCGTAGTTTGGGAAATAGAAAGGGGTATGTTTGGGTGCAGGAAAAATTAGCTCCAATACTTGGCACTGTTTGTATGGATATGTTTATGATTGATGTTACCGATATTCCAACGGCACAAGTAGGGGATGAAGTTATATTATTCGGAAAGGAATTACCTGTTGAACAGGTTGCTCATTGGGCTACTACTATTCCGTATGAAATTCTAACAGGAATCTCTCAACGTGTGAAGCGAGTATATTTCCAGGATTGATTACAGGATCTCCGTTTGATCAGATACTGTTGAATTTGTGGTTCCTGTGGCAGGAACTTCTTGCGTTTCTTTTCGAATCAATTTTTGCTGAAATAGAAACAGTGTAATTACACCAACAGAAATGGAGGCATCGGCAATATTGAAAATAGGGCTAAAAAATTCAAAGGCGTTTCCTCCAACAAAAGGGAACCACTCCGGAAAATGGCCTTGTAATATGGGGAAATACAGCATGTCTACGACGCTACCATGTAGCAAGGAAGAATAGCCCTCAGATGAGAATGTTGCAATACCCGAATAGCCGATATAGTCATTAAGAATTGCACTGTAGTGTAATCCTTTATCAAAAATTACACCATAAAAAAGGCTATCAATTAAATTTCCTACCGCACCTGCATATATTAAGCCCGCACATACCAAGAAGCCGTACGTATATCTTTCTTTGATAAATTTTCCAAGATACCAGGTGCCTATTACAACTGCTACCAGTCTGAATAAGGTCAAAATAGCCTTTCCTGTTTCGTTCCCAAACTTCCAACCCCAGGCCATTCCTGGATTTTCGATAAAATGCAAACGAAACCAATCCATACCCGCTACACGAATAATCTCTCCTGTGGGATGATTAAGTTTTACCCATAGTTTGAGACACTGGTCTGCAACCAGTATCAAGATGATCAATAGGATAAGCTGGTTTTTTTTCGACATGTTTATTTTAGTTTTCCTACCATGTTCTCTGGACGCACCCATTCATCAAATTCTGCAGCCGTTACATATCCCAGCTGTATGGCCATTTCTTTCAACGTTGTTCCCTGCTTATGCGCTTTTTGTGCAATTTCAGCTGCTTTGTAATAGCCAATTTTTGTATTTAATGCAGTCACCAGCATCAAGGAGTTGTCTACATGTTTTTTGATATTAGCATGAATAGGTTCAATACCTACCGCACATTTATCATTAAAAGAAATACAACCCTCACCAATCAAACGGGCGCTGTGCAAGAAGTTATAGATCATCACGGGTTTAAATACGTTTAATTCAAAATGCCCCGTGGCACCGCCAATATTTATCGCTACATCATTGCCTAATACTTGTGCGGCAATCATCGTAAGCGCTTCGCATTGTGTGGGGTTTACTTTTCCTGGCATGATAGAGGATCCTGGTTCATTATCAGGAATAAATAACTCTCCAATTCCGCTACGTGGACCCGAGGAAAGCATACGAATATCATTGGCAATTTTCATTAAACTAACCGCTACCGTTTTCAAGGCGCCATGTGCTTCGACTATTGCATCGTGTGCCGCCAGTGCTTCAAATTTGTTCTCCGCAGTAATAAAAGGATAGCCAGTCAATTTAGCAATATGCTTGGCTACGTTTTTGTCGTAATCTTTTGGTGTATTGATACCGGTACCCACCGCTGTTCCGCCCAAGGCTAATTCACGCAGATGTGCCAATGAGTTTTTGATGGCCTTTAGTCCATGATCCAGTTGAGAAACATAACCGCTAAATTCTTGACCGACGGTCAAGGGAGTTGCATCCATGAAATGTGTTCGACCTATTTTAACCACTTTCATAAACTGCTTACTCTTTTTGGCAAGCGTATCTCGCAATTTTTTAATCCCTGGTATGGTATTTTCTATTAATACCGTATACGCTGCAATATGCATGGCAGTTGGGAAAGTATCATTCGAAGACTGCGATTTATTGACATCATCGTTTGGATGAAGAAATTTTTCTTTATCGGTCAGCTTTCCTCCTTTTAGCACGTGTCCTCGATATGCAATCACTTCGTTCACGTTCATATTGCTTTGCGTACCACTGCCTGTTTGCCATACTACCAAAGGGAAATAAGCATCCAATTTGCCATCCAGTATTTCGTCACAAACCTTTCCAATTAATGCAGCCTTGTTTTTGGGTAAAACACCTGCGTCCATGTTAGTCAGTGCTGCTGCTTTCTTTAAGTGTGCAAATGCCCGGATAATTTCCTTGGGCATTCGATTAATGTCCTGGGCAATTTTAAAGTTTTCAATACTACGTTGTGTTTGTGCGCCATAATAGGCATCCAGGGGAACCTTGACTTCACCCATGGTATCCTTCTCAATTCTGTATTGCATTTGAATGGGGTTATTGGCCCTGCAAAGTTAGCTGAACTTTGGCTTTCTTTTTTCCAGAAATGCACTGACGCCCTCCTGCATTTCTGCAGTGCCAAAGCATTGGCCAAATAGTGATACTTCCGCTTGGTAACCATTTTGAGTTTTGTCAAAACAAGCCTCGACTGCTTCAATGACTTTTGCTACCGCCTGAGGTCCTTTGGTCAGTATAGTTGCCATCATTTTTTTAGCCTCTTCCATTAAAGCTGTTGCTGGTACTACTTGATTGACTAGTCCAATTTGTAAAGCATTGGTTGCATCGACCATATTGCCTGTTATCATTATCTCTAGCGCTTTTCCTCTTCCCACCAATTGTGTTAAGCGTTGTGTACCTCCATAACCCGGTATCAAACCCAAATTAACTTCAGGTTGACCAAAACGTGCTTGTTCTGTAGCAATACGGATGTGACAAGCCATAGCTAGTTCGCAACCTCCTCCTAGTGCAAATCCATGGATGGCGGCTATGATTGGCTTTTTACTCTTTTCCAGTCGATCAAAGATGGCTTGTCCTTTCGAGGCCATCTCCATGGCGCTATTTACATCTGCACCTTTGAATTCGCTAATATCGGCGCCCGCAACAAATGCTTTTTCACCTGCCCCCGTGAGAATCACGCCTTTTACAGCCTGGTCTTTTTCAAGTTGCTCAATTGCCTGCGCTAATTCAGTCAGCACCGTTTGATTGAGTGCATTCATTTTATCAGGTCTATTGATTGTGAGCGTGAGTACGCCCTCTTCGAGATGGCCCAATAAGGTTTGGAACGATCCCCAGTTTTGTTGGCTCATATAATTAAATTAGGAACGATGGGAGGCTACCCAGTCTTTTATAAATTCAGCTATTTCTCTCGTGTCGGAGCCGGGGTGAAATAATTTTCCAACTCCCATTTTGTAAAGTTCCGCACTATCTTCTTCCGGAATAATACCTCCTCCTGTTAGTAATACATCATTCAACCCTTTTTCTTTCATCAATGCAATCACTTTTGGAAAAACAGTATTATGCGCGCCGGACAGGATTGAGATTCCAATGGCATCAACATCTTCTTGCAATGCTGTATTCACCACCATTTCAGGCGTTTGACGTAGCCCGGTATAAATTACTTCCATTCCAGCATCTCGCAAAGCCGTAGCAATAACTTTAGCACCACGATCATGGCCATCTAAACCAACTTTTGCTACTAAAACGCGAACAGGTCTTTTCATATAACTAAGCTCCTTGCAAAATTAAGCGCTTTGCCTGAGTCAATCGCTCTACTGTTTCCTCCTTACCTAGCAAGTAAGCAATATCAAATACGCCAGGCCCAAATTTTCCACCTACTAACATGATACGAAGTGGCAACAATAATTCACCTGTTTTAAGCTGTTTTTCTTGCGCCAGATCTTTACAAATTTTCTCTAATTCGCCCGTAGTCCAAGGATTTGCCTGTTGATAATGCTGAATAAGCTGATCAAAGAAGGCCGATTTTTCAGCATTCCATTTGGGAACAATTGAGGCGGTATCGATTTGTGCGGGTCTACTAAAAAAGAAACTGCCTTGCTCCACAAAGTCCGTGAGTAAAGTGCAACGTTCCTTTACGAGTGCAATCACTTGTTCTAGCAACATGCTATCTGTTACCACTACATTTACTTTTTCAAAATTTGCTCTGACCAAGGGTAGTAGCTCACTGGCACTAGTTCGTTTGATCCATTCGTGGTTGAACCATTTTGCTTTTTCGTAATCAAATTTAGCCCCACTGCTATGCACACGTGCCATGTCAAAAGAGGATATTAGTTCTTCCTTACTAAATACTTCTTTCTCCGTTCCATCATTCCATCCGAGAAGAGCCAGTAAATTGATAAAAGCGGCTGGTAAAAATCCTTTTTCTCGAAAGCCTTCCGTTGATTCTCCTGTTTTTGGATCTTGCCAGTTCATTGCAAAAACGGGAAAGCCGTATTTAGCTCCATCTCTCTTGCTTAGTTTTCCACTCGGCCCCAATATTAATGGGAAATGTGCCCATTGTGGCATTGCCTCCCATCCAAACAAGTATTGCCAAAGCAATAAATGTACGGGTGCAGAGGGTAGCCACTCTTCCCCTCTGAATGCGTGTGTGATTTTCATGAGATAATCATCCACCACTACAGCTAAGTGATAGGTAGGCATTCCATCTGCTTTTAAGAGCACCTTATCGTCTACCAATGAAGTATCAAAGCTTACCTCTCCGCGTATCATGTCATTGAAGCTGACAGTTTTTCCTACGGGCATTTTTATTCGCACCACATGTGGAGTATTGGCCTCCAATAATTTTTTTGTTTCATCTGCAGGTATCGTGAGCGAATTGCGCATCTTCATTCGAAGATGATGATCGTATTGCGGAGCAGGGTTTTCTGCTGATTTATACTTTTCACGCATCTGTTATCCTCAAAGTAACGGGTTCCGAATGGTGCCTTTCTGTATGCGCTCCCTATTGTAACCATTATTTCATGAAGGGTAAAACCATCCTGCTGATATTGTTGGAGGTAATCCTTAGCAGCATACTCATCGACTCCATACTCCGCCATGCAACAGGCTACTTTATATATCCAGTTATTCCTGCCTGCTGAAAAATTGCCGAAATCAAAGCGCATGATTAGATCAATAATTCTATCCTCATTAGTAATGGCTAATACTGGGAGCTTCTCAGATACATGATAACCAACATCCTCAGAGATATCTGTATAAACTTCGCAAAATTCATTCAGATATGCATCGGGATCATACGACTCAAAGCATACCCTAGATACGTTACTATTGGCCGTATCAAAATAATCACTTTGTATGTATTGTTCAAAGGCTTTGAACCTTCGTTTATGTTCAAACTTATCTGACTCTGGTATCCTTATCACTACCTTGAGCCCATTACCAGATGGAGAGGTAAAAAGCATATAAACATACGGGCATTCCATGAGCCTCTTTCTTTCCTCCTGCTGTACCTTCTCATTGGGGTACTTATCAAAATCCAGGATGCAAAGCCCTGAATGGTTTACAAGGCCGTCATCCTTCCGCTCATTGAAGGTGCCGTTAAACATTATGGCCATGAGCTGGTTTTTGCTCTCAGGATCTCCAGACCTTACCCGTTTAATTTTGGCAATGATATCAGGATTGCCCTGCTTAATACGGTTGAATACTTCTAGAGCTGTGAGCTTAAATGGTGTTTCCTTACTATTGAATAGGCTTCGGAATACGCTTATAGTGGGGTTATACATATGCTACAAAGTTAATTAATGACACAATACGGACAACAAATGTCGATAAATTTTTTTTATCGTCATGGCTGTAACTAAATACAGGCTTACGTTTCAGCGATTTCATGACGATATGACGATAAATTTGCAAAAGTTTCAAAAAAAAAGTTACTCATATCTTAAGGGGGGTATATAAAGAGAATTGGCACATCGTCATGCTGTCATGACAAAAAAAGGGAGCCTGGACTCCCTTCAATTATAACCCACATTATAATTATGATGGGATAAAGATACGGCCAATTTCTTCACGTTTCATAACTTGTTCAATAGATGTTAATATCTTTGGGCTGAATACTCCCGTAATGGTGAGCCTTACCTCCTGATCATCCAGGTGCATGACCTTCACATCATAGCTATTTACATCCTCTCTGCTGTGGTTAATGAGCTCAGGCAATGGATATACAGCTCTGAGGTAGTAAGGATCCTTTTTTTTCCACCAGTATTCATGCTCCCTAATCCCGTGAATTACACTAGCATGATTTTTGCTAAACATCCTGCCGATCATTGTGGTAGATAGGTGCCTGCGTTTATGCAGAAAATTGTACAGGAAAAACCGTT
>OGVZ01000164.1_pt1 | contig 10676 bp, 23 predicted proteins | sample 1575881 | NCBI WGS metagenome assembly OGVZ01 (sample SAMN07581520, study PRJEB24739) | freshwater metagenome | place: Singapore | collected 2015-01
GCACAGCAGTATCTTGGCTTTATCTTTACCTTTAGTCGTAATAGTAGCGATGCTACTTTAGGGCCAGTCTTTACTGGCTACCAGCTCAAGGTGCTACCTGCCGTTCCACGTCAGCGTCTTATCCAGTTTCCTTGCTCCCTATACGATAGCGAATCGGACAAGTTCGGTAATAAGGCAGGCTATGAAGGGGCCGCATATGACCGTTTAAAGGCCATAGAAGCCATTGAGAGCAACGGAGACACCATTGTTATCCAAGACTTCAGGCCTTACTCTGGTGAGACCTTTACGGGCATTATAGAAGAGATCGACTTTATCAACAAGACACTTACCGATAAGCGATACTCCGGCTATGGAGGACTCTGCCTTATTACCATTCGTACTATCTCATAAGGAGAGCAATGACCATAGACCAGTGGGCTACCACCATCTCAGGCTTCCTTGCCGTTCTAATCGCCGTAGGTGCGGGGTTTAGATGGCTAATAAAGCACTATCTGAGCGAGCTTAAACCTAATGGGGGCGGCAGTATGAATGACCGCCTAACTAAATTGGAGACTAAGGTAGAGATTATCTACGACATACTCAAGGATAAGTAATGAAAACTAAACAAGAGAAGTTTGTTGAAGTAGCACTCGCTGAGGTAGGAACCAAAGAAGGTCCTAAGAATAATGAGACTAAATATGGCGCTTTTACCAAGCATAACTTTCAGCCTTGGTGTGGTTCTTTTGTTATGTGGTGTGCTGCTCAAGTAAAGGCAAAGCTACCTAACGTAGTCTGGACACCTGGTGGAGTTGAATCATTTAAAGGAATAGGACAATGGTCTAATGCAGAATCTGCTACTCCCAAGCCTGGCGATTTTGTTTTCTTTGATTTCCCTGGCGGTGATAAAACTGATCACGTCGGTATTGTTGTCAAAGATAATTTAGATGGAACCGTTACTACGGTGGAAGGCAACACGATTGCAGACGGAAAACAAGGTTCTCAATCGAATGGCGGAGAAGTCTGCTTGAAGATTAGAGCGTACAAACAGAAGAATAGAAAAAAACTACCGGTATATATCAGTGGATTCGGCCATCCACGATGGGGGAAAATGTGAAGATTAACAAGAAGATATTTGAAGTATGGGCAAAGTGGTTCGTAGGTAACCTACTCACAGCAGTAGTAGTTATCGGCAAGTCACCACTTGATTTCTCAACAGCAGATTGGAAGAACGCAGCTAACGTAGTATGGCTAGCGCTAGTGCCAGTAATCATTGCTTGGGCTAACCCTAAGAATGATTTAACTATGACAGTCAAGAAGTAAACTAGATTCGACTGCGAGGCTAAAGCCCCACCCGAAAGGGTGGGGTTCTTTTTTTATGCCTGAAAGTCGGGCTTATCTACAGGGCAAGGTAGGGTTACCTTGGCATCGCAGTTGATACAGGTTCCTTCTAAAAACCACCAAGATACGAAGTAATCCTCAAAGGCAATAATGGTTTCAAAGACGGTGCACCCACAGATGCACTGGTGAGTTGGTCCTAGTGATCTGAGGTCTGGTGCGTATTTCTCTGGTAGATTCTCCATTAGTTTTCTGACAGGGTTGGTAGACGGAAGGTGGGATGTACTACCGTAAGTACCTCGCCTGGCTATACTCCGAGCCGCCAAGGCTCGGTGCCGTACAGTAACTCGCCTACGGCTCGTATTATACTCAAACCCTACTAAGACGTGTCGTAAGACACGCCGAAGCCACGCGATGTGATATGATTAATTTATGGCACGCATCTACTCGGTGAAGATATTTGGACAGAAGTATCGCATTGACTATAACCATAACGAAGAAGATAGTTATGGGCTAACAGATCCTGCCACTAATCGTATCTCCATTAGACATCGCCTACCGGAAGATAAACTCGTACGTGTACTAATGCACGAGGTAGCTCACGCGGTTATCTTTGAATCTCTACTATGTGATAGAAAGAGATTTAATATTGAAGAGGTCTGCGACCTAGTGGGCTATCACATCGTGGATGTACTTAAAGATAATCCCGACCTACTTGAATGGCTATTTGGTTTCAAACCAGAAGAGGTTGACAAACCAAGAGATGTGTAGTGTAGAATATTTTCCCCACTAAGAAAGGTAAATGATGGAGAAAACAATTCCTATCATTAAAGAAGATATGATTGCAAAAATTATAGAGCGCATATCAGAAGAACGTGTAAGTTTAAATATCTATGGAACCAGTAATGAAGATAGCTTCCTATCTGGTATTAACGAAGGACTTGACAGAGCGATTGAAGCGCTGAAAGAATTAGAACTATGAAAGAGTTCCTAGTAGATATTCTCCACGCTAAAGAGAACTCACGACCACGTTCTACTCAGGTACAGATTGGACCATCTGAGTTGGGTGGTTGCCGTCGTAAGGTTTGGTATAGATTAAATGACCAACCTGAGACTAACGATAATGAAATGAAATTAGCTGCCATTATGGGTACTGCTATCCACGCACATATTGAAGAAGCGTTGGAGATGGCAGATCCTACTGGTAAGAAGTATGTTGTTGAGCAGACCGTTGAATACGGAGAAATGAAAGCTCACATTGACCTATGGATTCCTGAGACTGGCGATGTTGTTGATTGGAAAACAGTTAAGAAAGCCAACCTTTCTTACTTTCCTAGCACCCAACAGCGTTGGCAGGTTCAGGTTTATGGTTACCTACTTGACAAAAGCGGGAAGGGGAAGCCCGTTAATGTTAACTTGGTAGCCATTGCACGTGATGGAGATGAGCGAGACATAAAGGTCCACTCTGAACCATACGACCCGTCGATTGCAGAAGAAGCACTGAACTGGCTATCTGCAATTAAGGAATCAACCGAAGCTCCTGAGCCGGAACGTGATGAGAACTATTGTAAACATTACTGCAAGTACTACGACGCTAGTGGGGAATTAGGCTGCGTAGGACTTAAAAAAAAAGATGGCAAAGTAGTTGAGGAAAATTTAATAGCGGATCCAGATGCGGATAAGGCGGCCTTGCTTTATCTGCAACTGGGTCAGCAAATTAAAGAACTGGAAGAGAAGCAAGAGGGTTTAAAAGATTCACTTGCGGGTCTACTTGGAGTGACCCAATCAGGTCTAGCAATTAACTGGACCACTGTTGCAGGACGTAAGACTGTAGATACCAAAGCTCTTGAGTTAAGTGGGATAGAGATACCATACAAAGAGGGCAAGGAATCACAGAGATTATCAATCAAACAAACTGGAGGAAATTAAATGGCTGCAGGCCAGGACACAGGATTACAGGTTAACTATAAGTTAGCCAACGGAACATTGATTAATGTTTATGCAAAAGATGCAGATGAACTAGAGGGTCACCTTATTGCTCTTGCTGATAAGGCAACCATTATTACTGCAACAGCAGCAGCGCTAGGCGCTGACACATCACCATCAGCTAACCTTGCTAATGCAAAGGTGCAACTAGGTGCTACCGAAATCTCTAGCGATAAGGTATGTAAGCACGGATCGATGTCATACAAAGAAGGCGTAAGCGCTAAGGGTCCTTGGAAGGGCTGGATGTGTGCTGCACCAAAAGGTGCAACAGACAAGTGCCAAACTATCTGGGTTCGATAACCTATGCGTGGGCCCTGGTGGTATGAGGAGCCCGCTTGTGCTGAAGTAGGAAGTGACTTCTGGTTTCCAGATAAGGCAGAAGATTCACGAGAGATACAAATGGCTAAACGTCTATGTCATTCGTGCACCCATAAACAGGAATGTTTAGAGTGGGGAATTAATAACGAGATGTTTGGTATCTGGGGTGGTCTAACCTCAAAAGAACGTCAACGTATTAGAGTAAAGAGAAAGAGGCAAAGTGCTTAGTTTAACTAGGGCTTGGAGTGGTGCTAATACCAAAGCAACACCTCTGCCTGATGTTTGGAAAGCACTTAAAGAGAAGTCAATACGCTTCAGACGTGGACAAGTCTGTATGGTGGCAGCTGCTCCCAATGCAGGTAAGTCTATGTTCGCTCTTGTCTATGCAATACAAGCAGCTAGACCAACCCTATTCTTTTCTGCAGATACGGACATAACGACGGTGATGATCCGTGCAGCAGCACATATATCAGGTCACTCACAAGTGACAGTTGAAGCTAATCTCAATAATAGTAGTAGATACTATGACGAATACTTCGAGAAGATTAAACACATCCAGTGGGTATTCGATTCATCTCCATCACTAGATGATATTGAGTTAGAGGTCAAGGCATACATAGAACTCTATGGAGTTGCTCCTGAATTAATAGTAGTAGATAACCTAATGAATGTTGCAGCTGAGACTGACAACGAATGGGCCGGACTTCGTGCAATTATGATGGAGTTGCACGATATGGCTCGTAGTACAGAGGCTTGCGTCTTAGTGCTACACCACGTATCAGAGGCAAGTGAGTATGGTAATGGCACAGAACCTGCTGCACGCAGGGCTATTCAAGGTAAGGTGTCGCAGTTACCTGCGTTAATTCTTACGTTAGGCTATGACCCTATGGGTAAGATACTTAAAGTTGCATCAGTTAAGAACCGCTTCGGTCCACATCAGGCTGATGGTAGAGACTATACGCAATTAGATACTAACTACGCAGCTTGCCAGATTACAGATATGAATTTAAACAACCACATATTTAAGCAGTTCGATCAAGGGGCTTTATATCAATGAACACCAACCTAGTTATTCTGCCTACTAGAAGTAGACCAGATAATGCAGAGCGTTGCATCAACGCTTTAAAAGAACATAGCGTAATGTCAGATTTTGTTATTGCTATTGATGATGACCAATCAGATTTATACCCACGCTTAGATGGTGTTACCTATGAGGTAAACCCACGCTTGCGTATGAATGGCACACTGAACCTAGTTGCTAATAAGTATGCAGATAAGTATGAGACTATCTTCTTTTTAGGTGATGACCACTTAGTGCAGACACCTAGTTGGGATGAGTATTTAACTAAGGCTATTGCACATAAGGGTTATGGTTTGGCTTACGGCAATGACCTACTACAGAAGCATCAGTTAGCTACAGCAGTAATGATGTCTACTAACATCATCAAGGCAGTAGGTTATATGGCACCGCCTAAGTTGGTGCATCTATATATGGATAACTACTGGATGATTCTTGGTCAACGTCTTGGTACCTTGTGGTATTTCGATAACGTAATCATTGAACACCTACATCCTGTAGCCGGTAAGGTGGAATGGGATGAGCAGTATCGTGAAGCAAACTCTAACGAGGTAGCTAATGCAGATCGTATGGAGTTGCATCGCTATATGGAAGAGGACTTTGCAGGTGAACTAGAGAAGATTACAAAGGCTTTAGGGCTATGACTCACGAAGAATTGGTGACAAAAATAAAAACACCAAATGAATTTTTTGGAGTTAAATACGCTCCAGACTGGCAACACGTTGCCCTTCTTGCAGTAGTGGAATTACATAAATCAGATGGTCATTTTTGTGTTGAATGCAGTCACGATGTTGATTACTTATTTAATTACCCTTGCAAAACTATTCAAACTATTGAGGAACATTTGAAGTGAAGCAAGTAATATCTTATTCACTCTACGGTAATCAGCTACGCTTTAGTGTAGGTGCTATTAAGAATGCACAGTTAGCGCAGCGATTCTTTCCTGGCTTTACTGTTCGTTACTACTATGGCAAGAGCGTACCTAAGTGGGTGCTATCTACACTGCTTATGTTTGAACACGTAGAGTTGGTTAAGGTAGATGATGCTGAGGATAGCGTTGCTAGAACGTGGCGCTTTATGGCTTGCTGTGACCCTGATGTAGATGTAGTTCTATCTAGGGATGTGGATGCAAGGTTATCCTTGCGTGAGGCAGAAGCACACCAAGAGTTCTTGGATAGTGACTTTGGTTTTCATATCATTAGAGATCATCCGACTGGTCATAACTACGCTATCAGTGCAGGTATGTTTGCTATGAAGAATGCAAAGTATGGTGAGCTGATGAGCAATAAGCTCTTTGCTTATGAGTTTCGTGATGAGTATATGGCAGACCAGAACTTTCTTAACTTAGAAATCTACCCAACGGTAGCAACTGATTGTTTAATTCACGATGAGTATTACGATATTAAAGCAGTAGAACCAAGTGTAAAGCGAGAGATAAAGCGTAAGCCACTATCTACGCTATCTCATATTGGTTGTGCAGTAGATGAGAATGATGTTTATATCTATCAAGGTGATAGAGACATAGCGTTACTTGAGACAGGTCACGTAACCTATATGTATGATTGGGGTAAAGATGGACGTACTGATAACCGGTAGTCACGGGTTTGTTGGTAGATACTTTGTTAATAAACTAAACACTCATAACCTAACGCTGATTGATTTAAAGAATGGTAATGATTGCCGTGATTTCTTTAAGCGTGAAGATAAGCAGTATGATCTAGTCATTCACCTTGCTGCTATCGTAGGTGGACGTGAGTCCATTGAAGGTAGACCACTTGCAGTAGCTGATAACTTATCTATTGATAGTGAGTTCTTTCAGTGGTGCTTAAAGACTAACCCAAAGAAGATTGTTTACTTCTCATCTAGTGCTGCGTATCCAACTTGGAAGCAAGAAGATATGTTTGCAGGTAGACAACTTAAAGAAGATGACATTACTTGGAAAGCACGGGTCGGTATACCTGATATGACCTATGGTTGGAGCAAGTTAACAGGTGAATTCCTGTCACAATTTGTACCAAATGTCCATATTTTTAGGCCTTTTTCGGGGTATGGATGGGATCAAGACCTGACCTATCCGTTCCCAATGTACGTCAAGCGTGCCATTGAAAGACAAGATCCGTTTGAAGTGTGGGGTCCAGGCACACAGACTAGAGACTTTATTCATATGAAGGATGTAGTTAATGCAGTGATGACTGCAGTTGAAGAGAACATTACTGGTCCTACTAACTTAGGTACTGGTCGTTCAACTTCATTTATTCAATTAGCTTCTATGTGTATGAGCGCAGTTGGTTATGAAGGTGAGATTAAAACCAATCCTGATAAGCCTGTCGGTTGTATGCACAGAGTATCTGACAATAGTAAACTACTAACATTCTATACACCTAAGATATCACTTGAGGAAGGAATCAGAGAGGCGGTTGATTGGCTTGGCTAACACCGAATTAAATTATGTTAAGAATAAAATCCAAAAGTTGGAGGCTGATTTTGCTGGCTTCGCTTCTCTACTTATCGAGTCCGGTATTGTGGAAGTGGAAGAACAGAATGGTGAGCTACGTTACAAGGTTAACAAAGTGAAGTTAGATGAGCAGTCCGAAGTACAATAAGACTAAGGGTGCTACCTTTGAACTAGATATCATCAAGTGGTTTAGGAAGTTAGGCTTCAACGCAGAGCGTCTACGCCTTGCAGGTAAAGATGATGAGGGTGATGTCGTAGTTATCGTGGCAGGTGAGACCTACCTATTTGAATGTAAGAACACAGCTAAGTTAGAACTTGATAACTTCTGGAATCAGATAGAGGTAGAGGCAGCTAACTATGCAAAGGCTAGGAATACCAAGACACCTTTCCACTACGTCTTATGGAAGCGTAAGCGTAAGGGGATAAACCAAACGTGGGTAATACAATCACTTGATCAGTGGTTGGAGGAGAAGCAATGAGCGACTGGGAATATACTCCTATAGAGAATATTGCTTTTGCATTACAAGACATAGTAAACATATTAGAAAGAATCGAGAAACTAATGCCAACACCAGAGGGAATAATCAGTACATCAGAGGGGCCAGTTAACCCTAATGAACCTAAGAAAGAAGAGGTTAAAGATGAAGATTAAATATGATGGCAACGTCAGAGATGAATCTATCTTAGAAATTTTAGGTAAGATATTTAGTATTTCTTATTATGATTGGGATGAAACACCAAAAGCCTTTAGCATTACAATTTTAGGTCGTACGTGGCATTGGCTTGTTGGCGAATGGGAAGAGGAAGAATGATTTGTAAGATGTGTAGTGGTGCAGGTATGGCTAACTCTATTGGTGATACCGGTAGTGCTGGCGTACTGCACGCTCAATGCGAGGGGGATTGCACGTGTCAGCACAAGGTTGGCAAAGGCCACGTTCAGGCAAAAGAGGGCAAGGCTCCTCTGATGCAAACGCAGTCTCCATAAAGGCAGTCGTTTCTTACTACGGGGGCGAAGTAAAAGATGGTAGAGCTGCAACGGTTAAGTGTGTATTGCATAACGATAGTAGGGCCAGTGCTGTTATCAACTCATACGACAACCTTTATTACTGCCATACTTGCGGTAAAGGTGGCAACGCAGTGAATATAATTATGATTAAAGAGGAGTTGGAGTTTAGAGATGCACTCAAGCGAGCACACGAAATCGTTGCTGGAAGCGGCCAATCGTTACGCGGATCGGATAGACGAGGCAACGCTAAATTATCTAAGCGCTCGTGGAATATCTGAAGAGGTAGCTGGTTTATATTCATTAGGTACAGTTACTGATGCCCTTCCTGGTCACGAACACCATACCGGTTGGTTATCTATTCCATATATCACTGCGCTAGGTAAGTGCGTAGGCTTTAAGTTTCGTAGGTTAGATGATGGTAAACCTAAGTATGGTTCACCTCTTGGTCAGGTCAGTCATCTCTATAACGTATCTGATATAACTAAACGTAGTGCACGCATTGTAGTTTGCGAAGGTGAACTTGATACCATCGTGGTATCAGGTGTACTTGGTCTACCTGCAGTTGGTTGTCCGGGTGTAGCTGCTTGGAAGCAGCACTATCCACGATTACTTAATGGTTACGATATGGTTTACGTTGCTGGAGATAATGACATCAAGGAAGATGGAACTAACCCAGGACAAGAGTTTGCTCGGCGTGTCGCAAGTGAGGTGATTAACGCAACTATAGTATCCTTACCTGCAGGTTTAGACATAACGGACTATTACCTACAAAACGGATATGACGAGACGAGAAGATTATTTGGAGTGGCGAGTGAGTGACTTTGAAGATTCAGTATGGGCTGTGTATGAAGAGGCACGTAGAATACTTCTATCTAAGCACGCAGATTATGGTCCACTAAATATAGCTAACGCACCGGGCGGTGCGCTTAATGGGTTACGTGTACGTATGCACGATAAGACTGCACGTATCAATCACCTAATAGATAACGCTAAGTATAAAAACCCTGAGCACGAATCGTTACGCGATTCATTCCTTGACCTTGCTAACTATGCGATGATTGCACTGTTAGTTATCGATGGTAATTGGCCATCACAAGATAGCGGTCCTGATTGTGACTGATTTACATCCGGCGCTCTATGATATTGTGCCAAGCGTTGCCAGAGTTATAGCTCGTAGGTTTCATAAGTTTGTAGATGAGGCAGATGTAAGACAAGAGTGTTACCTATTTGCAGCAAGTAAGCATACAAAGTTTAGAGAGTTACTAGATGAACCCAACCCTGAAGTGCGTGTACAGAATGAACGTAAGATTGGTTGGCAGATTAAAAGAGTTGCAGAGCGCTACGCTAGAAAAGAAAAGGCAACTAAGGTTGGTTATCAGATAGGTGATGAAGCCTTTTATGAGACCACTACCATCGCACAATTACTTCCATTTGTTATCTCCTCTATCCTAAAAGGCTCGCCCCTTGAGCAAGGTCAGCAGTTGGTAGATGATGGTCAGCCGAAGAAACCTTCTGCTCCGGCTGAATCAGGTAACTTTCTTGCTATCTTAATTGATATTAAGAAGGCCTACCAACTGCTGGACCTAGAGGATAGGGATGTATTAGAGAAGCGTTACTTCGATGAGTGGACACTTAATCAGTTAGCTCAGTTCCTAGAAGTATCTATCTCTACCGCTGATCGTAGAGTGGCTAACGCTATGAGTAAGCTACAAGATAATCTTGGCGGAGATAATCCTTGGTATTAAAAGAACCAGAATTATTTGAGTTCCTTAAAGAGTTCTACTACCCAGACTTAGAGAAGTCTGAATCTAAGTTTGCTACCTTTGATTGCACTAGCGCAAAGGATAAGTTATATATAGAACTCAAGTCACGTAATAAACACTATGACGATTTGATTATTGAGAAGATAAAGTATGAGGCTATCGTTGCAGCTGCCAAGTTTCTTGGTATGAAACCTGCCTATATAAACTCTACACCTGAGGGTGTATGGTCATTTGATTTAGCGGTTATGCCTGAACCTGAGTGGGAAGATCGTTGGCTTCCTCAGAATACAGAGTTTAATTATCGTGGTAATAAGAGTAAAGTGGTAGGCTATCTGCATATAAAGGATGGCAAGCAATTATGATTTACCAATATGAATGTCCCGGTGATGGGGAAGTAATAGAGATAGAGCGCAGTATCTCTGAGCCAGAGGGTGAATATGCTTGCGCTACCTGCGGTGCAAAGTTAAGACGTATCTATAATGCTCCTGCTATTGAGTTTCGTGGTAAGGGTTGGTATAGCACAGACAAGTAAAAACCCCTACCAGGAAAGGTGTAACCGGTAGGGGTTCGTTACTAGGCGAGGCCGTGCCTTACCTATATGGTATCACAGATGTTTTGTATAATCCATTCCACTACAGGCACAGCTACAGCATTACCCATCTGCTTATAGCGGTTGGTATCTGACTGCCCCTCTGTCCAGTTATCTGGAAAACCTTGCAATCTTTCACATTCCAAAGGTGTGAGCCTACGCACCTG
>OGVZ01000165.1_pt1 | contig 10674 bp, 14 predicted proteins | sample 1575881 | NCBI WGS metagenome assembly OGVZ01 (sample SAMN07581520, study PRJEB24739) | freshwater metagenome | place: Singapore | collected 2015-01
GTTTCCCAGTCACGATAGGTTTTAGCTCTTTCAATCGGCTCCATATTTTTACTCTTCTACCTACTAAGACATGACAGCGCCTCATCGGTTTCTAGCCTTTACTACCTAGTCCCACCCCTGGCTGCGGTGCAGGCCTATTACTTTTTTGATGAAAGAATTAAAGGGATTGGCTTAATTGGAATGGCACTAGCTGCATTAGGTACTGTAATTGTTACTAAAAATTCAAAAACAGCGGCGCATTAATTACTGATTTAAGAAGATTTTGTACTGCACACGATCTGTAATCGCCACCTTGTCATATAGTTTTCGAGCAGTTTCATTATCTGGGGCGGTTGTCCAATAAAGTCGCTTTGATCCCTTAGCAATTGCAATATCTTCAACCGCTTTAATTAATGCCCTACCAACACCCTTGCCGCGCACAGTTGGATCGGTATAAAGATCCTCTAAGTAACAAAAATCCTCAACCGCCCAAGTTGATGGCCTAAAGATGTAATGAGTGAAGCCAACTACCTTGCCATCAACCTCAGCCAGTAAGCCATTGATATTAAACTCAGAGTTTAAGCGCTGCCAAGTTAATTCATACTGTTCATCACTTAACTTAGATTTATAAAAAACTATGTACTCTTTAAATAACTCAAGCCATCTATTTTTATCACCGAGTGTGATTGGGCGAATTTTTATGCTCACAACGCAATCCTATATCTACTCCTTTAAACTGTCATTAATTTAACTACCTGCAATACCATAAGGGCATGAACTCAATTAGAAATGTAGTTCGGATAGTTGCAATCGCTAATCTTGCTTACTTTTGTGTGGAGTTCTTCTTTGCCGTAAGGATTGGATCAGTATCCCTATTTGCTGACAGTATAGATTTTCTTGAGGATGCCTCCGTTAACATCCTGATCTTTGTGGCGATGGGCTGGAGCTTGTTGGCTAGAAAAAGATTAAGTAAATTCTTTTCCCTTCTCTTACTTGTCCCTGCTATCTCAGTTTTGATCTCCACCATCTATGAGATAAATAATCCATCAGCACCAGATGCAACCTCATTAACCGCAGTCGGAACCGGTGCCCTAATCGTTAATTTCTCCTGTGCCTTTTTACTGGCAAGATTTCGCACCTCACAAAAAAGTTTAGTGCTAGCTGCATATTTATCAGCTAGAAATGATGCGCTAGCAAATGTGGCAATCATCTCTGCCGGCATCACAACAATGTATTGGAATAGTTCACTGCCAGATTTAGCAGTTGGTCTTGCCATTGGAATGCTAAACGCAAATGCCGCAGTGAAGGTTTGGCAAAGTACTGAGCATTAAGCAAAACCACACTACTTAAAGACCTCTCAAAATAGCCATAAGGTAGAGTGTGCTTATGCAGATGCAATTAGCAGTTCTTGTTTTCTTAATCGCATATCTGCTGATAGCAACTGAAAAATTCAATCGTGTTGCAATCGCACTTGGTGGCGCAGCGGCAATGATCGTAATTGGTGCAACTGATGCAGATGCAATTTTTTATGATCATGATACGGGAATCGACTGGAATGTAATATTCCTGTTGCTTGGCATGATGATTATTGTGGGCGTTATTCATAAAACTGGATTATTTGAGTATCTGGCCATTAGGGCCATTAAGCGAGCAAAGGGTGAACCAAAGCGGGCGCTAGTTTCTTTGATAATTTTAACTGCACTAGCAAGTGCAATTTTAGATAATGTAACAACAATTTTATTGGCAGTTCCGATGACCTTGGTGGTTTGCAAACAGTTAAATGTTTCACCGGTGCCATTTATCTTGTCCCAAGTTTTTGCCTCAAACATAGGCGGCGCTGCAACATTGGTGGGAGATCCACCAAATATCATCATTGCTAGCCGCGCCAATCTTTCCTTTAATGACTTCCTAGTTCACATGGCACCATGGGTAATTGTGGTAATGATGGTTATTACTCCGATGTTGGTTTTCATGTTCCGCAAAGAGTTAGTTAATACTGCTGCTGATAGAGCTCGAATAGATAATCTAGATGAAAAATCTTACTTAAAAGACAAAGTCTTATTGAAAAAGAGCTTATTTGTATTAGGTGCAGTCATGATTGCATTTGTTCTTCACACCGCACTTCACCTTGAGCCTTCAATTGTTGCGATGCTTGGTGCTGGTGTATTAGTTGGAATCAGTAGATTGAAACCAAAAGATTATGCAATGGATGTTGAATGGGCAACGCTGGTATTTTTTGCTGGCTTATTCATTATGGTTGGTGCACTTGTTAAGACTGGAGCATTGGGAGAGTTTGCCCAATTTCTAAAAGATCAAGTGGGGGATCAAGCTTCCTTAGCTGCGATGGTATTGCTCTTTGTCTCTGCAATACTTTCAGGAATCGTCGACAATATTCCATATGTTGCAAGCATGTCGCCGGTTGTAACTGAGCTTTCTGCTGGAATCTCACAACAATACGGTGACGTTTTATGGTGGTCACTTGCCTTTGGCGCCGACTTTGGTGGAAACGCCACAATCATTGGTGCAAGTGCAAATGTGGTTGCGATTGGATTAGCTCATAAAGCAGGAATTAAGATCTCATTTTGGCAGTTTGCAAAATACGGTATTCCAGTAACTCTGGTAAGCGTGCTTATGGTTGCTCCATATATATTGATTAGATATTTCTAATTTAAAGGGAGTAGAAAATGTGTAGCAAAGTTATTTGCCGGCAGTGTAAGAAGCCAACCTGGTCAGGTTGTGGTCAACATATAGAGGAGGCCCTCGCTGGAATCGCAGTTGCTGATCGTTGCCAAGGCCATGAAGCTCAGGAAAAAAAGTCAGGAATATTTAGCAAGTTATTTAGTAGGTAAATAGGTGGCAATTGAAGTTGTCGCAGGAGATAGCCCCACCCGCCTTAAATCACTTCGACTTAGCGCATTAAAAGATGCCCCTTATGCATTTGGCGCTAAGTATGAGGAAGAGCTACTGATTCCAGATACCCAGTGGCAGGAGCGTTTGAATAACACTTATTGGTGTTTTGTGGTGGCAGATGGTGTTGATGTTGGATTACTTGCAGTAGATAAAGCAGATAAAGATCGAAACAGTGATTGCTGGTTATCTAGCTGGTGGATTAACGAGGATTTTAGAGGCAAAGAGATTCCACAATTAATGTTGGATTGGGTTATTAAGTTATCGAAGGAAAATCATTGGCAAATAATTGGGTTGGGTGTGTGGCCAGAGAATTTGAGGGCCAGGAGTGCCTATAAGAAGTTAGGATTTGTGGAGGCAGATAAGCCATTACCATCTAGATCTAAACCAGGTCAGATGTATCTAGGAATGTATAGGCAGGTGAAATAGATTGAGTAAGTTAGAGATCGATCAATATATTTCAGCTCAAAAAGAGCCTGAGAAAACCTTGCTTAAAAATATGCGCAAGATGATTTTAGAGATTGAACCAGAATTAAAGCAGGGGATCTCTTATGGAATCCCAGCCTTTAAATTAGGAAAAGATGTTGTTTGTGGAATTGCAGCCCGGCGTTCTGGTTGCTCCTTTTATCCATTTAGTGGCTCAGTACTAGCTGCGCTTAGGAAAGATTTAGTAATTTATAAGCAAACAAAGAGCGCTTTGCACTTTGATGCACCACTTCCTAAAACTTTGGTGAGAAAACTGATGACGCAGCGAATGGTGCAGATAATGGTCAAAAGAAAAGGTAAGTAAAGTTGTAGGATTGGCATATGGGAAAATCAAACAAGCCAAAACAGATGTGTGATATCCCGCAATCTGAACTAGACAGGTATGAAAAATTAGATCAAGAGTGGCGCGAGTATAAGATCGCAGCCCCGGCTAGACGCGCCTTAGTTGATGCCAAATTATATAAAGTCTCAGATCTTCGAAAGATTTCTCTGGCTGAGTTAGAGGGTTTACATGGCATGGGTAAATCTGCGGTTGCTCGGCTTAAAGTATTAATGAATGCTAAAAAAATTAAATTTCGCCCGTGAAAGATTTACTCCTCTGGTTTGTCAGATTATTTACCGATCGCAGAATTTGGGTTCGTCAAATTACGGTGGCCGCCCTTGCCTCGGCAACTGCTTGGGTAATAGGAGATTTCTTAGTATTTAAAGGCGGCTTAGTTGCAGCAATTGTTTGTGCTTTAAGCATTCGAATCTCACTTTATAAATCAGTAAGAGAAGGTTTAGGTCAGATTGTTGGAACTGCAATTGGCGCAGGAGTTGCTCTATTAACCGTTCATTACTTTAGCTTTGGCGTGGTGGCAATTGGAACCACCGTATTTTTATGCTCAGTTGTTGCTCGTGGACTTCGCCTGGGTGAGGTGGCATCGGTGAATGTGCCAGTAACGGCATTAATTGTTATTGGTCCTGGTATCTCTGGCTCAACTGCAGAGCACAGATTAGTCTCCACATTAATTGGCGCAGCGGTTGCAATTGTTTTTTCTTACTTCTCTCATCCAAATACCCCAGCAGGTCGCACCGTTAATCAAATAACCAGATTGGGTAAAAGAGGGGCTGAGTTAATTAGTGATATGGCAGAGGGTGTTGCCGGTGGCTTCACCCAAAAGCAAGCGGGTAGTTGGTTATCTAGAGCAAGATTATTAGTGGAGGAGATACCAACCTTAAGAAGCCAAGCGATTGAGGCAAAACGTTATGCCAAATGGTCACCACTTGCTGAGGTTGATGAGGCGGAGTCTTTATATATTCAAGGAGTGGCCATTGAACATATGGTGGTTCAAATAAGGGGAATGGCAAGAGCATTATTTGATTCAACCTCTGACCCAAATCGAAAAGATATTGTTGATCGTCAGATTGCTTACGCACTCTCTGCTACTTCAAGTGCAATTACTGAAAAGCTTGAGTTACTGCAATCATCAAATCGAGAGCGAATTATTGACAATATCGCCAGAGATTTACGCCAAGCTGCTGATAATTTAACTGAGGAGTTAATTGCAATGGCAGATAAGCTGCCTCGCAGCCAATTTGTTAGGTGCATTGCAATCGTCTCACAGATGAAGATCATCGCAAACTCATTAGATGAGAGCTCACCCGCCTTGCACTCAGTGACCACTCCTGGTGAGCCAACTAGTGCCAAGGTAATTGGACTATCTCCAGTTAAGCAGACCAGTCGGTTATACCGGGGGATTGTTATGGCTATTCGCTCCTTCTTGCGCCGCTAGTAGGATAGATAGATGAGTAATCCTGAGATTGAAAAGTTAGCTGCTGAGTATGAAGCGGCGACAAATGTATTTCTTGAAGCATTTAAAAAGGTAAATCTTGCTGATTTAGATAAGCCTAAAAAAGATGGGTGGAGTGCTAGGCAGGTTATTCATCATTTAGCAGACTCTGAATCCCAATCTTGTGCTCGGTTGAAAAGATTAATTGCCGAACCTGGCACAACAATCCAAGGTTATGATGAAAATATCTGGGCACAAAACACCACCTTGGGTTACACCGTGCTGCCAGTTGAAAATTCACTTGCCTTATATAAAGCATCTAGGGCTGCAAGCCTTGAGATCATTAAGAGATTAGAGGTAGCACAATTATCAAATGCTGGTACTCATACTGAGTCTGGTGCTTATGATCTTAAAAAGTGGTTTTCATCCTATATAAATCACCCACGTGATCACGCGAACCAATTACTAGCCGATTAATTCAGCCTTAGAGTACTTTCGTTGTGGGTGCTTGCAAATCTCATCATTCATTTTTTCAGCACATTTAGTACAAAGTAAGTTCAGTGAGTTGCATGGCGGCTTTGGGCAATCATAAAAACGATTGGCTGGGGCATTACATTTTTCACAATTTGCAATTGATTTGGTCTTCTCACTAAATTCAATCGACATTCGATTATCAAAGGTATATAAAGCCCCTTCCCATAAACCCTCATCACCACGCTCTTTGCCGTAGGTAAAGATTCCACCATCAATTTGGTAAACCTCTTTAAATCCTCGGGTCTTCATCACAGAGGATAAAACCTCACATCTAATTCCACCGGTGCAGTAGGTAACAATTGGCTTCTCCTTTAGATGGTCATACTTTCCACTTTCAATTTCATTTACAAAATCTCGAGCTGTCTCCACTTGTGGCACTATCGCATTTTTAAATCTACCCACCCGAGCCTCATATGCATTACGGCCATCAAAGAAAATAACATCATCACCACGTTTGGCTACTAATTCATCAACTTGAGCTGGCTTTAAATGCTTGCCACCGCCAACAACCCCATTCTTATCTACTTTAATCTCATCTGGATGGCCAAAGGCAACTAATTCAGGCCGAATTTTTACACTTAATTTTGGAAAATCATTACCAGTTCCATCTGACCACTTAAATTTCATCTTGGCAAATCCTTCATAAGATCTTGTCTGGCGCACATACTTCTTAACATTTGTGATCTCCCCACCCAATGTGCCATTGATTCCATGGGGAGAGATAATGATTCGCCCTTTAAGATTTAAAGATTGGCATAGATTTTTTTGCCACAGTTTGATCGCACTAGGATCGACAATGGGCGTAAATGAGTAATAAAGAATTACCTTTTGTACGCTCATACCTTTATTTTACCGAGGTGAGATTAAATCTTAAAAGTTGGCCTAAGTGGCAGGTCTGCTGCGGCATAGGCTGCGTCAATTAGCTGCGCTTGGGTTAATGCATCCTTGGCATCAGTTTTAACTGGCTTACCTAGATCTACTGCATCGGCAAAAGCAATTAGTTGATAGGTGTAGGTGGAGATAGATGGCAGATGCTCAACCCGTTTTTGACCAGCAAGATCAACAATTACCCGTGGATCCCAACCAGAGACGACAAAGTTAGGTAGGTGAACACTTCCCTTAGATCCAGTAACTGTAAGGGGAGCTTGCATTACCTCAGCCTCAAAATCACCCTTGGCAAGGGCAGCCACCCCATTTGGATACTTAAGTTGCATATACAACTTAGTATCAATTTCACCATCAGCAGCATTTGCCTCCGCCTTAACAATTGTTGGCTCACCATCTGCAATTAACTGACTGATCATCCGCTGGCTATGGAGTGCGTAGCAGCCAACATCCATCATGGAGCCGCCAGCTAAATCAAAAATCAATCTCAAATCACTCTCAGCTGGACGTGGAATTAAAAGTGAGGATTCAACCTTTATAACCTCACCAATCTCACCAGATTTAATAATCGCAAGTAATCTTTGGAAAACTGGATGGTAGTAATAATGAAACCCTTCCATAAATACCTTGCCAGATTTACTTACCGCAGCTGCCACCTCTTTCGCCTCAGCGGCATTACTAGCAGATGGCTTCTCACTCAAAACATGTTTACCCGCTGCTAATGCCTTGATATTCCAAGGTCCATGGCCGCCATTATGTAATGCGTTATAAACAACATCCACATTTGGATCATCAATCACCTCTTGGTATGAGCCATATGCTTTTTCAATCTGATACTGCTTGGCAAACTCAGTAGCGCGGGATTTATCTCTGGCGCCAACTGCAACTAAAAGATGACCTGTTGCTTGGGCGGGGAAAATAATGGCGCTAGGTGCAATTCTGGCAGCGCCTAAGATTCCAATCCGAAGTGGTTTGCGAGCATCATTCATATCTTTAATCTACCGCCAAATTACTTTCCGTAGTACCTGGCCATAAATTGAGCCTTAAAATCAAAAAATGTGCCATCTTCAATACTTAAGCGCATTTGATCTACCAGGCCAACAATAAAGTGCTGGTTGTGGATTGTGGCCAAGGTAGCGGCCACCATCTCTTTGGCTCTAAATAGATGACAAAGGTATGCCCGGGTGTAATTGCGGCAGGTGTAGCAACTGCAATCTTTTTCAATTGGGAAGAACTCATTTTTATGTGGTGCATTTGAGATATTTACCCGACCATCTTTAGTAAAGACTGAACTTGTTCGAGCCTGTCTAGATGGTGCTACACAATCAAATGTATCTGCACCATTTTCAACCCCAACAAATAAATCATCTGGCTCACCAATTCCCAAAAAGTGTTTTGGCTTATCTTGCGGCAACTCCTCATTCACCCACTTTAAAATATTACCTAGGATTGGTTTATCTAACGCCCCGCCGATACCAAAGCCATCAAAGGTAACTCCATCAATATTCATCGATGCTAAATCCCTGGCAGCTTTCCGTCGCAACTCCTCATACTGAGCACCCTGCAAGACACCAAAGAGTGCTTGGTATGGCTTATCTGCTCGCTTTTTAGTTAATGCATCATGTTCTTTTAAACATCTAATCGCCCAAAGCCGAGTTCGCTCTAAAGCTTTTTCTTGATAACTCCTAGTGTTATGCAGAGTAGTGCACTCATCAAATGCAAAAATTATGTCTGCGCCAATTTGATGTTGCACCTGCATGGAGACCTCTGGGGTGAAGCGATGAAGTGAGCCATCTAAGTGCGATTTAAAGGTAACCCCATCATCATCAACATGGGCAAGCCGCTCTTTATCATCTGCGATTACATCATCTGCTTGAAAGGTATTTTCATCCATGGCAATAACTTTTTTAAAACCAACACCAAGGGATAAAACTTGAAAACCACCAGAGTCGGTAAAGGTTGGACCTTGCCAATTCATAAACTTCGCTAGGCCACCAGCTTGATCAACAATCTCAGGCCCTGGTTGAAGATAAAGGTGATAAGCATTTGCCAATACCGCTTGTGTGCCAAGATCAGATAAGGATTCTGGCAGAACGGATTTTAAGGTTGCTTTAGTTCCAACTGGAATAAAAGCAGGGGTTTTTATCGGTCCATGCGGGGTAGTGATTACACCACTTCTACCTAAAGCACCCTTTAAAGTTTTTTCAACCTTAAAGGAGAAGGACATATTTAACTAGCAACCTTTGAAACTAAGTAAGGATTACTTAGTTAGGCGAGCTTGCCAGTGACCTCAATGATTGCGACACCTTCATTAGAAAGTATTAGTGATAAGTCATCACCAGATTTACCTTCACAAGATAATCCCCAGTTAAATGTGATTGATTTGCCCACTGCAAGTGGTTCTTGGGGAGCACCCTCCATACCGTTATCACCATCAAATATGTCAACACAAACACCAGTAGAAGTTTTACCAGCCACTATTAAAGTTGCTAGATCAACTGGCGCAGTTGAACCGTTTGTGATGTCAACTTTAAACTCTTGATACTTCTGCCCTGGCAAGTGACCTGCGGCAAATTTTCCAGGTTTAAATGCGATTGGCTCCGACAATGTAAATGAAACGCCAGATGGGATTTTTACCGGTGAATTAAACCCTCCCGATGCCTGTACCTCTTGGGCTGGGGGCGCAATTAACTCCTCGCTAGATTGTGATGTAGAACTTTCACTGCCGCCACCGCATGCAGTTAAAACAAGTGCTGCAGCTACGGTCAGGGTTGCAGCGGACAGTTTGCGATTTTTTTTCATAATTACTCTCACAATCTGACCCAATTTAAGGTAACTGGGTATGGGTTAATACTACTAAATAAGCCAACCTGCTCCTATAAGTGGATCTAACCCGAACAATCTCTTTATAAATTTAGCGTGATATAGGCTACCTTTACCACTGCCCAAGAAGAAAAGCGGATAGAGAGAGGTGATAAATGGTTTCAGCTAACAAAATTGAAAATGCTAGTAGTGCTGGCCAAATTATCAGCCGAAGCCCCCGCCAGATCGCATGGATGCGATTTAAGCGCAACAAAGTTGGAATGGTGGCCGCTGGAATATCTGTCACCGTCATTTTGCTCTCACTCTTTGCCCCATTAGTTTGCAAATTACTTGGTATTAATCCAGATGATTTAAATTTAGATGTATTAGATACCGCTGGTGTACCAACACTGCCAAATGGTGGAATTTCACTAGAGCACCCGCTTGGTCTTACCCCAGGCACTGGTCGAGATCTGTTAGCTAATTTACTTTATGGCTCACGTATCTCTTTTATGGTGGCAATTCTTACAACATCACTTACATTATTTATTGGATTAATTGTTGGAATCATTGGTGGATACTTCCGTGGTCGAATCGATGATTACCTAGGACGTTTTACTGATTTCCTTTTAGCATTTCCAGCATTCTTTATGATTGTGGCTTTATCTGAACCAATGGTGGCTCGAATTCAAGATACTGGAATCGCCCAAGGAAATAGCGCCCGTATTTTGTTCTTAATATTTTTCTTATCCTTTTTCGGTTGGCCAGGATTTTCTCGGTTAATTAGATCTCAAGTTTTATCCTTGCGCGAGCGCGACTTTGTAACCGCTGCTCAGGCTATGGGAGCTTCCCGAAGCAGAATTGTTTTTAAAGAGTTGATGCCAAATCTTTGGGCACCGGTAATTGTGGTGGTCTCACTTTCATTGCCAGGATACTTAGCAGCAGAGGCGGTCTTCTCATTTTTAGGAATTGGAATTCAAGCACCAGCTACAACTTGGGGTATTTTGTTAGATAACTCAAGAAGATTTGTAACGGTCTATCCAAACTTCTTTTTAATTGTGGCAGGTTCATTGGTGCTGGTAGTACTTGCCTTTAACCTGGTAGGTGATGCTTTACGGGATGCGTTAGATCCAAGATCTGAGCGCTAACAAAAAAGTTATATAACCACCCTTTTCCGCAGACCTACTGCCTGAAATCACCCCTGCTATTGCCAATATCGTGACTGGGAAACAGATCGGAAGAGCACACGTCTGAACTCCAGTCACCTGAAGCTATCTCGTATGCCGTCTTCTGCTTGAAAAAAAAAAAA
>OGVZ01000166.1_pt1 | contig 10669 bp, 13 predicted proteins | sample 1575881 | NCBI WGS metagenome assembly OGVZ01 (sample SAMN07581520, study PRJEB24739) | freshwater metagenome | place: Singapore | collected 2015-01
AATGTAACCCTAACGATATACATGGTCAACTAAACCTAGCACATAGCTATCTAGCTAAAGGTGAATGGGATAAAGGTTGGGAGTATTGGGGTAAGTCACTCGGTGGTAAGTTTAGAAAAGAATGGGTGTATGGTGACGAAATAAGATGGGATGGCACTAAAGACAAAACACTTATTATCTATGGCGAACAAGGTTTAGGTGATGAGATATTCTATGGTAGCTGTATTCCTGACGCTATTAAGTCAAGCCATAAAGTTTATATAGACTGTGACCCAAGATTAGAAGGATTATTTACACGTAGCTTTCCTGAAGCAGAAGTGCATGGCACTCGTAAAGAAGATAGCCCTGAATGGTTAGCAGATAAGAAGTTTGATTACAGATGTGCAATAGGTGGATTACCTGAGTTCTTTAGACATACGAATAAAGACTTTCCTGGCACACCTTATTTAAAAGCTGACCCTGAAAGACGCACTATGTGGCGTGGGTTGTTTGACTCATGGGGTAAGAAAGTTATAGGTATTACGACTAAAGGTGGTATTAAACATACTAATGCTAAAGGTCGTGAACTTACACAAGAAGATATAGAGCCATTATTAAAACTCAAAGACTATGTATTAGTCAGTTTAGATTATAGCGTAGAACGCAAATTAAACGGTGTTAAATACTATGATTTTGCGACAAACGCAAAAGACTATGATGATACAGCAGCGTTAATAGCTGAATGTGATATGGTTATAGGGGTAAATACAACAGCATTACATTGTGCAGCAGCTATGGGTGTAAAAACATGGTGTCTAGTTCCTACATGGCATCAATGGCGTTATGCACAAGCAAGTATGCCTTGGTATCGTCACATGAGACTCATATATCAAGACAATGACAAATGGTCAGAAGTAATTAATAAAATAGCCAAGCAATTAAATGGGACTTGGTGATTGGTTAATGGCATCAGGTGATGCTAAAGAAGCTAACGAAAGAACTGGTAAAAAGGTTAAGTTAGGTGATGGCGTTAGAATGTCATGGGATGGTCAAGTATTTGCTAACAATCCTAGAATGGCTAGTAACTCTGATACAGACGTAGTATGGGTTAAAAACTATCAAGGACACAGACCTTATCTCAAAGGCACAAAGAATGGTCGTTTATTATTCAATGATGACTATAAACCTAGACCAGGTGAAATATACTTTAACCAAGCAGAAAAGAAAAACATAGAAAAGATAGATAAGGACTACATAGTTGTAGAGCCTAATGTCAAAAAACTTTATATACACACAGTAAACAAAGCATGGCATGGTTGGGAACAGTTACTTAAACATGACTTACCATGGCTACAATTAGGTGATGTATCTGTAGAACGTTATACGAATTGGACAGAAACAGCTACTTTTAGAGACGCATTACAAGTATTAAGCAAAGCAAAGTTATTTGTAGGGACAGATGGTGGCTTACATCATGCAGCAGCAGCATTAGGCATACCTTCTGTAGTTATATGGACAGGTTTTACTTCACCGAGGCATTTAGGATATGATACCCATAGAAATATACATGACGGTTCAGAGCCATGTGGGACTTATGATAGCGTATGTCAGCATTGCCTTCTAAAAAGCAAAGCAATAAGCGTAGAACAGGTTTTAGATGCAATTAATACTGAGTGGAATAGAACGCAGAGATAACGTCTTAAAACGCTTACAAACGCATTGTAAGGGCATTTTAACAAAAGAATGGGATGGTAAGTCAATTCCAGTCGTAGTAGGTAATTTACATGGTGCAGATAAAATACAAATATCATGTAGAGAACAAAAAATACCATATATTTTGATAGACCATGGCTATTTTCATAGAGAAATGGACTTATCTTGGGCCAGGTTTTGTGTAAATAGTTATCATTGCACAGATTGGAGACATTCTGATCGTGAAATACCTAAAGTTCACGAGTATCGTAGTAATGAACATGTAGTTATCTTACCGCCGCCAGAAAAAATATCATACATTTACAATGCTTCTACTTGGTTAGATAAAACCATAGAAGAAATTAGGAAGTATACAGAAAGAAAAATTGTCATTAAGCGTAAAGGCGAAGGTGACTTTAAGAAAACATTAGAAAAAGCTCATGTTATTGTGAGTTTTGGTAGTGTAGCAGATGTAGAAGCACTTATTCGTGGTGTTCCTGTCATAGGTTCACCATATAGCCCTGCAATTCCTGTATCCAATAACATAAAAGACATAGAAAACTTAACACATTTTGATAGAACAGCATGGTTAAGCTCATTAGCTGCTAGTGAATGGCATAAAGATGAGATGGACAAGTGCTGGGATAGACTAAAAGGACAATTAGATGGCATTTACTAACTATAGTGCGTTTGTAACTACAGTAGAAAACTACTTAGCACGAACAGACTTATCATCACAGATACCTGACTTCATTCAGATGGCACAATTCAGAATGACTCGTGATTTAAGAACAGAAAGAATGTTAAAGGTTGCTACTGCTGACACTACAGATAGCACAGTAGGTTTTCCTACAGACTTTTTAGAAGTCAGAGAAATACACATGTTAGGAAACCCACCTGTATTACTAGAGTTTCAGTCACCTGACTTATTCTTTAGAGATGGTCAAACAACATTATCAGGAAGACCTCACTATTTCACAATGTTAGGTACAGAGTTTAAGTTTGCACCAGGTCCTGATACAAGCTACACAGTTCAAATTTTATATTATGCTCAACCTACATTTATATCTAGTACAACATCTAGTAACTTGTTCTTAGCATACTATCCAGATGCTCTACTTTACGCAACTCTAGCAGAGGCAGAACCATATCTTATGAACGACCAAAGAATTGCTACATGGTCTGCTTTATACGATAGAGCAATTGCGAATATTAAGAAGAGTGATTTAGGTGCAACATATCCATACACAACATTAAGCGTAACACCAAGATAAGGAAAATATTATGGCAGAAATGAGTAACTACCTTGAGAATGCACTTTTAAATGCAACTCTAAACGCAACAACATACACAGCACCAGCAACAGTTTATGTATCACTATGGACTTCAAACCCTGGAGATGATGGTTCAGGCACAGAAGTATCAGGTGGTTCATATGCTAGAACAGCAGTATCTTTCGCAACAGCATCAGGCACATCTGGTAATGTATTAAATGACGCTGACGTTACATTCCCAACAGCAACAGCTTCATGGGGAACAGTAGGTTGGATTGGTATTAATGATGCTTCTACAGGTGGTAATTTACTTTATCACACAGCATTAGATACAGCTAAAGCAATTGACTCTGGTGATATTTTCAAAATAGCAACAGGTAACCTTTCAGTTACATTAGCGTAAGGATAAATCATGGCTCTAGTCGTTAAAGATAGGGTAGGAGAAACCACTACGACCACCGGCACAGGCACAGTTACACTAGGTGGTGCTGCTACAGGCTTTCAGTCATTCTCTGTTATTGGTGATGGTAATACTACGTTCTATACAATACAGTTATCTAATACGAATGAATGGGAAGTAGGTATAGGAACATACACATCTTCAGGCACTACTTTATCTCGTGACACTATCCTAGAGTCTAGCAATAGCGGAAGTGCAGTTAATTTTAGTGCAGGAACAAAAGATGTATTTGTCACTTATCCTGCTGAAAAAGCAATATATCTAGGTAATCTACCTACAAAAATGGTAGTGTTAAAAAGAGATGCTACTACTGCTGACGTTGCTTTAGCTAATGGTTATTTACCTGTATTAAATAGAAGTGGCTCAACAATTAATGTTACAGTAAGTTAAGGATAATTATGGCAACTCGTTATGGATTAGTGCTAAATGGCACAACAATACAAGAATTACAGTCAGGTGATACTATCATTGGCTTAACTTCTAGTACAGCACTTCAAAAAGGTGATGGCTCTACTGGTCTTACTGCTGCTACAGCAGGCACAGACTATTTAGCACCTCCTTCAGGCACAGCTATTCTAAAAGCTAATAGTGGTGGTGCATTAGCAAATGCTTCTGCAGGTACAGACTATGCTAAACCTGATACAGCATCATCATGGACAGCAGCACAAAGAGGTAGTATATCTACACTTACAGATGGTGCAACAATTACACCTGACTTTGCTTTAGCTAACAACTACACAGTCACACTCGGTGGCAATAGAACATTAGCTAACCCTACAAACTTAACTGCTGGTCAGTCAGGTTCTATCTTTGTCGTGCAAGATGGCACAGGATCAAGAACACTCGCTTATGGTTCATATTGGGACTTTATCGGTGGCACAGCACCTACACTTACCACAACAGCAAATGCAGTAGACCGCATAGATTATGTAGTGCGTACTACTGGTTCTATCCACGCAGTATTTACAGCTAACTACTCATAATGGCAATATTAAATAATAATCCTCTTGTCGGTGCATCTGGTAATCAAGGTGGCTACAATATAAACAACTCACTTCGCTTTAGAAGTAGTGCTAGTGCTTATTTAAATAGAACTTTTACTACACCTACTAATGGAAAAATTTGGACACTTTCACTTTGGTTAAAAAGAGGTGCTTTAGGTTCATTACAAAGTATTATGACTGCTCAAAGTGGCGGTAGTGAAGATTCATTTGCTTTTTTATCAACTGATACAATTAGAATATTTTTCTCTGCATATAGTGCTGGTGGATTAATCACTAATGCAGTTTTTCGTGACCCATCTGCTTGGTATCATATCGTATTAGGAGTAGATACAACTCAAGCAACCGCATCAAATAGAGTGAAATTATATGTAAATGGAACTCAACAAACATTTACTGGTTCTGATTACCCATCACAAAATGCAACACCATATTTTAATACTGCATTAACACATTACATTGCTAGATATGCTAATCAAACAATGCCTACTGGTAATTTTGATGGATATAATGCAGAAACTCATTTTATAGATGGCTCACAAAAAGCAGCTTCAGACTTCGGTGAAACAGATACCACTACAGGCGTATGGAAACCTAAAGCATACACAGGCACTTATGGCACTAATGGTTTCTACCTTAAATTCTCTGACATAGCTACTACATCAGGTTCTAACGCTGGACTAGGTAAAGACTTCTCTGGTAATAGTAACTACTGGACTACTAACAATATCTCTGTAACTGCTGGCACAACTTATGATGCTATGACAGATAGCCCTACAAATACAAGTGCGACTGTGGCGAATTATGCGGTGTTAAATCCTATTGGTGGCAATTCTTCTATGACGCTTTCCAATGGTAATTTAAACACTTCAGCAACCGCATATAGTTTACATAGATATGGAACTATTGGAGTATCTTCAGGCAAATGGTATTGGGAAGTAAGTCCAACAACAATGTCAGGTGCTAGTAATGGTATGCTTGTAGGTATATCAAATGATATTCAAGAAACTGGTGCTACATTTAATGGTGCTAGAGGATACTTTTCAAATAATGGATATGCTTACAATGGCACATCTGGGACTGCCTATGGTGCAACTTGGACTACAAATGATATTATAGGTATGGCTTTGGATTTAGATGCTGGAACATTAGTATTTTATAAAAATAACGTAAGTCAAGGAACTGCATTTACAGGATTAACTGGTGAGTGGTTTCCATTAGTTAGAACAGATGCAACTGTAAATTCTTGGATAAACTTCGGTCAAAGACCTTTCTCATACACACCACCTACAGGCTATGTAGCACTTAACACTTACAACCTACCTACACCTACTATATTGCAAGGTAATAAGTATATGGATGCAACGCTATATACGGGCAATGGCGGAACACAAACTGTTTCTAACGGAAACTTTCAGCCTGATTTTGTTTGGATTAAAAATAGAGCGGCGGCTGTAAATCATCAATTACATAATAGTAATGTGGGATGGCAATACGGATTAAACTCAAACAACACTAACGCAGAATATACTGATGCCAACGCTATAACAGGAGCGACTAGCACAGGCTGGTCGATGAATAATAACTATAATTCTCATAATCAATCTGGTGTCAGCTTTATTGGCTGGCAATGGCAAGCTGGTCAAGGCTCAACATCATCTAACACAAGTGGCTCTATTACATCTACTGTATCTGTAAACACAACTGCTGGGTTTAGTATTGTGACTTGGACTGCTACAGGAAGTAATGCAACTATCGGTCATGGTCTTGGCGTTGCACCTAAAATGATTATTACTAAAGGTAGAAATGCTGTTAATGGTTGGAATGTATATACATCTACCACAGGAAATGGTAATTATTTAAGGTTAGATACAACTGCGGCTTCAACATCAGGTTCTACATATTGGAACAATACAAGTCCAACATCAACTGTATTTTCTACAGGAACTTGGTATTCTAATACTGAAACTTATGTAGCCTATTGCTTTGCAGAAATAGCAGGGTTTAGTGCATTTGGTTCTTACACAGGTAATGGTTCTACAGATGGTCCGTTTATTTATCTTGGCTTTAGACCTAAATGGATTGTGTGGAAAAGAACAGATGTTGCAGGATATGATTGGGATATTTATGATAGTTCAAGAGATACATATAATCTTACATATAAAGAGTTAATAGCAAATTCTACTGCGGCGGAATCATCATCAACTGTTTTATCATTAGATATGGTAAGTAATGGTTTTAAATTAAGATCATCAAATGCTAATGGAAACGCTTCAGGCGGAACATATATCTACGCAGCATTTAGCGAGAACCCGCTGAAACACTCTCTTGCCCGTTGAGTATGCCTAGAGGAAAATTTCATACAGACCAGTCAGGTAGAAAGATAAATAAGCTAACATTATTAAAGATGTTAGATGAAAAAACTGGTAATGGTAGTTTTAAGTATTTAACTAAATGTGAGTGTGGAGCTGAAAAAGTAATTGGTTATAGTTTAATGACTTCAGGTAGGGCAAAGTCATGTGGTTGTTTAAGTTTTAGAACAGGTAAGGATAGTCCAGCATATAAGCATGGCAGAAGTAGAACAAGGGAATATGACCTTGAGCTGCACATGATGAAAACATATGGATTAGATTTAAAAGACTATCAAAAATTATTAGAAGCACAAAATTATAAATGTGCTATATGTGGCAGTCCACCACCTAATAATAGAAAAACTAGACTTGCTATTGACCATTGTCATACTACAGGTAAAGTAAGAGGATTATTATGTGATAGATGTAATCGGTCTATAGGATTACTAAAAGATGATGTTAATATATTAGCTAAAGCAATAGAATACTTAAATAAAGGAATATAACATGGGATTTCAAATTAACGGAAAACACTTACCAGAAGGAGTAGGCTTTAGAGACGCTAACGGCACACAGTATGCGTCTAACTGGCTTAACCTATCTACAGAAGAAGAAAAACTAGCTATTGGTATTACATGGGTAGCTGACCATGTTCGTGCAGATGATAGATTCTACTGGGATGGTGATATTACCAACCCTAAAGCTCTTGAAGACAAGCTAGAAGTCAAAGAAGATGGCACACCACTCTATAAACAAGTGTATGATAAAGCTACAGAGTCTATGGTTGACACTACAGAACAAGTGGTCACTAAAGGTCTAAAGTCTAACTTTATCGCACAAGTCAAAAATACAGCAGGTTCATTATTAGCACAAACAGACTGGTATGTTATCCGTAAAGCAGAACGTAACGTAGAAATACCTGCAGAAATAGCTCTAAAACGCACACAAATCGTCACAGAAGCGAATAGATTAGAAACTGATATACAAGCATCAACTACTGTAGAAGGTCTTATAGAGGTACTAAATACACAAAACTGGGGTGAATAATGTTTGGAATATGTAGCTTTTCCCAAGCACCATTTAGCTCATTAGCAGGAAAATTTGTAGAAGGTTCTGCACAGATCACAGCAGACGCATTTGTATCAGCATCTGCAACACGATTTAGAACATCTGCAGCAAGCATTACAGCTACTGCAACAGTTACAGTTACTACAAGTGGTGCATTAGTATTTGGTAGTGCATCTATAAACGCTTATGCAGACTTATCTGCTGTAGCATACAGAACTACATTTGGTAGTGGTTCTATATATGCAGAAGCTACAGTATCTGCTACTGGTGGTTCTATAGCACTAGCTTCAGCAAGTATTACAGCAACAGGAACTGTCACAGCACTAGGTTCATTAGTTATAGGTGGTAATGCTTCTATCACAGCCAATGCTCAAGTAGAAGTCAATTACAACAGAATTAGACTAGATAGTGGTTCTATCACAGGAACTGCTACAGTCACAGCACTTGGTGGTATGGAACTATCAGGTAATGCACAAGTAGATGCCTTTGCTACAGTTTCTGCAAGTGCTAACGCTGTATTAGCTGGTTTTGCTTATGTAGAAGGTGTAGGCACAGTAACTGCACTAGGATATATACAAGGTGAAGAATGGACACCTACACCATTTAGCACAGATACATGGACAGATTCAACCGTTTCAACAGATACATGGACTGCAATATCACCATCTACCGACATATGGACAGATGCTACAGCAAGTTCAGACGTATGGACAGAAGTAACACCAAGTAACGATATATGGCTCAGACAAGGATAAAACATGGCAAAAACCAAGATTTCAGAATTTAGCGCAACAGCAGCAGATAATACGGATATTACCAATATCAATATTGCTGAAGGTTGTTCACCAGCTAACGTAAACAACGCTATTCGTAGCTTAATGGCATTACTTAAAAACCAACAAGATGGTTCTAGTGGTGACCCATTTACAGTAGCAGGTACATTAGTATCTTCAGGCACAGTAGACATTACAGGTGCATTTAGACTAGACGGAACAGCAGGTGCTTCTGGTCAAGCATTAGTATCAGCAGGTGGTGCTAATACACCTACATGGTCTACATTAGGAACTATGTCTTCACAAAATTCTACAGCAGTTGCTATTACAGGGGGTACAATAACTAACGCAGTAGTGACTACATTAGGTGAAACAACAACTGTATCTGCAACAGCAGCAACAGGTACAATTAATTATGATGTGATTACACAAGGTGTTTTATATTACACATCTAACGCATCTGCTAATTGGACTGTAAATTTTAGAGGTAATGGCTCAACCACACTCAATACTTTAATGGCTGTAGGTGAAACAAGAACTGTAACTTTTTTAGTGACACAAGGTGCAACAGCTTATTACAATAATGCAGTGACTGTAGATGGATCATCAGTTACACCAAAATGGCAAGGTGGTACAGCGCCTACAGCAGGTAATACATCTGGTATTGACGTTTACACATATAGCATTATTAAAACAGCGAGTGCAACATTTACAGTATTAGCATCACAAACACAATTTAAGTAGGATTTTAAATGCCTTTAAATATTACAGCTGGCTCAGCATCTGCTAGAGGATTTGGATTTACTGCAAATTCATATAAACCTGGATCACAAACTTACTCAACTGCAGGGACTTTTACATTTACAGTTCCTAATGGTGTTTATTCTATCACAGTAGACTTAATTGACGGTGGAGGTGGCGGTTCAGGCGGAGCTTCTAGACCTGATGGTAACGCTAATTACCAATGGGGTGGTGGTGGTGGTGGAGGTGGTGCTGGTGGTCGTGTAACATCAACTATAGTAGTTTCTCCAGGAACATCTTATAGTCTTACAGTAGGCGCTGGCGGAGCTGGTAGTAGTGGCACTGCTGGAAGTAACTCTTCTGCTGGCTCAGCCGGTGGAAATACAACAGGATTTTCTTTAACAGCTTATGGTGGTAGTGGAGCTACAGGTGCTAGGGCTTATTGTTGCGGAGGTGATCCAGGATCTAGCTATGGTGCAGGTGGTGCTGGAGGATCAGGTTCTACATCTACTGGAGGCACGGGAGGTAATGGCGCAAGAGGCGGATCAGGACCAAGTGGTGCTGTTTATGTAAATTCTGTGCCAGCTACAGGTACAGGGGCAGGGGCTAATGGGTCAGAAGGTGGAGCAAGTAGCTGTCCAGGTGGCGGTGGAGGTGGATCTGGTATTGCATCTTCTGGTGGTACAGGTGGTAACCCAGGTAGTAATAATGGTTCAGCTGGAACAGCTGGTGGTGGAGGTGGTGGCGGTGGAGCTAATAACGATAGATCTACAGGTGGTTCTGGTGGTAATGGTGGTGCTGGTAGAATATCAATTACTTGGTAAACATTATGGACTATAAATTATTTAAAAATGCTTTATCTGTATCAGAATGTGATGACTTTATTAAGTTCGGTGAAAGTCAATATCCATTATTAAAAGCAAACCAAATATATCCTAATAGAGGCTATCCAGGTTTTACATTAAAAAATGCAACACCTATAGTTGAGAAATTATCTACATTTATAACGCAAGCAGAATTTATAGAGCCATATGATTATAGTTTTGGCACAGGTGTTAATTTTATCAATGCACAACAAGGTGAAAAAATAGGACAACATATAGATAAACCACTATATGAATTAGATGAAAATTATAAAGTAAAAACAGAATTTGATAATAGATATTGTTCATTAACTGTTATTGCTTGCATTGGTGGTGAAAATACTTTATCTGTAGAAAATAATAACATACAAGTATCAACAGGAGACGTGATTGTACTAAAAGGATTTACTGCACATGAAATGAAACCTGTAACTTCAGGTACTTTTTACATATCGTGACTGGGAAAC
>OGVZ01000167.1_pt1 | contig 10667 bp, 7 predicted proteins | sample 1575881 | NCBI WGS metagenome assembly OGVZ01 (sample SAMN07581520, study PRJEB24739) | freshwater metagenome | place: Singapore | collected 2015-01
GTTTCCCAGTCACGATATGAGCGCATTACTTCAAAATCTTTAAGTAAATCAGCGGTGTCTTTGTAATCTCGACCTGGAAAATGAGGCAAACCTGCTGCATGTCTTGACTGAGTCAGGGACAGCTTGTGTCTCATTGCAGTTGCCTTTAAACGATAAGGCTCTTCAACATTAATTCTTCGATACCGAGCCTCAACTTCAGGTAAATTCTCTAAATCTTTTTCTACTGATTTTTCTAACTCCTTAGAAACTCCAGCTAATTTTGTTGAAATTGAAAGTGCCTGTCTCAACTCATCTAGATGTGAGAATAGAGTTCTTGTGAAATGTGCATTTTGTAACAGTATTGCCGATTTTGTCACTGCTGCAGTTATATTTGGATTTCCATCCCTATCTCCGCCAATCCAAGTTCCAAACCTTAATGGCCTCGCTGTTAGCGAAAGAGTTATACCTAATTTCTTAATTTCATTAACGAACTCCGCTAATACCTCTGGCACAGTCTCAAGAAGTAGTTCATCCAGGTAATAGATGGAATTAACCGCTTCATCTAGCGGATCTGGTCGACCTAAACGAAGTTCATCTGTCTGCCATAGTAAATCGATAGCCTCCGCTAATCGCTCATTTTTAATTTGGCTCTCTGGCCTTTCAAGTAATTGAGCGATTGTTGTCATTTTGCTCAAAACTGATCGTCGAGCAGCCTCTGTTGGATGTGCTGTAAATACTGGGCGCACTGAGAAGTTATCTAGCCAATTTTGTAAATCTTTGGTTGAAAAATCGTTGCCATCTTGCTGGGCTTTTGCAATATTTTCTATGGCTTTACCAAGCCAAGAGCCCTCAGATTTGTGTTGGGTTGCAATATCTTTAGATCGATTTACTTGCTCTGCGACATTTGCCAAATTAAAAAAATTGCTAAATGCTCTAACTAGAGAAATAGTTTGTGAATCTGTAAGTTTATTTAGAATCTCATCCTGCTGACCTTCTCTAACTGCTAGTCGAACCGATTCAACTAGGGAAAGAAGTTCTTCTCCTTCTTGCCTAGCAAGAGTTTGGCCAAGCAGATCAGCCAGCTTACGAACATCATTGCGTAAATCCGTGTTATCTACCCCGACCATCATGGCTTAATCATTACAGGTTATTAATTCTCTTGGCACACCTTTTTGGCATTTGCTCCCAGTTGGTGGTCGTAGAATTAGACCGTTAACCCCCCTTCATTTCTGGAGCGGGGGTAAGTGGCGTTTAACGGTGAAAGGAGTGCAGATGAAAAGCCTACTTAACCTATTAAGCGAACCAATTCAAAAATATTTAAATCAAAATGAAAATCTAATTGCACCTGCGGCTACTCACTCACTACTTTGCATAAACCAAAACTCACCAATTTTAGTGGTTACTACCTCTACTCGTACTGCTAACGAGTTGGCGCAGGAATTAATCTCTCTTGAGGGAGAAGATCAAGTTATTAATTTTCCAGCTTGGGAAACTTTGCCGCATGAGCGACTTAGTCCTAAATCTGACACCGTTACCGCTAGATTTAAAGCTTTAAATAATTTAGCAAATAAAAAAAGTAAATACATAATCTGTTCAATCAGAGCATTATTGCAACCAATAATTGCAAATGATTTAGATAATTCTAAAATCAGAATCAAAAAAAATGAGTCAGTAAGAATGGCTGATCTGATCGTGCAATTATCGAAATTAGGTTATTCAAGATCTGATCTAGTGGAAAAACGTGGAGATTTTGCAGTAAGAGGTGGAATATTAGATCTATTTCCACCTGACCAAGAACATCCAATTCGAATTGATTTTTTTGCAGATGAAATCGATGAACTCTCCTACTTTGCTATCTCAGACCAACGCTCTCTAGATCCCATCTCAACTGAAATTGTTATCTATCCATGCCGGGAGTTAATAATTGATGAGGGTGTTAAGGCTCGTGCGAAAGCTTTGGGAGAGAAGTTTCCTCAGATAAATGAGTTAGCTCAAAAGATAAGTGAAGGAATAATTTTTGAAGGAATGGAATCACTGGCAGCGGGCGTAGTCTCTAATTTCAAATCTATATTAGATTACTTGCCGGATGGATGCCAGATTTGGTTAATTGATGAGCCAAGGATTAAAACCCGGTCAATAGATTTAATAAATACAAATCAAGAGTTCCTAGCGGCGGCTTGGTCTAACTTAGCATGGAGTGATCAGATTGATCTGCCAGTACCACTTGATTTAAGTGTCGAATTAGGTCGTGGTGGATTTTATGAGCTAGCAGATATTTATTCTCAAGCTAAAAAATCTAAATTCACTATTCGAAACTTAAATCTTTATGCAGCAAAGCCTGAGGATGTTCCACTTGATTTTCTGGCAGAGATTGAGAATTATGGTAATAAATACCAGGTTGCTGTCGAAGAGATTGCCCAGTGGCACAAAGAGGGCTACCAGGTTGTATTCGCAGCAGCTGCAAATGGCACTTTGAAACGATTTTCTGAGTTGCTAAACGCGGCAAATATCTCGAATCAGATTCTTAAAAATAATCAATCCTGCCAAGATGGGCTTGTATGTCTAGTTCAAAGTGATTTAAAGCATGGCTTCATTAGTGATGAGTTTAAGTTAGTTGTCATTACTGATAAAGATATCTCAGGCCAACGATCATCTGATAAAGATCTAGCTCGAATGCCCTCACGCCGAAAGAAGTCCATTGATCCATTGCAATTAAAAGTTGGTGATTTTGTTGTTCACGAGCAACACGGGGTTGGTAGGTATTTAGAACTTATCAATCGAACCATCGCCGGAATTTCACGAGAGTATTTAGTAATTGAGTATGCCTCTTCAAAGCGAGGTCAACCAGCAGATAAGTTATTTGTGCCCACCGATACCTTAGAACAGGTTACAAAGTATGTAGGAGGAGAAGCACCAGCGTTGCATCGAATTGGTGGCGCTGACTGGCAAAACAGTAAACGAAAAGCACGTAAAGCAGTTAAACAGATTGCCGCAGAGTTAATTCGACTATACGCGGCAAGAATGAGCGCGCCAGGTTTCGCATTCTCACCTGATACACCTTGGCAAAAAGAGTTAGAAGATAGTTTTGCATTTGTTGAAACAATAGATCAACAGGCAACTATTGATGAAGTAAAACGGGATATGGAAAAGCCAAACCCGATGGATCGAATCGTTTGTGGCGATGTTGGTTATGGCAAAACTGAAATTGCAGTTAGGGCTGCATTTAAAGCGGTACAGGATGGAAAACAAGTAGCAATTTTGGTACCAACAACATTACTTGTGCAGCAGCATTTCAACACCTTCTCCACTCGCTATGCGGGTTTTCCGGTAAAGCTAGCTGCATTATCAAGGTTTAACACAGCAGCGCAAACTAAGGAAGTAATCGCAGGACTTAAATCTGGAGTTATTGATGTAGTTATTGGCACGCACAGATTACTTTCAAAAGATGTTGAGTTTGCAAATCTTGGATTATTAGTAGTTGATGAAGAGCAGCGCTTTGGTGTTGAGCATAAAGAGGAGTTGAAAAAAGCAAGAACTAATGTGGATGTTTTAGCTATGTCTGCCACACCAATTCCAAGAACTCTAGAGATGGCTATTACTGGGATCAGAGAGATGTCCAACATAACTACACCACCGGAAGAGCGTCATCCAGTCTTAACTTATGTTGGCCCATACGATGAAAAGCAGGTGAGTGCTGCAATAAATAGAGAGCTCTTGCGTGATGGCCAAATATTTTTCATTCATAATCGAGTTGAAAGTATTGAAGCAGTAGCAGAACGAATAAAGAAATTAGTCCCAGGAATTAAAATTGGAATTGCTCATGGCCAGATGAATGAGCGAGTTTTAGAGGAGGTAATTTTAGCTTTTTGGAATAGAGAGTTTGATTTGCTTTTATGCACAACCATAATTGAAAGCGGAATTGATATTCCAAACGCAAATACTCTAATTGTTGATCGCTCAGATCTTTTTGGTTTATCTCAACTTCACCAACTAAGAGGCCGGGTTGGAAGAAGTAGAGAGCGAGCTTATGCATACTTCTTATACCCAACAGAGCAACCAATAACTGAGTTGGCACATGATCGCTTAACCACAATTGCGACAAATACAGATTTAGGTGCTGGAATGCAGGTTGCGCTGAAGGATCTAGAGATTAGAGGAGCCGGAAATTTACTCGGCGGTGAACAGTCAGGTCATATTGCTGAGGTTGGTTTTGATTTGTATATGCGAATGGTTGCAGATGCAGTGGAAGAATTTAAGACTGGATACTTTGATGAGAAACCTAAAAATAATGAATGCAAGGTCGAGCTACCAGTTAATGCCCATCTACCTCTTGAGTATATTGAGTCTGAAAGATTAAGACTTGATCTTTATCGTCGAATTGCTGATGCACAGAATGATGAGGCATTAGCTGAAATTAGTAATGAATTAGTTGATCGATTTGGTCCAATCCCTGAGGCTGCTCAGGAATTAATGGCAGTTGCTTCATTACGTTTATTTGCTAGGAGATTGGCTTTAACTGATGTTGCGATCTCTGGAAAAAATCTTCGCCTAGCTCCCGTAGTTCTGCCAGAGTCCGCACAAATAAAACTATCTAGAATTTACCCAGGATCAATCTATAAAAATGCGACTCAAATCCTGCTGGTTGCAAGGCCTTCTACCCCCAATTGGATAGAAAGTGCATCGGTAGGGGATACTTCTACTCTTACCTGGGTTAATTCGGTACTTCGAGAACTGATTGAACCAATAAAACTTCGAAGTGGTAGATAAGAGAGAATGAGGATGAAATTGTTTAAGAAATTGATCTCACCATTGTTAGCGGTATTACTGCTTGCTGGCTGTTCTAGCATGAGTAGCGGTGTAAAAGTTGGAGATCAAGAGTTCACCTCAAATGAGATTCAAAAAACTGTCGATGAAATATTGGCCGCTCGTAAAAATGTCGATACAACTGGGATGGATTTAGTTGTTGGACCAGAATTACTTCGCGATCAAGCGCAATTTTTTATTGTAAGAGTTTTGATGGATAAAATTGCAAAAGATATGTTTGTAACTGTAACTCCAGCTGATGTTGCAGCTCGTAAGGCTGATGTGATTACAAGGCTTGGAAGTGAAAGTGAATTACCGGCAGCACTTGTAGGCGCCAACCTGGCAGCCTCTAATTTTGAATCTTATTTACGCGTTTTAATTATCTCTGAACGACTTCATGACAATTTCGTCAGCTCTGGAGTATCAGAGAGTGATGCGCCAAAATTTGTTGAGCAACTTGTAATTGATACTGCGAGCAAATTAGGAATCAAAGTAAATTCTAAGTACGGTAAATGGAATGCCGATAATGCATCAATTCAAGCAAGTGATGCAACTGATGGCGCAGTAACTGAACAACCTTAAGTAAATTATGAGTTCTGAACTCATCCGATTACGCGAGGTAATGGACAAACTACGCTCCCCAGGAGGCTGTCCATGGGATGCCGAGCAAGATCACACCTCTCTTCTAAAGTATTTATTGGAAGAGTCTTATGAGTTTATTGAATCAGTTGAAAATAATGATCGAGATGCAATGCAAGAAGAGCTGGGCGATCTTTTACTGCAGGTTTACTTTCACTCTCGAATGGCCGAAGAAGATGCCAAACAACCTTTTAATATTGAAGATGTGGCTAAAACGGTTGCAGATAAATTGATTAGAAGGCATCCTCACGTTTTTGCTGGTGAAGTGGTTGATTCAAGTGACGATGTATTAGAGAACTGGGAGAAGCAAAAGGCGGCTGAAAAGGGACGTACCTCAGCAATTGCTGGCGTGCCACTTGCCCAACCTGCCCTGCCTTTGGCTACAAAGGTTTTATATCGATTAAAAAAATTAAATTATGATCTCACTGTTTCTGAGCCGATCAAACTCAAAGATGATGTTGATCAGGATCAATTTGGCCAAATACTTCTTGGTTTAATCACTCAAGCAGTTGATAAAGGGTTAGATCCTGAGGCTGCATTACGACAGGCGACAAAAGAGTTAATTGTTAGGATTCAAGAGCATGAGACAAGGTAGAATTACTTTAAATAACTCAAATATCAAACAAATAGTTAGGGCAAATTAGTGTCAGTTATTAACTCTGTGACAGCTAGAGAGATCTTAGATTCTCGAGGAAACCCAACTGTTGAGGTAGAGGTTAAATTAGAGGATAAAAGTATTGGCCGCGCCGCTGTTCCAAGTGGTGCATCAACTGGCGCATTTGAAGCCGCTGAACTTCGAGATGGTGGATCAAGATATTTAGGTAAAGGAGTTGAAACTGCGGTAAAAAATGTAGTGTTAAAAATTGCACCAGCGGTAATTGGTATGAATGCGGATGATCAAAGATTGCTGGACGAAAAAATGATTGCACTAGATGGCACAAAAAATAAATCATCCCTTGGCGCAAACGCCATATTAGGTGTCTCACTAGCTACAGCACGAGCTGCGGCTATTTCTTCAAATCAATCGCTATTTAAATTTTTGGGTGGTGATAGTGCTAAAACACTTCCAGTACCAATGATGAATATTTTAAATGGTGGAGCACATGCTGATACAAATGTTGATATTCAAGAATTTATGATCGCACCAATTGGTGCTCCGAGCTTCAAAGAATCTTTAAGGTGGGGCGCTGAGATTTATCACAGCCTTAAATCCGTACTTAAGAAAAAAGGATTAGCGACCAGTATCGGTGATGAAGGCGGTTTTGCTCCAAATTTAGAGAGTAATCGTGCAGCTTTAGATTTGATTTTGGTTGCAATTGAAAATGCTGGATTTAAAGCTGGTACTCAGATTGCATTGGCAATGGATGTGGCTGCAACTGAGTTTTTTGAAGATGGTAAATATAAGTTTGAAGGTAAGGCCTTAACCTCAGAGCAGATGATTGCCTACTACAGTGAATTAGTGTCAAACTATCCATTGGTTTCTATTGAGGATCCATTAGATGAGGATGATTGGAGCGGTTGGGCTAAGTTAACATCAGAATTAGGTGAAAAGATTCAGATTGTCGGCGATGATCTATTTGTCACCAATATAGAGCGTTTAACTAAAGGTATTGAAAGCAAAACTGCAAATGCGTTACTTGTTAAGGTAAATCAAATTGGAAGTTTGACTGAGACTATCGACGCGGTCAATTTAGCACATAAAAATAATTACAGATCTATGATGAGTCATAGATCTGGTGAAACTGAAGACACCACAATTGCGGATTTAGCAGTTGCGTTAAATTGTGGTCAGATAAAAACTGGTGCACCAGCAAGGTCTGAACGTGTTGCCAAATACAATCAACTTCTTCGAATTGAAGAGGAGTTAGGTTCAGATGCAATTTATGCGGGCCGCTTGGCATTTCCAAGATTTAAGAAGTAATTCAGATGGCTCGACGTAGATTTTTTGCAGCAGGGCTTGTTTCATCATCAAAGAAAAGTATTCAATCTGGATTAAAAAAACGAGGATTATCTAATCGAGCATTAATTGTTGGAATTGTTCTCTTTGTTGTAGCTATTACATTGGCGCCACCAATTCAACATTACTTCACCCAACGTGCTCAGATAAATTCGTTAAAAACTCAAATTTCAGATAATCAAGCAATGTTAGATAAGGCTGCTGCCGAATTAGCCCAATGGGATGATCCTGAGTATGTGGCAAGCCAAGCTAGAGCTAGATTGCATTTTGTTTTTCCAGGTGAGCGGCAATACTTAGTCGTCGGTGATGATGAGATCACCGGAGATGGTCAGCAGACAAAGATCTCCGGCCAACTTCCAGTTGGTCTACCCTGGTATTCAAGGTTGATCTCATCAATTACTAGTACCAATGTAAATAACTAAAATGGTTAAGCCAACCAACGCATTTGTGGCAGAAAAACCAACAGATAAAGATTTAGAAACTGTCGCTGCCCAACTTGGCAGAGCGCCAAGAGATGTCTCTGCAATTGCACATCGCTGTGCCTGCGGGCAAGTAGATGTGATTCAAACTCCACCACGATTAGCAGATGGCACACCATTTCCAACTTTCTTCTATGCAACTTGCCCAAAATTAACTGCTGCAATCTCTACATTGGAAAATGATGGATTGATGTCAGATATGAATGATCGATTAAAAAAGGATCCAGAATTGGCAGGTGCTTATGCTGCTGCTCATGAAGATTATTTAGCAGCGCGCGCCGCGTTAGGCGTTGATGTTCCCGAAGTTGATGGAATTAGCGCAGGTGGCATGCCAGATCGCGTTAAGTGTTTACACTCTTTGGTTGCACATTCATTAGCAGCTGGACCAGAAGTTAATCCATTGGGTGATGAAGCCCTTGCAAAATTACCTAAGTGGTGGTCAGACGCTCCATGCGAGTAGCAGCAATAGATTGTGGGACCAATTCCATCCGACTATTAATTGCCGATGTGCAAGGTGATAATTTTCGTGAAGTGATTCGCGATATGGAAATTGTCAGATTAGGACAAGGCGTTGATCAAACAGGGGAATTTCATCCTGATGCAATTGGCAGAACGCTAGCTGCGGTAGATAAGTTTGCAAATGAAATAGCCAGACGTGGAGTTGAAAAGATTCGTTTCTGTGCAACCAGCGCGACGCGAGATGCTAAAAATCGAGATCTATTTATTGAAGGAGTTAAAGCGCGCCTAGGTGTTGCCCCAGAAGTAATTACTGGCGAAGAAGAGGCAGCGCTCTCATTTGCCGGAGCTACTAAAGATTTACCTGATTCCATCGCACCTTATTTAGTAATTGATATCGGTGGCGGATCAACTGAATTTGTGTTGGGATCTCAAAAAGTAGCGCAAGCTAAAAGTGTGAACATTGGATGTGTTCGAATGTCGGAGCGACACTTTAAATCTGATCCCGCAACTAAGGAAGAGATTGAGAGTGCACGAAAAGATATTCAGCAAGCAATTAACCAAGCAGCGCAAGTTGTAGATATAAAGGCCGCGAAATCATTAATTGCGGTAGCGGGAACGGCAACCACTGTTGCGGCCGCAGCGCTTGAACTTCCAGAATATGATCGATATGCGATTCATCTATCCCGAATTTCAGCAGAGCAGACTCATGAAGTTTCAGAGATGTTTTTAAAGTTAAATCGTAAGGAGCGTGCTGCATTGGGATATATGCATCCTGGCCGAGTCGACGTTATTGGCGCAGGCTCTTTAGTGCTATCAGAGATAGTTAAAGCAGTCGGTGCGAAAGAATTTATCGCTTGCGAATCTGATATTTTGGATGGAATCGCCTTCAGCCTTGGACAGCGCTAACACTTTACATATTTAGGAAATTAAGAAACTATAAGTTATGGCTAATAATCAGATAGTCGCAGGCGTTGACTCTTCAACACAATCAGTAAAAGTTGTTTTATGCGATATCGAAACTGGAGAGATTAAAAAGACCATAACTCGGCCACATCCGGATGGCACCGAAGTTGATCCAATACATTGGTTAAATGCGTTAGAAGATGCCCTTGATGAAGCTGCGAAATTTGCCGAGATTTCCGCGATTGCAATCGGTGGACAACAACATGGCATGGTTCTATTGGATTCAAATGGTGAGGTAATCAGGCCAGCATTGCTATGGAATGACACCAGATCCGATAAAACAGCTGAAGCGTTAAATGCAGAATTTCCAGAGATTGCTAAATTAACTGGTTCGCAATTGGTTGCCTCATTTACCGCAGCCAAAGTTCGTTGGGTGGCTGAAAACGAGCCTGAAAATATCGCAAAGGTGGCGGCAATCTGCCTGCCACATGATTGGCTCTCTTGGAAGTTAACTGGATCTAAAGATTTAAACGATTTATTTACAGATCGTTCGGATGCCTCTGGCACCGGATATTTCAATCCAACTTCGAATGAATACTTACCTGAAATCTTAAAATCTATTTTGAAATCAGACCGTCAAGTAGTGCTACCTAAGATCGTGCCTGCAAATCAATTTGGTGCAAAAAGCGCAAGTGGAATTCCAATTGCGGCTGGTTGCGGTGATAATGCTGGCGCAGCCTTAGGTATTAATTCGCAAATTGGTGACATGGTGATTTCACTTGGCACCAGCGGTACTGCATTTATTTCGACAAAAACCGCAACTCATGACCAAAGTGGTGAAGTTGCAGGATTTGCCGATGCCACTGGAAATTTCTTACCACTTGCTTGCACTCTTAATGCCGCAAAAATTTTCGCCACGGTTTCAAAGACTTTGAATTTAACTTTTGAAGAATTTAGCGAAGCCGCACTTTCAGCACCAATAGGAGCAAATGGCCTGAGATTAATTACCCATTTTGATGGAGAGCGAACTCCAAATAAACCAAATGCAACCGGATCTTTTTATGGAATAACGCATGAGAATTTCACTCCGGCAAATATTGCAAGGGCTGCAATTGAAGGTGTGATGGCGGGAATGCGCTATGCAGCAGAAGCTATTTCAAAATTAAATGTGCCAATTAATCGCGTGATTTTGGTTGGCGGAGCATCCAGGAATCAAGCAGTCCAGGAAGTTGCTGCGACATTCTTTGATTATGAAATTGCAGTTCCAGAACCGGGTGAATATGTAGCGCTGGGGGCGGCAAGACAAGCAGCTTGGGCATTATCGCAAAGCCCAACCCCGCCAAATTGGAATGTATCTAATTTTAAGATCATCGAGAAGAAAGCCAGTTCGCCAGAACTCTATGCCCAATACCAGCAGCTGATTATTGTGCATATCGTGACTGGGAAAC
>OGVZ01000168.1_pt1 | contig 10653 bp, 2 predicted proteins | sample 1575881 | NCBI WGS metagenome assembly OGVZ01 (sample SAMN07581520, study PRJEB24739) | freshwater metagenome | place: Singapore | collected 2015-01
GTTTCCCAGTCACGATATTTGGATAAATTAGGTAATAAAATCTCTAGGTATCGCCTAGGCCGATACCTGCTGGCTGGCTAACCGCCAGCAGGCTTGAGAATGAGGGAACAAACCACCACAGAACCCGGTTCCTTGGGAATTCGGATACTATTGTATCGTAATCTGTGATTAAAGGCTACTCTTATGAGCACCCCTCATTCTCGGAGGCAACTTACCTCCTTTAGTTCATTTTGCCTTAAGATCCCTATATGCAAATAAACAAACTCAAGGGAAATTTATGTAACTGGAGCTTCCGTAACGTAAGGGTCAGCAGTCAATAAATGAATATTTGGCACATTCACAAAATGCGAAACTGAAAAATCCTCTCCTGGCGAAACCGAAGACACCAAATTTAATGTGGCTCTCTTTGGTACACCCAGATGTGTGGTCCAATCACCAGTCGCGGACCCAACACCATCATAAGCCCCCGCAGTGACATACGAACAAGCCGCCTTAGTGATTGCTGTAATAAGCAATTGTGTTCCATGTTCCTGATTGCTATCGGAAAAAGCCCACGCTAAGCATGATGAAGGTAAAAATCGGGTCTTTGCAAAGTAGGGAACTTGCACTTCTGCACTATTCACTGGGCCATGACAAAACACACCACCAGTGTAGAAAGAGCCAATCATTGAGTTTAACCTTTTCCGTAATTGCATCATCGTGTTAGTTCCAAACTTTGAGCCTGTGTTACCCGAATACGAATACCACGCCGGATAATCATACTTAGTTGCATCCTGAACCACCGTAGTGCCAGTGTTGTACTGCAATGGCCTAATCATCACGTTCGTTGGAGAAGCGAACTTGGGGAAGCTCTCATCTGACATAGTGTTGGGGTAATACGCATATGGAGCATTCATCCTATCAACAGGATAAGACCCCGCTCGACCTGTTACACTTTTCATTTCATTCTGAGATGCATTGACACGCTCAACCGCGAGATATTCAATATCAACGCCATTGTTAGCCACAGACGTAAATCGCCACTTAAAAGTAGATCGATACCCAACATAGCACTCCTTCAAAAGCATAGCAAAATGAGTGCGCGCCAAATTTGGAACAACGTGATGATTGACACCATCAAAATTAATGCTGTACGCTGCGTAACCCCCAGAATCAATGTCCAAATTGTACAACATATTCCTGCATGAACTAGTAGTTCCAAAATTGCCCGGAATCACTGGCATGAGGCCCTTAATCACGTATGGTGGGTAATAGCTACCGACAGCTTTTGGCGTCACATTGGCAGCTTTGCTACCTGATTCCTGCATTAAAGGTACCTCAAAGGTATGGGTGTCATACGTTAGCTCTCGCATCACCAAGTCCCTCAAATTTTCGCGCGTAGAATTATCAAAATCTGGCACAGTCGTCGTAGGTTGGAATGTGAAATCCAACTTATCATCTTTCTCCAGCATATTTGGAACAGTACCTACACCTTGTGGGATATATTCATCACGTGTATGCGACCTAGTGGAGGCACACGGAACAACAGCATAGACCTCATTGTAAAGAATGTTCTCGGCAAGTTCACTGGTTGTGTAATTACTACCATAGGTGCCAGATGAGTCATGCAGCATATCCATCGTAGATGTTTGGCTAACCGCATCGTACAATTCTAAGTCGGGAAATGACATCTCAACTACCACAGTAATCGTTGATGCGACAGGCGCTTGCAAATTGTTCTCAATGTTGACCAGTAAAATTCCATTAAAATAATCGCGCATGTTATCGGTGGAAAAGTCAGACAAAGGTAAATAACCTCCCGAATCAGTTACATAAGTGTAATTGCCGGTGGCACCACCTATCAAATTTAATGGTGGCACTGTTAGTTTCGAAGTGGAACTACCGAACCCAATATCAAAAGAAACTTGGGATGAAGAAGCTATATCCCATATGTAACTTTGAGAATGCGGGTCTGTGGGCCTAAGGGACATTTCCGCAGCCATCGTGGTGGAAGAGTAGGTTACAACTTGTGGATCCCACGTAATCCTCAACCTCCCTCGATGAAAGGTAGAACATATAGCCTTCAAGGTAACCCTAGCAGTGCCACGCCACATGCGGTAATTCATAGCAACAAAACATGCAGGAGTCATAGCATATCTACGTGATTCTAAAGAGACATCATTGCTGTGTAGGGTTCGAACGCGCTGGACGGGATGAATAGGGAGACCAAGTAAGCCCAGAGGGGCTTTTTGGGAAGTAGACCAATCGAAAAGAGCAACAATAGCTTTTCTCCTGGCCAAACTTTGAATAGTTGGCATCTCAGAATCGCATATTGGTGCCATAGATACTTCCTGTGACGCTGCCGCCACTGGCTTTGGACTGACAACAGAAGACCACATTGTTGATAAAACTGAAGTAAGCCCTTGTACACTATATCCGGCATGGCCAGAAGCAAGCCACGCTTTAACACCGATAGGCCGAGCGTAAACCTGTATTGTACATCCATTAGTGGTCGCAGCCTGCAAAGTCCTCAAAGGCGCCAACGATTCCATGTGAATAGTTCCCAAGCTTCGCAAAGATCTCATAAAATACGAATAAATCATGTAATCATTCAACTCTGCATAATCGTTAGTGCCAGTGAAATCAAGCTCAAGTGCTTCTTTTGGATACAAAAAAGGTAGCACCAATTTTCCGCCAGACGAAGAAGCAACATCGAGATAAACGTGTTGGCGCTGAGAGCGGGTGATATAAGTTGCCAAACTGTTTCCAGAAGGTGCGACGTTAGCAAGGGCAGCCTGTTGGTCCCCTGGGTCTTCAGTGCCGTCCTGGTAAATATGGCCACCAGAAAACTCAGCGTTGGGTATATTGAAATACTGAGAATCTAACTCTGTGGTCTTCTTTAATCGCTTGATGTGGCAAAAAAGAGGTCTATAAGACACCATAACACTTGAATAACGAAAAGGAGAACCGTTAACCCTAAAGTCCAATTCGAGTCCGTCACACGTCATCCTCGAATAACCCCTTAACTTCTGCCTTATAGATTCATTCCTAAAGTAATCCCACCAAGGCATAATTGTTTGGAAAAAAGCCGTCTCATCATCCCATTCATATGACCGAATGTTAATCGGTCTCTCAAAAAAGTGCGATATATCCATACCATTCTGTGTTATAGTTCTGTAATCCTCAGAAGCTCTCTCAACTGAGATATTCATCTCCGTATCAGCAAAAGTAATTTGCTGTTGTGTTTGAACGTTAGTTTCTGTAATGTTTTGTACTTCAGCGAGTTATATTAATGAATGGCTTAAACTCATAGACCACCCATTGTACTTTCACTTAGTAGACCAGCCTATTCTAAAAAGAATTTTTGGGGATTGCCCATGGTCGCTCATTGTGACTCCATTACTATTGCAGTTGTGATAGTACTATAATTTGCAATAGCGGTAAAACTAGTCAACAAGGCCCTCTTTGCTGCTACTATAATTCGCTGGCTTGATGGGATAAGCCATAAAACTCTCTCAAGATCCGAAGGTCCGTCCTAAAGAGCTCGTCAGAATTCCGACACCGATGCACACTCAATGTACACCAACTAAAACTCCACCACATACTCTTACGCATCCAATAATTGCTAGAGCCTACACTAACCTCCACCTCAAAAGCCCTCAAGCGCTCCAGCGCTGTCATAGGGCTAAAAGCTAGCGAATCAGTCCGCCTCAGAGTCCGAAAACATCGGACTCAAAGACGGAATGACGTCACTGCGCATCTTTCTATTGCGCAAGTACGTCTCCATAGTCATCCAACCACCCCGAACGCATTCCTGAAATGTACCATTTAGTTTATGCTCGTCTAAAAACCTTTGAGCCTCGGACAAGAAAGAGTTATGTGTAGTAGGACTATATTGCATCATCTCCAAACTCAAAGATAATAGAACTGAAATCATTCGTACGTCATTGTCTGCACCCATTTTCTTTTCAACGGATAACGTTTTACTAAAAGATGACCAATCAAGAGGGCAAGCATAATAATCGTACCTTTCGCCATCGATATCGTAACTACTTTTCTTCCATGTCCGCTTCAAAAATACGAGTTCTTTCTCATATGGGTCACTAACAACTTTCTTATCAGAGGAAGTATATACAATCCCAACCTCAGCAAGCACACGAGTGATCTCAATCTGGTTAAAGTCGGGACAACTAGGATGTACTGTAAGCACATTATCATCACCGTATGTCATAAACCGCACCATGTCATCGAAATTTTTATCCGGGTATATCTGTGTAAACGCATACAACATGTACATATAATTAACAATGCCGTTAATAATAACGGTCAAAGGGTGGCCTGAAGCGTTACCTCCTTGCAGATGAACTAAGTCTCCCCAAAACCAAGACAACGGATTGCTCATTTCTACAGCTAAAACATCCAATAAGCGCACAAACGAATTGCGTGCCTCGGCATCTAATCTGTAAAAATAGTCGGTATGCATCCATAACTCCCGCAAAATCCACCATGCGTTCTTTAAGAATTCAGTGGAAATCCTCTGATCGTAATTACTAAAATCCCCGCAGATGAAATTGTGGCAACCACCCCAGTCTGGTGTCATATGTGCGTAAAGTTCATCCCACTCAAATGAAAAACAATTCAAACCCACTGCAATGCACGATAAAAATCGGAATTCCTGAAGTAAAGACACAAGCATCAAATAAAAAGTCCGAATTATCAAGCACCCTTCTAATGAAATAGCTTGAAACACTCGAATCTTACCAAAACCCGCTGTAATGGCTGCGTCAAGTTCGTCTTTAGAAACTTCACTTGGCTTCCTATCTTGGATGCTCGAACAAATTTTCTTTGCACTAACAGGTTCATCTTTCACAGATGCTGTAAAAATAATTCCAGCAATCTTCCCGTGCATCAGTCTCGAAACCATTATGTTGAATCTCTCAATAACGTATTGCGGTAATAAATACCGGGACCCGCTCATGCAACAAATATCTCTCTTCGGCTTATTATAAGGGTATCCAGCACTAGATTGCATATTAAGGCCCTTGATGAACCTTGCCCCTGGTATCCCATTCACCGCCTCATCTAATTCCAGTGGTCTAGCATGTCGTAACCGCTCCACAAATTGCGGACTGGATAACAACCGGTCCAAATATTTGTTGGCTAAACTACGAACCACGGAAGGGGAAATAAACTCCTTTGCCTGAGTAACCACCTCGGCAAACCTATATTGCGGTAACCACCTCCAACTAGCAGGCAACCGTGGTACGCACATAACCGTATCCATCATACTCTTAAACTCGGAGTTAACTCTTATCCGGGAATTAAGCCACCAATCTATAAACCTACTCTCTTTAAATTTCGACTTCAAATCAATCTGACAGGCATTGCCAACAGTAAGCCATAATCTACACGGGGAACCTTCTATAGGTTCGCAAAAGTTAAAGGCATTTTTCCTGTGAAAAGACTGCTTATCCCTTTGATGGACCAATTGTCCTGCATCAGCCGGGTAAACTTCGCCCAACATATCCTGCACGTCTACCACAGGACTATTTCGTAGGAAATAATCAACGTCCTCTCTCAGAACTGGTATGAACGCACACGCTCCATCAGACGGATGGCCGCTATTATGAATTCCATATATAGCATTACACCCCCTAACAGCATTAAACAGAACATTACCACAAAAACCAACAGCGCTAGTCACTTTCATATCATCGCTTGTAAATGCATGCCCCATATATGCGTTCTGCTCCCCTTGGCCAAGTACTGGTATATTTATAACATGCCGCAATCGGGGATAGCGATACACTTGATGTTCACCTCCACTGACACCAATTGATCTAGCATCATTGATACTTGATTGAACTGTTTGCAAAAAGTAATTGCATAAACTAGGGAAAGGCGTCGTATTTACAGTCAGCACACATAGATCTTTGTGCGGATGGAAATTAAAATTACTCCTATCTATAAATAAAGCACTAGAAGATCTTCCAACCCTATACCTAACAGTATCAAAGTCTGCCGCAAAATCACTAACACACACTCTATCTGGTTGGCATAAACTAATGCGAGTGGCATCCTTACCAAATAACACCGTAGCCTCATGCTTCGTCATCAAGAAACTAGAGCCTGCTATGGCTAATGCTTTTATGCGTCTGTCAATACCCTCATGTTTGAACACTATCTCTACAGTGTTCATAGCCAACTTTGAAGCAAACATAGTAGGATGAGTGCCAGGACTATGTATAGGGGTTTGCACTGGTACACTAGCCCAAACGTCCTTACCCTTTGCAGGCTCGGTCCCAAACCCCTGAGGGCTAAAAGGTTGCATACCACCTATAATCTTAACGCCCTTCAACACTATAACAGCCGCCAACACCGCTGTGAAAAATAAAACGTACTTCCTATGACGAGAAAACCATCGTGCATAATAATCAACGCACCTATCCCAAGTCCAAATCATGGTCTCCTCGACGGCGCTACATATTGGAATGCGGATCCTGTGTACAATTTCAGAATTCATTAACTTTTTTTCCACTATTATGTACACAATATACAAGGCTATGCAAACCTGTTCGACGAGTATACGGTTTTCCATGACCCAGTAGTACAACCCTTGAAACGCTTCAAAGCGAAGCGCTATATAAATTAAAAGAGCTATACAATGTGAGTTCTCCTTGAATAATAACGTTAAATCAGCCAACAATAGATGTGGTAATCTGCGCTCAATCATGTATACACAAATGTTATATATGTAATGCAACAATATGGCCTCCCATAAGGGTAAACCCATCCAATAATAATGCAAAACTAAAGGAATCAACCTATACGCAAAAACAAATCTACTGTTACGAAACGCATAAGTATAAAGAAAATATTCAAGTAACGGAAACCAACGACCACCAAAGCCTCTCTTTAGTAATTCTTCGAATAAAACAGTTGAAATAGATGCGCAAAACGTCAAATAATAACCAACCCACTCGACCTTATACTCAACCACTAACTTCATAATCAAACCGAAGATGCTTGCTGAACCGCTCTGCACCCCAGGATTGCGGCAATCGGGGTGGCGACATATGCCGTCAACGTCTGCTCCTACCATGTAGCACTTCTTGCAAATCGAAAAAGAACTAGAACCACAACTCCGAAGCGTCCTAGATTCACATTGTGCGTGCTCAAACCACATATCGGACAGTACTTTCAAAAATTCGCGCGTGCTGCTCGTTTTCACTAAGTCCTGGCGTACTGGCCTACCACCGTTTACGACAATATATTTATACAAAGTGAACTCCCATGCATCTACTATCTGTCCTTTTGAATCAGTGTATGTCGAAAACTGGTTCATCTTAGATGGATCTAATTGGGACGTTCCGTTTTTAACAAATTGATCCTTAACTACAACGTCCACAAACACATCTATCCTACGAAGGACGGCCGCTGGGTGAGCAGCTATTTGACTTACAAACATATCGGGAGAATTCGTCGTTATGCCAATTAATGAATGATTATAAAAAATCTTGCCCTTCTTATCTAAAGCAGCCTGCTGAGTGCTAGCTGGTGCTACGTTGATAACTCGAATGAGTTTCTGCACCAAGGTTGCAATGTGCGCCCCAGTTCCTACTTTGGGTGAAACTACGGCAACGTCATCAAAAATCAAACCCCATTGGCTATTTGTAACTTCCGTATCGTACTCGTCTGTAGTATTGCCTAGCGTAGCATATGCATAAGCATTGGGATCAAGCCCCGTGCCTGCATTTCTTCTACTCAATTCTGGATGCATAGGAGCATCACTCATATATTGCGCTAATATCATTGAAATTAAAGACGTCTTACCAACTGAAGAGCCACCTCCTAACAAGAAACAAAAAGGCCGCGGTCTTGTACTCAAAGCTTTAAATTTGGTCTGCGCGACATCAATGACTATCTTGCAGTTAGCCGCCAATGCATCTAATTCAACTCTCCTATGAGGATACCGAGCCTTCCAAGTTAAATACCGGTCGTGAATTTCAGTCAATCGAGAAACTCGAGCCTGCAACCATGACGTGGGAAAATCCAACACACACACGTCCATGTTCTCCAATTCCGTCATTATAACTTGCACCTCTTTACCGGTATCACTCATCTCTTTTGAACAATCTAACAAACAATCAAAAGAACCGGTACTATAGACCGTTTTAAGTGTTGTGAAAACCACTTCTAATCCTTCGATGATGCTTGACGCCAAATCTGCACCCCGTACAAAAGTGTGGAATCTCATAGCGTTAGAAACAATACTAATAGCTTTATCTAAGCTGACATCCTTCATACCTAGAACGGTGATCGCAACCGCGCACAATGAAATCAGTGATTTCAAGGCTGGATGGGATGTAAAAATCCCTTGTGGCACAAAACCATACATCTGCCTATATTTACCTCGTATTTTTGTCTCAGCCCACGCAACAGCGTTCTCAAGCGTTGCTCCTTTATCTTCATACACCCTCACCAGCTTATAAAACTGTGTTAGCTCGTCGTACCTAAAACGCGGTAAATCTCTGCACAATCGCCAATAACCAAGATTTCTAAGGTCTGCTGACAACGCCGCTTCATGGCGTGTTTTACTGAATCTCGCTTGCATTGGTATGCTCCAAATCTGAATCTTCTCTAAAATGTAACCTATAATTTGGTGGGGATTCATACCCTCACATTCGTTGGAAACGCTACCGTTATCCCTCGTATAAGGGGGCAACAATGCCTGAAACCCCTCAAAAGCGATGTCCAACTTCTCATCCATGAAGTCACATTCTTGTTCTGTAAAATGTAGAACAACATCTGCTGCTGGATCAGCAGGTTCTTCTCTCGTCTTCTTGAAAATGTCAGATATAGTAGTGAAAATATAACTAACGACAGGTCCAATTCTGGCGTGTGTGAAAATGTCATCAACACTCAGCGAACTAAAATATTGACCTCTCAGTTGCGACCTTGCAAATGTTATAATGGATAACCAATGGGCAATTCCTTCTCCTTTTGCAATATAATAATGGTTATATAGACCCACAACCAATAAAGTTGTATCAAAAGCCAATTGCTGAGCCTCTTCAACCAAACCCTGTGTTTCTAACATCTGAAGCTTAATAAGAGTATTCAAAGCAAATATTTCAGGATCTCCTGTTATATAAACTGGATCTCCAACAAACAAAAAGTATTTGCGAACTGAATTCTTAACATTGGCATGCAAAGGAATAACATCTTCATGGTACTCAATACCGTATAGTTTTTCCAACAACAATACGTAACTACTCCAATACTTTCTATCCTTCAATTGTTCTGATACCAAGCCATACAAAGTTAACTGGTTAAACAACCATCCGGTATTTTGTATAATCGCTCCACAAACTAAACCAGTGAAACGAACAAAATTGTCACCATGGCGCATCACAACAGAATCAGAAAAGCAAAAAACAGAAGAGACATTAAATCCGTAATAAGCTCTTATATTATACTCCTCGTACCACGGATCAAATCGAAATGCGGCTGTGTAATTGGAATAATCAACTAAAACACTCTTGTGCCTGCCCGTCACAAAATCCGCTAATTGTGTCGCTTTCCACGAAATCGCCTCCACCGAATTGACTGCTCCATTTCCCCAGTCAAATACAAACAGGGGCCTATCCAGGCCATCAACGGTTCCTACAGTTAACATAGGGGAACCACGGCGGTAATACATATTCAACGCCGAAACGCCGAGCACGCTGAAGGGCTTCACATCCTTCACTGCACGTGAACCACTGTTTTCTAACATGCAAGCCTTGCACTGCAAGACCTGTTGCTGCCCGAAAACCGGTGAAATATCAAGGCAAACAAAGAAAAGCGCAATTGCGCAAGCGCGAACTCTCGCGCTAGTATTGATCGTTATCATCAGAGTACTGCGGTTTGAAAGTATCGTGCCATCACGTAGGTGTTTAATGGAAACGTACTAAAGTCGCACGTCCCAACCATCACATCAGCTTTCGCGCCCCCATAGACAGTCCAGTTATATAGACGTCCCTAATAACTCTTATCAACAAAGTTCACTCATTTTTAAGATCCCACATCCATTTCAATTGACATGTGCGCGTGGCTTCCGCCGCTACAAGTATCATGCCTAGCAGAAATCGTATACAACAACGGTGAACGATATCGAGTCAAATCTTTCAGAAAATCTATCCTTTCCATCAACTTCAGCACTAATCACCAGCAATTGGGTTCGCATTCTCAGCTACACCCCGGGATGCTCTGTCATCACAGCAGCACCCCCTAAAGCACTTTCATTGCTATGTGCGAACAACTAAACGCCGATCCTCTAATTCGAGCGTTTATGTAAGAAGGTAAAAACCTAATTGACTTTAAACCACAACATAAAGGGACATCCATTAATTATCCCAGTAGAATAAGGTGGCAATCATGCCGTGTACTTTCGCTAAAGTATAAAACGGGTGACCATAAGGTCGGCCGGTCCTCCACCGGCTAAGGCAAGGTTTTACTGTATAGGCTATACCAAGAAACCTTCTATAAAGAAGCAATCCACTAATATGCTTCAGTATTACAGTCCTTAAAGCTTAAAGCGAGCTAGGACAAACAGCTACGCACCGTTAGCCTTACGGCACCCACGTTCGGGCGTCCAGATGTGCTACATCGCAAATATCGTGACTGGGAAAC
>OGVZ01000169.1_pt1 | contig 10624 bp, 6 predicted proteins | sample 1575881 | NCBI WGS metagenome assembly OGVZ01 (sample SAMN07581520, study PRJEB24739) | freshwater metagenome | place: Singapore | collected 2015-01
GTTTCCCAGTCACGATACCTGGCAAATCGTTCTGGGTTGGTTACAAAAAACATTGAGGCAGCATCAACATGTAGGTAATCAGTTGTTACTTGCGGAAAATCTTTCGCAACCTCGTTGAATACCCGGGTCCACAATCCACCTGCTCTAGTTAACACATTGTTCTTATGAACAAGGGTAAGTTTTTTACGCGGTCTAGCCATTGCTCGATTAAAGGCATCTCGAATCACGCGCTCAACACCTCTATAAGTATTAATAGATTCCTCAATTGCTAACTCTTTATTTGTGCCCTCATCTTTAATAGATCCTGCGCCAACATAAAGTCCCTCAGTTCCCTCCCGCACCACAATAAAATCAATCCCTTTATTGTTATTAATGGGTGATGTAACACCTGGAAATAACTTTGCCGGCCTTAAATTAATATAGTGTTCAAATGCAAATCTAAGCTTTAATAACAACCCTCGCTCTAATACCCCACTTGGCACAGTTGGATCGCCAACTGCCCCTAACAAAATTACATCAGCTTTTGCTAATTGCGCCATCACTGAATCTGGCAGCGTCTCTTTAGTCCTATGCCAGTAGGCAGCACCTAATTCATAATTGGTTTTCTTAAACTCCAAATCATATTTCTTAGCAACCGCATCTAATACTCGCAAGCCTTGCGTAACTACCTCAGGGCCAATGCCATCACCTGGGATTGTGGCTAGATTGAAAGTTTTCATTCACTCACCAAATTCACAAAGCGAACTAAGGCTGCCCCAGTTTCTTTTGCGATCACATCAATGGTCTCTTTTGGAATAACTGAATCAACAGTTAATGCCATCAAAGCTTGACCACCTTCCTGGGTTCGCCCAACCTGCATATCTGCAATATTAATTTTCAATTTTCCTAGTGCATTTCCAACTACACCAACCACACCTGGGCGATCGGTATAACGCAGGAATAGCAAATTATTTGTTGGCTTTAAATCTAGATCCAACTTGTCTATTGCCACAATCTTTTGAATCTGTTTAATTCCCATCAATGTGCCGCTAATAAATACTTGGCTGCCATCAGCACAAGCTGCCCGAACTGAAACCAAATTACGGTGATCTGGGCTCTCTGGGTCGGTTGAAACGGTTGAAGTAATTGATCGCTCCGCTGCTAAGGCTGGGGCGTTGACATATGTGACATCCTCAGCTCCCATCGCAAGCAGTGCTCCCTTTAACGCACTTGTTGCAAGGACTGAAACATCAAGATTTGAAATCTCACCTCTTACCTCAACATCAATAGCGGAAATAACATCATTTGCTAAAGAGGTTGCAACCTGCGCTAATTTTTCAACTAACGGGAGTGCTGGGCGAACTGCTTGATCAATCGCGCCACCCTTAACATTTACCGCATCCGGTACTAACTCACCAGATAATGCTTTTCTGACTGAAAGTGCAACTGCAATACCAGCACGCTCTTGGGCTTCATCAGTTGAAGCTCCAAGATGGGGAGTTGCCACCACATTATCTAATGTAAAAAGCGGTGAATCGATACAAGGCTCTGTGGCAAATACATCAAGACCAGCACCAGCTACCTTGCCAGCTTTAAGTGCTTCATAAAGTGCCTTTTCATCTAATACTCCGCCACGGGCCGCATTAATAATTCTCACAGTTGGTTTTACTTTATTTAAAGCCTCACTACCAATTAAATTTGCAGTCTCTTTAGTTTTTGGAAGGTGAATAGTGATGAAATCACTCACTTTTAATAACTCATCTAATTCAACTAACTTAACATTTAATTGGGCAGCTCTTGCAGGTTGAAGATAAGGATCATAAGCAACTACATCCATGCCAAAGGCTTGCATGCGGTGAGCTACTAATTGACCAATACGACCAAAGCCAACAATTCCTAAAGTTTTTTCAAAAACTTCCGCCCCGGTGTATTTAGATCTTGCCCACTTACCATTTTGCAAAGCGGCGTGAGCAGGTGAGATAAATCTTGCGCTAGCTAGCAGTAATCCAATTGCAAGTTCGGCGGCGGAGACAATATTTGAAGTCGGTGCGTTAACCACCATTACACCTGCTGCAGTTGCAGCTGGAATTTCAACATTGTCTAGACCAACACCTGCTCGCGCAATTACCTTTAATCCCTTTGCTGCTGCAATTGCCTCGGCATCCATTTTGGTAGCAGAACGTATTAATACCGCATCTACTCCCTTAGAAAGAGAAGCTAACAACTCAGTCCGATCTGCGCCATTGCAATTGCGCACCTCAAAGTTAGGTCCAAGCGCATCTATTGTGGCTGGACTTAACTCTTCAGCGATAAGAACTACGGGTTTAGCCACGCGCCGCATTTCCCTCTTTGTAATCATCTTTGTTAGCAGATTTAACCCAAGACATCATTTTGCGAAGTTCTCGGCCGACCTGCTCAATTGGATGTGCTTCACCCTTTGCACGTAATGATTTAAATTCAGGAGCGCCAGCATCTTGATCATCAATAAATCTCTTAGCAAAAGCTCCGGATTGAACATCAGCGAGAACTTTTTTCATATTCTCTTTTACGCTTGGATCAATAACTCTTGGACCTGAGATGTAATCACCATACTCAGCTGTGTCAGAGACTGACCATCGCTGTTTTGCAATTCCACCTTCATACATAAGGTCAACAATAAGTTTTAACTCATGTAGACACTCGAAGTAGGCAACCTCTGGTTGGTAGCCAGCTTCAATCAAAGTCTCAAAGCCATACATAACTAATTGCGATGCGCCACCACAAAGAACAGATTGCTCACCAAATAAATCGGTCTCACACTCTTCAGTGAAGGTAGTCAAAATTCCACCAGCACGTAGTCCACCAATTGCTTTTGCATAAGAAAGAGTTAGCGGCCAAGCATTTCCAGTTGCATCTTGCTCTACCGCAACAATTACCGGCACGCCTCTTCCTGCTGAATACTCTCGTCTTACTAAGTGTCCTGGACCTTTTGGTGCGACCATACAAACATCAACATTTGCAGGTGGCTTGATATAACCAAATCGAATATTAAATCCATGGCCAAAAAATAGCGCTGCGCCATCTTTCATATTTGGCGCGATTGAATCATTGTAAATATGTCTTTGCACATGATCTGGCGCAAGCAACATCACAACATCAGCACCTTTTACTGCATCGGCAACAGATGCAACCTTTAGGCCCTCTGCCTCAGCTTTGGCTCGAGATTTTGAACCATCAGCTAAACCAACCACAACATCAACACCGCTATCTCGTAGTGATAGTGCGTGTGCATGTCCTTGAGATCCGTAACCAATTACTGCAACTTTTTTAGATTGGATAATTGATAGATCTGCATCTTCATCGTGATACATCGTTGCCACTGTATTTCTCCTTATGTTGGTTGGTTTGTTAATTTTGGTAATCAGCTGTGGAACTATTTGGGTCTGACTCATTCGCTGTTCCCATCGTAGATAAGGTGCGATCTGCCAGGGTTTTATCCCCGCGCTCTAACGCAACTAAGCCAGATTGAACAAGTTCGCGAATTCCATGTGGTCTTAACTCTGCTAATAAAGCCTCAATTTCAGATGTTTGGCCAACTGCTTCAATGGATATGGCCGCAGGTGATTCATCAGCAATAACCGCATTGTGCTTTTTAGCAATCTCTTTAGTGGCTGGTGTATTTGCCACCTTTACTAGCAAGATTTCTCGCTTAAGTGAATCAGAATCCTTCATCTCAGAAATTCCAATAACATTTACTAACTTAAATAATTGCGCACTCACCTGATCCAGTGCATGTCCTTCAAGATTTAAGACAATAGTCATTCGAGAAACCTTTGGATTCTCCGTTGGACCAACCGCAAGTGAATCAATGTTGTAACCACGACGAGAAAATAGAGAGGCAACTCGGGCAAGAACACCGGGTGAGTTCTCAACTAAAACTGCCAATGTATGAATAGCCATTACAACTCCTGTGAATCCCAGACAGGTGCCATAGATCTGGCAACGGTAATCTCATCATTTGAAGTTCCAGCTGCCACCATTGGCCAAACCATCGCATCTCTATGAACATTAAAATCAACAACTACTGGGCGATCATTAATAGCCATCGCAGCCTCTATTGTCTTATCAACATCATCAGCTTTCTCACAGCGCAATCCAACACATCCCATAGCCTCAGCTAACAATTTGAAATCAGGAATTCGCTTTGAATGCAGATCGGTATTTGAATATCGCTCGTTATAAAACAAAGTCTGCCATTGGCGAACCATGCCAAGGGATTCATTATTAATTACCGCAACCTTGATTGGAATATTATTTAGCGCGCAAGTTACTAACTCTTGGTTTGTCATTTGGAAACAGCCATCACCATCAATTGCCCACACTGTCGTATCAGGTGCGCCAACCTTTGCGCCCATGGCAGCCGGAACTGCGTATCCCATAGTTCTAAGACCACCTGAGTTAAGCCAAGTTCTTGGTTTTTCATAACCAATAAATTGAGATGCCCACATTTGATGTTGGCCAACACCAGCAGCAAAGATGGTCTCAGGACCTGAGATCTTGCCAATTCTTTCAATTACATATTGTGGTGAAACTGAGCCATCTGCTGGTTTGTCATATCCAAGTGGGAACTTACTTCGCCAGCCGTAAACCTCATTTAGCCAAGGGGTTAGATCTGGAGCGGATTTAGCCAGCGCCACCTTAGTTGCTGGCACTAATGCTCTTAATACATTTTTTAGATCGCCAACAACTGCCACATCAGCATGACGATTCTTACCAATCTCTGCTGGATCAATATCAGCGTGAATAATCTTGGCATGTGGGGCGAAGGTGGAAAGTTTGCCAGTGACACGATCATCAAATCTGGCACCTAATGTAATTAATAGATCTGCCTTTTGTAATGCAGTAACTGCAGCAACTGTGCCATGCATACCAGGCATTCCTAAATGTTGTTTATGTGAATCTGGGAAGGCACCCCGTGCCATTAAAGTGGTAACAACTGGCGCACCAGTTATTTCCGCCAACTGCATTAACTCCTTGGCAGCATCTGCCTTAATAACACCGCCACCAACATATAAAACTGGCCTCTTAGATTGAGCAATTAATGCAGCAGCATCTGAGATCGCCTCACTCTTTGGCTCCAAGACTGGGTTATAGCCAGAGAGTGAAACACTCTTTGGATAATTAAAGGTGGTCTCCTTTTGCAGTGCATCCTTTGCAATATCTACTAAAACTGCACCAGGCCGGCCGGTGCTGGCAATATGAAATGCTTCAGCAATTGCCCGTGGAATATCAGCTGGATCTGTAATTAAATAATTATGTTTTGTAACTGGCATAGTAACGCCGCGAATATCTGCCTCTTGGAATGCATCTGTGCCAATTGCAGGTCCTGGTACTTGACCTGTGATCGCAACAATCGGAACTGAATCCATCTGTGCATCAGCTAATGGTGTTACTAAATTTGTTGCGCCAGGGCCAGAGGTTGCAATACAAACACCAACTCGACCAGTTGCTTGGGCGTAACCAGTTGCAGCATGACCTGCACCCTGTTCATGTCTAACTAATATATGTCTAATCTTTGAATCAAATATTGGATCATATGCAGGCAGGATCGCGCCCCCAGGGATGCCAAACATAACCTCAACCCCAGCAGCCTCTAGTGCATTAACTAAACTTTGCGCACCGCTGATCTTGCTCATTGCTTCCCTTCATACCTTTGTGCCCTAAAAGCAAAACCCCTCAGTTTTATCTGAGGGGTGCGAACTAACTTTTTCTAGTTAGCGCGCACGCTCAATAATCACCACGACCACTGATGTGATCACGATTTGTGAGATAAGTGAGCTCTTCTTCATGGGCTTAGTTTCGCAGGTGGTGCATTGGCTAGTCAACTCCTGAGATACCAATCTCAGTATTTGAGCCTAGGCAGATAACAAAAAAGTATTAATCGCAGACCGCGCCCTTTGCGGCGCTTCCAACTAATTTTGAATACTTAGCTAATACCCCGCGATCATACTTATGAGCAAGGGGCTTAAAACTTTTCTTTCGCTCATTGATCTCTGACTGATCAACTAATAAATCTAAAGTGCGATTGATGGTATCAATTCTTATTTTGTCTCCAGTTTTAACAAATGCAATTGGTCCACCATCAACTGCTTCAGGGGATACATGTCCCACGCAAAGTCCGGTTGTGCCACCGGAGAATCTGCCATCAGTTAACAGCAATACAGATTTACCAAGACCAGCACCCTTGATCGCACCAGTAATCATTAACATCTCACGCATTCCTGGTCCGCCCTTTGGTCCTTCATATCTAATTACTACAACATCACCAGCCACAATTGATCCATTTTCTAATGCATCCATTGCTGCTTGCTCTCTTTCAAAAACTTTTGCAGGGCCTTCAAACACATCCACACCAATACCAGCTGTCTTACATACCGCACCCTCTGGCGTAAGTGAACCTTTAAGAATTGTAATTCCACCACCAAGTGAGAGCGGATCTTTAACCGCTTTAAGAATTTCACCATCTGGATCTGGTGGCGTTATATCTTTTAAGTTTTCTGCCATAGTTTTACCGGTGACAGTTAAACAATCACCATGCAAAAGACCAGCATCAAGTAGAGCCCTAAGAATTACCGGAATGCCGCCAACCTTGTCCACATCAGTCATTACATACTTACCAAATGGCTTTAAATCTCCCAGAAGTGGCACTCTAGCTCCCACTCTTTGGAAATCCTCCAAAGTTAAATCAACATCAGCCTCGTGCGCAATTGCAAGCAGGTGCAGTACTGCATTGGTTGAGCCACCAAGTGCCATTACAACTGTGATCGCATTTTCAAAAGCTTTTTTGGTAAGAATTTGTCTTGTGGTAATTCCTTTTCGAATTAACTCAACAACTGCAGCTCCTGATTTAACTGCGTAATCATCACGGCGTCGATCAATTGATGGTGGGGAGGCAGAGCCTGGAAGTGATAAACCAATTGCCTCACCTATTGCTGCCATTGTGTTAGCGGTGTACATACCACCGCATGCACCTTCACCTGGACAGATAGCTCTTTCAATTTTATCTACCTCATCTTGGGAAATTAATCCTCGAGCGCAGGCACCGACCGCTTCAAATGCATCGATGATTGTTACATCACGGCCATCTACTTTGCCAGGCATAGTAGAGCCGGCGTAAACAAATACTGATGCCACATCCATTCTCGCTGCAGCCATCATCATCGCTGGTAATGATTTATCACAACCGGCAAATGTAACCATGCCATCTAATCGCTCTGCCTGCATAACTGTTTCAACTGAATCAGCAATTACCTCACGTGAGACCAGTGAGAAATGCATTCCCTCATGTCCCATTGAAATTCCATCTGAGACTGAGATAGTTCCAAATTGCATTGGAAAACCACCAGCTTCAATAACACCCTTCTTTGAAGCCTTTGCCAACCTATCTAAAGATAAATTACAAGGAGTGATCTCATTCCAAGATGATGCGATTCCAATCTGTGGTTTGGCAAAATCTTCATCCTTAAAACCAACTGCGCGAAGCATTCCTCTAGCAGGTGCGCGCTCCATGCCATCTGTAACTAAGCCAGATCTTGGCTTCATCTTGTTTGGCGGATTTTTTTCACTCATGGGATTAGTTTATTGCCCTAAATGCTTTAGTAATAGTTCACGAACCTTTGCCGCATCTGCTTGACCACCAGTTAATTTCATTACCGCGCCAATTAGAGCGCCAGCTGCTGGAATATTGCCACCACGAACCTTCTCCGCTGTATCAGGAGCGGCAGCAATTGCTTCTTCAATTGCCTTCATAAGTTGAGAATCATCTGAGACAACTTTGAGTCCGCGTTTAGCAATAACCTCACTTGGGGAGCCTTCTTTGGCAATTACCCCTTCAACAACCTGCCTAGCTAATTTGTCGGTCAACTCACCCTTAGAGATTAATTCAATAATTTGAGCAACATCATTTACAGTAATTAACTCCGTTGGAAAAACAGCTTTATCATTTGCAATTCTTGATATTTCACCTAACCACCAAGATCTCGCCTTTGTTGGATCTGCGCCAAGTAATACTGTTTGCTCAACTGTATCTAGCAGCTCAGCATTAACCATTGCATTCATCTCTTTATCTGGCACAGCCCAAGCAGTTTGTAATCGCTTTCGGCGATCTGCCGGTTTTTCTGGCAGTAATTTGCGTAACTCTTCAATCCACTTTGCATCGGGTGCTACTGGTACCAAATCTGGCTCTGGGAAGTATCGGTAATCCTCAGCCTGCTCCTTTGATCTACCAGGTCTAGTCTCACCACTTTCCTCTAGGAAGTGACGAGTCTCTTGCACAATCTTTTCGCCACTTTCTAATCTATTTGCATGCCTAATAATTTCACTAGTTACTGCCCGCTCAACGGAGCGAAGTGAGTTAACATTTTTTGTCTCACTTCTGGTGCCAAGTTTGCCGCTGCCAATCTTTGATAATGACAAGTTCACATCACACCTTAAGGAGCCCTGCTCCATCTTTACATCAGAGACTTTCAAAGATCGCAAAATGTCGCGCAAAGTTGCCACATATGCGCGGGCAACTAATGGCGCGTACTTTCCAGTGTTTGGCACCATCTTGGTGACAATTTCAACAAGAGGAATACCTGCTCGGTTGTAATCTAAAAGTGAGTAATCAGCGCCATGAATTCGACCTGTAGCTCCACCCACATGAAGTGATTTACCTGTGTCCTCCTCCATATGGACTCGCTCAATTTCAACTCTAAATGTTTTGTTCCCTTCATCAGTTTCTACATCAACATCTAAGTAGCCATTTACGCAGATTGGTTCATCATATTGAGAGGTTTGAAAATTCTTCGGCATATCTGGATAGAAGTAATTTTTACGGGCAAATCTAGAAAAGGGTGCGATTGAACAATTCAATGCCAGGCCAATTAGTATTGTGCTTTCAATCGCACGCTTGTTAACAACTGGAAGTGATCCAGGAAGCCCAAGACAAACCGGACAAGTTTGAGTATTAGGTTGCGCGCCAAACTCTGTTGCACATCCACAAAACATCTTTGATTTTGTATTTAACTCAACATGCACCTCCAGGCCAAGGGTTGGCTCATAGATTGCAAGTGCGGAGTCGTAATTTAAACTCATTTTGATCCTGCTAACTTGGGTGCAAAATCGAGAATTGGTTTACCCCACTTTGAAAGTAATGCTGCCTCTAACGCTCCACCAACTAAATACATTCGATCATCTTTCATTGCTGGTGACATAATTTGAAAACCAACTGGCAAATTATCCTCTTCCGCCAATCCGCAAGGCAGACTCATTCCACCGATGCCAGCCATATTTACTGGGATGGTGGCAATATCATTTAAATACATCGCTAGTGGATCATTGCTTTTCTCACCGATTTTAAATGCCGTAGTTGGTGCAGTTGGTGAGACTAAAACATCACATTTGGTAAAGGCACTATCAAAATCTTGCTTGATTAATGTGCGCACCTTTTGCGCTGATCCATAATATGCATCGTAGTAACCAGATGAAAGCGCATATGTGCCAAGAATTATTCGGCGCTTAACCTCACGTCCAAAGCCTGCCTGCCGGGTTAAATTCATAACCTCTTCGGCACTCTTTACCCCATCATCGCCAACTCTCAATCCAAATCTAATTGAGTCAAATCTAGCTAGATTTGATGAGCACTCACTTGGGGCAATCAAGTAATAGGCAGCAAGTGCGTATTCAAAATTAGGGCAGGAAACCTCAATAATTTCCGCACCCAACTTAACTAACTCAGCGATCGCCTCCTTAAATTTATTCTCAACACCCTTTTGATAACCATCTCCTGACAATTGCTTAACTACGCCAATTTTCATTCCTTTTATATCTAACTTTTTAGCAGCTGCGACTACATCAGGGACTGCTTGATTAATGCTGGTGGAATCCTTTGGATCAAAACCTGCAATAACTTGATGTAAAAGGGCAGCATCTAAAACAGTTCTAGCACATGGCCCTGCTTGATCTAGTGAGGATGAAAATGCAACTAAGCCATATCTTGATACGCCGCCATAAGTTGGTTTAACACCGACTGTTCCAGTTACTGCAGCTGGTTGGCGAATTGATCCACCAGTATCAGTGCCAATTGCAAGTGGTGCTTCAAATGCTGCTAAGGAAGCTGAGGATCCACCACCTGAACCACCAGGGATTCGTGTTAGATCCCAAGGATTATGAGTTGGTCCATATGCAGAGTTTTCAGTAGATGAGCCCATTGCAAACTCATCCATATTTGTTTTGCCTAATATAATTACGCCAGCATCCTTTAATTTAGTAACCACAGTTGAGTCATAGGGCGGACGCCAGTTTTCTAAAATTTTTGAGCCACAGGTTGTTGGCACATCCTTTTGTGTCATCACATCTTTTAATGCAAGGGGAACTCCGGCAAGTGGCGACAATTTCTCACCCGCTGCCCGCTTTTTATCAACTTCGTTGGCTTGGGAAAGTGCACCCTCTTTATCTAAATATAAAAATGCGTGAACATCTTTATCTACAGCTTGGATTTGCTCATAATGTTGGTTGGCTAACTCAACTGCTGAAATCTCTTTTTTACTTAGGGCATCAGCCATCTGCCAAGCATTGTCTCTAACGTTCATTTACTCTTCGCCTAAATTTATCGTGACTGGGAAAC
>OGVZ01000170.1_pt1 | contig 10618 bp, 2 predicted proteins | sample 1575881 | NCBI WGS metagenome assembly OGVZ01 (sample SAMN07581520, study PRJEB24739) | freshwater metagenome | place: Singapore | collected 2015-01
AAGGAACTCCAATTGTCCCATTTATCCTAAAACACAATCTAGAAGGAACTAGATTTATGTCAAATGAACCTGACTTTGGAATACCACTTAAGAAAACAGGAGAAAGCGATACAGAAGGATTCTTACGTTTAATGGATGAAGCTACATTATATAAATTCCAAACAGCACAAGATCAACAAAAAATTAATGTTTCAACAGCACTTCCATTTGGAGAATTCTTATATCCACAAGAAGAGCAAAAGCCACTAATATTTACTCCTGAGTATGAAAGAGAACTTAAATCTCAAGAAGCTTTAAATCAAGCAAATTATGTAGCTACAAGTGTTGAAGAAGATGTAACAAAAGCTATGGGGTTTGTCAATAGACTTAAAGCTCGTCAACATAGCAAAGAAAATCAAGAAATGATTGGAGCTAATATCCAACACGAAGCTGAAATACTTTTAGATTATTATATTAAACTCATTGAGACTAAGACTCAACCTACTAGAGATTTAAAATTAAAAATTCAAGGTCACTTGTTAAAGTTTGTAGATAAATTAAAAGAACGACAAGATTTCTTAAGTAGACAACAGAAAAGAGAACAATCTAAAGCTTCACAAGAAATGGTATTAGCTAATATCCAACATGAAGTAGAACGCTCTTTTATTGATTATATGGAATTTGCTCAAGAAGTTCAAAATCTAATTGAATATAGAAACTCAATTCCAAGAAAAAATATAGAACAAGAACAAACTTTATCTAATCTAACAGTTGATGAACTTCGTAAACTTAAAGAATTACGAGAAGCCTATAAAAAGCAGTTTGGAGGTAATCAATGAGTAGAATTTCTTTATCTGAAATTCCTATTCCACAGTCTACTGACTTTAAGGAAGAAACACAAAGACAACTTTCAAATTCTCAGCTTCAAAATTATGTAACAACACTAGGTGAACGCGAAAAAGAATTTATCAATGTTTTAAATAATAGCATTGGCAGTTCTTTAAACTTTACAGCAGAACAACTAGCTTCTAAGCAACTTCTATTAGATGAACAAAAAGCAGATAACTATAAGAAAAGATTTTTTACTAAAGATTATGATGAAGAATTAGACTACTATGCAAAACAAGCTGGATTAGGAAGTCAAGGTCAAATATACTTTACAAAAGATGACAAGATCCAAACGGGTTATATGGGATTTTTTGAAGCTAATGACGCTGGTAGTATGTTTGGTGGAAACTTTGAATTACTTTCTTCTAATGCAGCTACACTAAGACGTAAAACACAAATGATGGCTTCTGATGCTTTACTTCAAACATCTAAAGCCTGGAAAGCAATTGAAAACAAAGTTAAAACAACCGATGTCGATAAAGAATATTATCAACGACAACTGAAAAATACAAATAACTGGGAACGATGGTTTAATATTGACAGTGCTGAAAGCCTTGCTCAAGCGGCTCCTATTGTAGATATTTTATTTACAACTATTGGAGAACAAACACCAGAAGAAGTGCTTTTAAAAAGAAAAGATCCATCTTTTAATGGTGCATTATTAGTGGATACTATACTAAAAGAAGACCCAGAATTCTTTTCTTTTCTTAAATCCGAAGGTGTAAGTATAGATGGTTTAAAAACAGCAGCTAATCCATATCACTTTAAATACTTAATTAACTCTACAGTACAAGCAAATGCCATTAGTCGTTCTTTACAAGCATCAGAACAATATCACACTACAGCAACAAACTGGGCTTTATTTGGATTAGAGCAGGGTCGTAGTTCTCTTGGGTCAGGAGATTTTGTAGGTCAGGTTGCACTTACCGTAGGCACAGCTGGCCTGGGATTGGCTGTATCAGGCATTGCTACAGCAACAACCTATCTAACAACAGCCAACCGAGTTGCAGCTGGTTTAAAAGCCAGTGAAACAGCAGTTAACCTAGCTAAAGCAGGACAACTTGTTACTAATCTAAGAAACTTCTTACCAGCCAATATCCCATCAACTCTAGTACATAAGTATTTACCACAAGCAGTAAATAAAGGTATGTTGGCTACTGGTGGTTTATGGATAACAGGCCAAGCAATCGAAGGATTCCTAGAAGAAGGTATTACTGATGTTTGGAATCAAGTATACGAACTAAATGAAGGAACAAGATTAAGTTACAATTTTGGTCAAACATGGGAAGCTGCTTATATGGGTGCTCTTATGGAACCAGTACTAGGTGGAGCCTTAACAGGAATTACTATTCCAGTTACTGTAACTACATCCATGATTGGATCAACTTTAGGAGATTTTTCTACATCTCTATTCTCTGGCACTTTTAATATACAGCCAACAAGATTTAAAGAACTTAATCTATACTATGACTCATTTATGGGTAAGTTTGAAAACCTAAGTCCAGAAGAAAGACAAATTAGAATTGGTACAATTACAGCTAGCTTAGTAACAGAAACTGCACTAAATCAAGCTACAAATAATACATTTGGTAAAACTGAAGATAATATGAACTTCATTGGAAAATTATTTCAAGTATTAAATGATGATAAAGTACTAGATGCAAGTAATGTAGCTTTCCTTACCCTTAGTGGTTTGTCAGTTAGACTCAGTCAGTTACATACTGATATCAATAAAAGAATTAAATTAAATGAAGTAGATGGAACTAAGGTTTTACAAATAGGTGATACTAACATTCCATATAGTCCAGAATTAGAAAAACTAATAAACTATTCAAATGGTCAATTTGCCTTTACTAAAGAAGGTGCAGAATTAATGATGACTACAATGTTAGCAGATTCTCAAGGTAATTCAGAAACCAGAGAATCAAATATAGCTGATATTGTATTATTCCTTGCTAAAGAAAAACTGCAAAAAGAATTAAAAAAAGACAATCCAAATCTAAATGATGAGCAATTAGAAGACTTAACTCTAAAGACTATCGAAACAGAAGGAGATACTAGATATACTCAAATCAAGGATGCAATTGATTTTAGTCTTAGGATTATATCTGATATCTACAATACTACACAACAAGAAGAAAACGAATCTAAGATAGAAATGCCTAAACCAGATTCGGAAACGGTTCAAGCAGTTGTTAAACAAAGACAAGAGATTAGACAAGCAATAATCAAAGAAATTGCACCTATGTCTGAAACACCAGAAGCAGCTGTAGGTGTTCCAGAACTACTGGTTAAACCAACCGAAGAAGAAATGGCTCCAACTAAACCATGGTCTATGATGGATGAAGTTACATTAGTAGAAACAACTCCTGTGGCTACTGAAACAATTCCTCTGGCTACTGAACCTACTATAACAACCCCAACAACCAAGGAATTAGATGCTAAAACTGCAGAAGAGTTATTAAGTACTTTACCTATTGAACTACAAATTAGTTTAAAGAATATTAAAGATTGTTAAGGAGATATTATTCATGGCTTGTGATATTGATACATTAGTTAAATTAAAAGAATCTTTACTTGCTAAGGGTTATACCGATGAACAAGCTTCAGCATATATTAAACTATTTGCCATGAAGAACTCCAATAAAGGCAATCTTATTACTAAAGTAATTACAGATAAAGTTGGAGAAGCTAGTGCTCTTAACGAAGCAGAAAAAACAGATTTAAAGGATTTATTTAGTAAGTTAATAACCAGAGTTGAAGATACTGTTGGTTCTGTTACTGAACTATCCGAACGAATTGATAAAACAATAGAAAAACTATTATCGGTTGAAGAAAAAGAAAGAATTTATAAGTATCTATCAAGACTACAGATTGCTTCTGGTAATATTGACGGTCGAGCCACTGATTTTATTCAAGTTTTAAAAGATACAATTGCAATTCATAAAGCTAAAGGTAATAACCAAGTAGCCAGTGATCTTGAAGCTAAACTAAAAGAAGAACAGAGAAAAGCAGATAAGTTTGAAGCAGATCGAACTTCTAGACTTACCGATAGAGATAAGTTACTTATTAGATTAGAAAATCTAAAGAAGATTGCTGAACTTGCTCAAGCAGTTGCATCCGAAACCTTAACACCAGATGAACTAAAACAATTACAAACAATTCAAGAAAGTGCTACAAAACTCAGTAGTATAAAATCCAAAGTTACAAATATTAAAAATGAAATTGCCAATATAAAAATAGAATTAGCTGCATTGCCAAAAGATGTAGCAAAGTTATTACCAGAAACAAAACAAAAAAGAGTTGATTTAGAAAATAAATTAGTTGAAGCTAAAAAGATTCTAAAAGAAGCAGAAAAAGAATTAAGTCTTGCTAAGGCAGCTGATGAATTGGTACCAAAAGATATTCTTAAAAGAAAAGATACTTTAACCAGCACTCTCAAAACAATTCAAAAAGCAATTACAACAACAAGAGAAAAGATTAATAAAGTTGATAGCAAAGAATTTGGAAGAGTTATTACTAAAGTAAGAAGAAACCTAACTGAACAAGCATCAAGAGAAGCTAAATCTTTACGCGATATTAGATTTGGATATCAACAAAGAGTAGATCTAATCAATAGTTATTACCAACAACTTGAAGAACTAATGGGTAAGGATACTAGAATTGATCTAGCATTTTTAATTACCTTAGTTGGACAAACTGCTGTTCAAAATACCATTCAAACAAGAGATAAGATTAAACTAGATGATGGTACTTACGAGGAAGATACCAGTCCGCTTACTCTTTCTGAAGCTATTGAAGCAACTAAGAGATGGCGATCTACAATGATTAATGGAATCCATAACGGATTCTACGCAACTGATCTTGCAGTTCTTAACGAGGAAAATTTTAATTATCTAAAAGCTATTGCAACAGGTCAGGAAATAGTTGATCTTAGTGATCCTAATGTTCTTGATAGAATTATTGTTCCAACCAGAACAGTAGAAGAAGCAATTAGTCAAAATACAATTGGAACTACACCAGAAAACGCTAGAGCCAGATCAGCAAAAGAACTATCTACTTGGCTTGGATCTACTATTGCTACTCTTGAAAGTTTACGAAGTGCTTCCAATTTTAAAGGCACCATTAACGAAGCTTTCTTGCGTATTGCTTTACATCAAAATCTATTCCATGTTTCATCTGGAGCATTTGCTACTGCTTTAAAGAAAACGAGAAAAAAACGAAATATCCAAACTAACTCTAGTGATAATATTGAAACCAAGAAACGATTGTTACGAGAACTTGGTTTAGATCCAACACAAATGCCTGAGTTTAATCAAGAAAAATATCCTGATTGGGAAAATGATTTTAGTAAGATAGTTTCGTATGACATTGAAACAGACGGCAAGGATGAAGAGTCAATTACTACAATACGAAGTATTCAAGTAACTATTTATGAAAACGGTACTAGAACTACAAAAGTATTTATGAACTCTAATGATACACTTGTCGATGGCATTACTCAATCCCTAACAAATGTTAAGGGATTAACCCAAGTTCAGTTACAAGAATTAATTCAATCTTTAGAAAATTATCAGAATCAAGGATATAAGGTTACTACTTGGAATGGAAATAGATTTGACTTTTTACATCTAAAAAACTTCGGAGTAGATACTAAATTACTTGCTAGAGTTGCATTACGAAGTCAGGATCTTCTTGCAAATCTTGGTTTTGACAATAAAACACCAGCGGTTTTAAGTGGAACTTATCGTAAGAAATTGCCTAAAGGTGCACGATTAAAAGAAACTGGCCAAAACAACCTACCTCTAAAGGCATCTACCGCGTTTGATGGAAAGATTACTTTTACAAATGGTACTGTACTATTTAATAATTCAGTTACTTCTATTGACTCAGAAGGAAACGAAAATGTATCAATTGAAACTGAAGAACTAATTGCAGATAACTTAAATACTTATTGGGAAGAAGGTAATAGTGGAGACTGGACAAAGTTTATTGCATATGCAATGAACGATACCGAACTAACCACCGATTTAGCATTGCATTTTGCAAAGCAAGATAGTACAGAAGTTAAGGTTGTAGCTGGCGGTTCTGTTGAATACTATATTAAAACAACCAAGCCTAGAACAAATCTGTTCTTAGATGAAACACCAAATAGCGATAATGAATTAGCATTCTCAGATATTGTCGAACCTATTATGAGTTATGTTCCAGAACTAAGTCAAGCACTGGAAAATACCTACTATGCTTATGAACTAGAATATGATTTAGATACTGTAATTAATATCCTACAAGATTGGCTATTACAGGCTTGGAGTATTGATCCCGAAAACAAACAAAAATTACAGTTTATTTCTCAGGGTCTAGAAACAAAACAGTTTGAACAAACCCAGGTTGAACGATTAATAATTGAATTATCTCAGAAAAATAGAAAAGCTTTACAAGCATTATTAAAAGAAAAGTTTAGCAAGTTTGGTTATGTAGATCAAATTGCAAATCAAGACGGAACATTACCAACTAGTCTATTTACAGTAGATCAAACTGAAGGTAGGGCTACACTAAAACAAGAATTATTATTTGATCGTTTAGATTCTGAAACAGAATACGAAAGTAGAATTCTTGAACATCTATCTGAGTATGTAAACGATAAGAACTTTGTAAATAAATCTGAATTTGAAAAGACATTAAGAACAAAGTTTGGTATTCGTGCAAGACAACTAAACGAAACAGATGCTTCTTACTACGCAGAAGCAATGAATACTATTTTATCTAAGTATCTAACTGAATACAAACGATTATCGGATTTTGGAAACGGGACTATTGACTGGAAACCAGCATACGAAGTTGGAATTGCTTTAGCACAGCTTGTTATGGATAAACGACCTGGTATTACCCAGTTAGATAACATCATGATTAACGGAGAAACCATTACCAACAGCATGTTGCTAAGTGGTACAGCAATGGTATATCAAGGTAGAGCTAAAAACTTTATTATTCCCGATAAAGGCAGAGTAAGCTTTATCTCTCCTTTTTCTCCACAAGATGAAGAAAGAAGTTATGATAACTTTAGATTAATAAACAGAATTAAGTTTGCATTAAGTTATGATTTTTCAGATCCAACCAAGTTAAAAGAATTTATGGAGTGGGCACAAACTCCACAGGAAATGAATCGTAATGATGCTATATCACACTTTGTTACTGCTGTAAAGAATACTGTTTTTCCTGAAACAAGAAGTCGCACTCCTTTTGATAATCTTGTAACAATAAACGAACGAAAGCAAATAGCCTATAGTTATATCTACAATATCCCAAGATTATTAACTTGCTTTAATCACGACTGCGCTTATTGGGGTTTAAATGCTGGTGGACGGTTTCTAACCGATGATCTTCCAGTATACTATCTAGATGACTTCCTATCGGCTGGAGCCCCTACAGCAAGAACTACGCTGGCTGGAGGCATTGATCAAATTGCATTCATGACTGTATTCAATATCAATACTCCAGAAGCCAGAAAAAGATTTGTTGATTCAGTTGTAGCTGGTACCGAATTACTAAGACAAGTACGAGATCCAGAAAAACTAATGCAAATGACCAATAAATCAGACTATAAGTACTCTGGTTTGCACTTAACAACTGCTGCTTTAACATGGTATCAAGAAGCTAACTTTAAAAAAGCTTATGAAATCCTATCTGACTTGGGTTTTGATATTAATATCGAAGAAGACAGAATTGTTACTGCGTCTGGTTTAAATGATCCACGATATAAAGCAATTGATTTAATGGTTGAAGATTTAGTTTTATTAAAGAATGATAGAAATATTTATAAAGAAAAGTTTAGATTGACTGATAGAGAATTAGATATCCTAGAAAAAACACTTGGTAAAATGACCAATCAACGAGATGATGCTAAAGAATTACTAAAGGGCGCAGTTACTCCAAGATTCTTTAGAGGTGGTTTTAAAGGCATCTTTGAAGGTTTATTAAATAAATCAAAAGAAAAGAATCTTAATTATAGTGTTGAAGAAGTAAAAGTAATTACAAAAGTATTGTTAAGACAGCTAACCAACCAACATATGACCTTAATTGACCAAGCAATTGGATTATCTCAAAAGAGTATTGACGAAGTAAGCACAATTTTCTTATCTAGACTTAAACCAGTCATTAATCCAGAAAACATGAAAGCAACTTTTAATGAAAGTTTCTTTGGTGAGATGGATTATGATACTAGAAGAAAACAAATGAAAGTTTACTTTGAAAACTATGTTAATCAATTAGCTGAAAGTTTAGTTCCAAAGTTTGGCATTGAAAATAGAAAAGCAAAAGTAGAAGACGTTAAAAAACAAATAACTAATGTTTATTCTAAAAAAATGGACGAAGCTGCTGCACTGTTTACCTCAGTAGATCAATCTAGACTTAATCCACAAGAGTTTGCTGCATTCCAAACCACAGTAAATCAAATCCTTGCTGGATCAATAGTTACTGAGTTTGATGAAAAAACTAAAGAAATTACAATAAAACCAGGACAGATTAAACGAGGTGCGGATCAACACTTAGCTTTATGGGCTTTAAATCGTAGGGCTGCTACTCCATTTAAGTTGTTGTTTGATAATCTTGAAAAACAAAGAGCTAGTACTGGTGTTCATATTACTCCTGATGACTTTGAAGGACTAATCAATAAAACAATTTTCCATACTTACGGAATAGAATTAGCATCTGGCCGTAACCATATGTTTGGTGGATGGGGTAATGGTCCAGAAAGTTCAAAACTTGCTCAAGTCAGGGTTGTTGGAGGTAAAGAAGCAAATCCACTTGGCATTTGGGATATCCAAGATATTAAGTGGTCTGAAGATGACTTTAATAGGTTATTTGCAACTCAGTTAATGTTAGATTTATTACCATATTACGCTCTTCCAAACTACAACATTAATTCAGAATCCAGAGAAAATTACTGGAAAGCCAATGAAGAAAGGTCCATTAAGGAATTAGAAGCACAAGCATTCATTGATTGGGCAGTCAGACAACCAGAAAGTGCTGGTCCTATTGGAAAAACTGGAATGACTGGTCCTCAAATTAAAGAAAATGTAGAAAAATATGCTGGTCTTCCAATTCAAAGATTTAGATTACGAACACTTGCTGGAGATGCAATCAATAAAGACAATCTAATGTCAATGGATAATTCTGTTGAAGGTCTAGCAAGCTATAGACCAATGCACGCTGATAGAGACTTTACACAAAGAAGTATCTTTGGATTACTTGAGGTTCAACATAGGATTAAACTTGAAACAACTAGAGAAAAACAATTACAGACTAGAATTAAAGATATACAGGATAAAGAAGTTCCAGATCCAAATGATATTATTCCAAAAGAATATAGAGGATTTGGATCAATCTTTGATAAAGAAGATCTTCCAATTGTTCCAGCACAAACTACAGATTTTGAAAGTTCAATTATCTTAGGTCCAAAAACAATTGTTGAGCAAAAAGCAATTAAACTTAAGAATCGTCTTCAAGCTTTTGCTAGACTCAACGGATGGGATGAACTATTGGAAAAAAAAGATTGGACAAGATTATTCTTACTGAGTGAACTTCACTATAAGGCATATGGTAAAGCACTAAGAGTATTTGAAAATGCTTCGGAATCAGAAACCTTATCGTATATTGAAGCTAAGGTTGCCTTTATTGATGGGTTCTTTAAAACACTTGGTATTAAATCTAAAGCATTCCTACAAGGAAAATATTTTAGTACTGTAGATTTAATGCTTCGTAAGGAAGACTTATCTGTTACCTCTAAAGATATTAAGTATTTAAAAGAAAAATTCCCAGGCGGTGTTAGCTGGTTACAAACTTTAGTATACCTATCAGATCGTCTAGATCGTTTACAGGGCATTAAGTTTGGTGTTGTAATGCAACCAGGAATTATTGTTAGAGGTGGTCCTGGATTGGTAAAAAACCCAACTAGATCACAACCAAATAATATTCACGGACTTGAAGTACTAGTGCTATACAATGCTATTCTTGGTTCTGAAGCTTTCAGGAAAGCCGCCACTACATACTTAAAAGCAAAAGAACCAGGAATATACGCAAAAGTTCAAAAAGATTCAAATGGATTTGTTCTTCTAGAAGGACTTGGTATTGAAGTATCTAAGCAAATGATCATGGAAATCATTGAACAAGGATTTACAAATAAAGAAGATTTAGCTAGTGAATTAAATCGTAAGTTTTTATTTGTTGTAAATGGATTAGATATTAATATGGTTCCATTTGAAAGAGAAGTTGAAACAAAACAAACGGGACCAATTGCCGTTGAGGTTCCTGGTATTGGTTTAGTAAAAATTAACAGTACCGTAGATAATCCAAATACCCTTTGGGCATTTACTCCTGATATGATCATTGAACTACTCAACTCCTTGGAAAATAATGATCTATTTGTAAATGTAGAACTAGCCTATCAAACCAATAAAGCAATCGCTACTGAAGAAACAGACTTAGATGTATTAATCCAGGAACAAGAAAAACAATTATTTGCTGATATGGCTGCTAATGAAGAAGAAACATATGATGCCTTGATGCTTCTTCATTCTGTAGAAGTTGATTCAGATTCCAACCCAGCACTAACAGCAAATAATTATTTATCTGTATTTTGGATTTTACTAAGTGTTTTAACAATATTAAGAGCATCAGTTTTTAGTTTAATACGGCTTTGTTTTGATAAACCAGGTTGAATAAATGTAATAATATTATCTAGTTTGTTTAC
>OGVZ01000171.1_pt1 | contig 10606 bp, 10 predicted proteins | sample 1575881 | NCBI WGS metagenome assembly OGVZ01 (sample SAMN07581520, study PRJEB24739) | freshwater metagenome | place: Singapore | collected 2015-01
GTTTCCCAGTCACGATACCGGAGCCCTCCAATAGATCCTCGTTAAAGGTTTTAAACTGTACTGTTTCCCAGTCACGAATAAGTAAGGCAAGAAAGTATTCTCAGAGATGGAGAGAGCAACATCAGCGAGTGGACTATTCTCTTTCAATAGATCAGACTTGATGATCACTGGCTTTGGCTCATCCATTGAGTTCTTTTCAGGTGAGAGACCTGACAACATCCGAGGCAATACCTTTGATTACATGGTAGTGGATGAGATGGCCTTCACAAGACCAGAGTTGTGGGATGAGGTATTGAGTGCAACTGTCTTGGTCAAAGGCAAGAAGATAATCTTCATATCAACACCGAAAGGCAAGAATCATTTCCATAGGTTATGCATGCAACCTAACTATGATGATAGATATGCTTACTTTCATTTCACATCCTATGACAATCCGATGATTGATCCAAGAGAATTGGATGAGAGAAAGAGGTCACTGCCTGACTATGTGTTCCGACAAGAATACTTGGCTGAGTTCATTGACAATGCCAGTGGTATATTCAAGAATGTTCATGAGTGCATTGGTGAAGGAGCCAAGACAGCCAAGATGTATGGTGGCCTTGACATTGGTAGAGCTGATGACTACACTGTGCTAACTATCATCAACCAAGATGGTCAGATGGTTGCGGCTCATAGATGGAGGCATGATGAATGGACCAAGATAATTGAGAAGGTTGCAACCATCATCAAGCAATACAATGCAACTACATTGGTGGAGGTTAACAACCAAGGTGATGTATTCTTTGAGATGCTATCAACAAGGTGCAAGAATATGATACATCCATTTGTTACAACATCCAAGACTAAGCCAATAATCATTGAGGATTTGGCTGTTGCATTTGAGCAATCTGCAATCTCAATCATCAATGAGCAATGGTTAATTGATGAGCTTGAAAATTTTAGCTATATTTACAATCCGAATACAAGGTCAGTGACTTATTCAGCTCCATCTGGTTTACATGATGATGGTGTGATATCAACGGCCTTGGCTTGGAACTCCAGGAAAGAATATGCTAACCGAGGAAGATATATGGCTTTGAGAGTATGAGACAACTTGAGATAAAACTACCAACCACAATCAGTGACTGCACACCAGAACAGATGACTCGATGGCTGATGATGGCTGATGCAATGAAGGACAATAAGGATGACATCACACAGTTCTTAATCTTCCAATGTCAGTTGCTGAGTCTATTCAGTGGAGAGTCAATCAACAAGATCAAGAGAGCTGATGTTGACTCCATCCAAGAGGCCTCAACTCATATGCTCAAGCTGTTGACATCCTATCACTATCAAGAGCCAAAGGAATACATCACCATTGAAGGCCAAGAATATAGACTGGAGAAAAACTTTGGACATGTCTCAACTGGTCAAATCATTGACTTGAAACTGATTGAGGATATCAGTCAAGATCCATGTCAAGCATTGGCAATCATGTATGTTGAGAAAGGGATGGAGTATTGCCAAGAGGATGACAGAGGAAGGACTCTCAATCCTAATGATAAAAGGTACAACATATTTAAAGAACACTTTCCAGGTGATGAATTTCTAAATTTCTTCAGTTTTTTTTTAGACTTATCAGAGAGGCGGAGGCTCGCTATCTTGGGGATTCAGATGGCGAGGCAGAGGATGGAGATGATGAAGGTGGAGCAAGACCTGAAGATTCAGAGTGGTTTAATTGGACCACTATCTTACATAGACTATCCAAAGAGATGGGAGTCAGTGTGGACAAAGTTACACAACAGCCTTATGTGAAAACTTTATTCTGGATGAACTACTTTAAGCTGTGTGATGAAAAAGAACATAAACGCATATTAAGTAATGGCAGAGCTTGATTTTCTTGATGGTATTGATTTAGGTATATCAGCTCAAGAGGTTGCTAATAGACCAATGACTGGATATGAAAAATTCATCACTGAGCTATCCAATAAATTAATTGATGAGTTTAGAGATTACATTGGAAAGAATGCCAAGAACACTGGAGGATTGCAATCATCAGTTGCTTATGTTCCAACAGGGACTCTATCATTCAGATTAGATGCTGATGATTACTATCCATTTGTGGATCAAGGAGTCAACGCTGTTGGGACCAATAATTATGGGAGTCAATTCTCATTCAGATATCCTGGAGTCAGTCACAACATGGCAACAGCTATCAGCCAATGGAAGGGGCTTGACATGTCGCATGCTTATGCTGTGGCATCAAACATTAAACAAAGAGGATTGAGACCAAAGAGAATAACTGAGAATGTCATCACTGATGATGTCTTGAATAGGATAGCTCTTGACTTGGCAGAGGTCACTGGTTTAATGTTTGAAATTACATTTGATAAAAATACAGAATCATGGCAGTAACAATATATGATGAGCCACAACTAATTGCACCAACTGGAAATCCATTGGTGTTCACATTCAGCAGTGATCAGACTGCACAACCTAATTTCTCATTCATTGTTGAGTTGTATATTAACGGCACATTGAGATTGACTCAAGAGGTATTCAGGCAATTCAATACACTTGGAAGGATAGATGTATCTGAGGCAGTACAAAGTACATTGACAAGTCCATTGGTAGTTGATGGCACATTGACAACATTCTATGATACAGCCATTAATGAATATTACATCATTGTTTATGAAAAGTATGGAACGACTCCGACAATTCAAGCCAGTGACACAAGCACAACATTGTATGGATTCAATGCTGCACTGAGACATCAAGATTGGATTAACTTTGATTATCAAGATTATGATGCCAGTACAAACAATCCATCAACTCCAGGAACATTGCTATTGACATCATTTCCAAGAGCTAAGAAGTATTTTTGTGGATTGGATGAGAGGATATTCTTGGGATCACTTTGTACAGATACATCAGTCAATGTCAGATTCAGATTGAAGGATATTACTGGAGCAACCATTGCCAATGTCTTGACAAGTATCACATTAGACAAGTTGCTTGTTGTTGATGCATCTCCTCAGACAATCATTGCCAATACAAGTGTGACTCAAGCCAACTTTGATGATGCAGCATATTATGAGGTGATTATCAGAGGGACTGGAGCTGGAGGTCAGAATGGATCATCAGAAACTTTTGTAATCTGGATTGATACTGAATGCAAGAGATATGAGACAAGGAGATTGCATTGGTTGAATAAATTTGGAGTATGGGATTCATTCACATTCTCATTGGTATCAATTGACTCAACAACAGTACAGAGCTATGGATATCAAAGAGAGAAAGGAGTCTGGGATAATACCAGTTATACATATCCTCTTTATCAAGGAGAGAAGGTTGATTTTGCCAAGACAGCATCTGATCAGTTGACATTGAACTCTGACTGGATTAATCAAGATGTTCAACAATGGTTGGTCAGAGAATTGCTTGAATCACCATCAGTATATCTTGAGGTTGACAATGGAACTGACTTTGAGCCAGTTAAGGTAACCAATCAAAACTATCAGTTCAAGACAAGGAGAAGAGATGGCTTGATTCAGGAGCAAATTACAATTGATAGAACATACACATATAGATCACAACTGAACTAATGGCTGGAGAATTATTCATTAATGGGAGGCTTGTTGACATTAACCAAGATGCTCCATTTCCTTTGACATTCAATATCAATGACATCAAGGATCTGAATGCAAGGAAGGGTAACAAGTCTAAGACAATCACATTGCCAGGAACAAAGAATAACACAGCTCTCATGCTCAGCGTATTCACCTTGGCAGCAACTGAGAATATCTCTGGAACTGATTCTGATTTTGTTGACTTTGATCCATCCATAAAGGCAGAGGCACAATACTATCAGAATGGATTGCTTGAATTCAATGGTGTTGCTCAGTTGATGAGTTGCAAGCTATTGGATGGAGTATGGTCATTTGACATTACCTTAGTCAGTGATACAATCGACTACATCTCAAGGCTTGCCAAGATTAAGGTCAATGAGCTTGGATTCTCAGAGTACAATCATGCTCTGACTTATGCCAACCAACAAGATACTTGGAATGGTGTCATCCAATTGAATGGATCACCATCCAGCAATCAAGACTCACAAGGGTGGACTGGCAAGGGGTATTACTACGGCTTGATTGATTACGGGTTCACGCGACCAACACCATCCACCTTTGGAGTTGAGCATATTCCTCCACAAGTATTTTGCTATGAGATATTAGAGAAGGCATTCAACTATTGTGGCATAACATGGTCCAGTAACTTTCTTGAAAGTCAACTATTCAAGAAGATGTTGATGGCATATCCTGGAGGGGACTTGCCAACCATCACACAAGCTCAAGCTGATTATGATTCATTGTTCACAACAGAGGACAACAATACAAGTGGTTATATTTTTAGTGGCTCAATACTAAGTTACAGCGATCCTGAAGGGCCAGGAGGATACATCAATACATTTGACCAGCAATTTGCTGATAATTATGATTGCACAGTTACTCAAGATAATTTGAGTCAAGCTCAGACAACTGATCCATTGAAGTTTGTTGCAGCAACTGAGGGATTGTATAATGTTAATTATCATGGAGATCATGATGTTGACATCACCATTACTGGTAATGGCTCTGGAGCATATACAATCAATGGAGCTTATTCTGTCAGGATATTCATTTATAAGAATAACATTCCAATGTGTCAAGATGTTGTTTATTCTGGATTCATAACTGGAGCCACAACATCATTGACATTCACATTTGATTATTCAAGGCAGTTCAATCTACTAATCAATGACCAGATCACAATAAAGCTTGGTTTATTTATAAGCAACACAACCATTCAAAGATTGAACATAACCAATGCAACAACAACATATCAGATACAAAGCAACACAGCCGAGCTTGACATATTAAAGCAACAGCAATCATTAACAGCTGGAGGCACAGTATTCCTGGACTCATTCCTTCCTGACATGACATGTGATGTGTTCTTTAAAGGACTTGTCACTGCATTCAATTTATTTGTTAAGCCATCAATAGCTGATCCAAGCATTCTTGAGATTGAGCCATTGTCTGACTTTTATAATTCAAGCGGTGATGCTATTGATTGGAGTGCAAAACTTGACAGAGGCAAGGAGATCACCATTGAGCCAACAATCAACTTTAGTTCAAAGAATTACAGATTTAACTTTGAGCAAGAGGATGACTATTGGAATACAAGATATTTTGAAGATGTCCAGGAGCAATATGGTTCATTTTTGATTGAGAGTCAAAGTCAATTCTCAACAAGTGACACACAATTCAAGTTGCCATTCAGCCAAAAGTTGTTGGTTCGTATTCCTGAAGATTCACCAGGATCATTCACTGATTTGATTGTTCCAAGATCATTCCAAGTTAAGTTTGATGAGGCTGGCAATGGTACAGTTGAAAAGAAAAAAGGCAAGCCATTCCTGGTGCAACTTGGTGGATTAAGGACTGGAGCATGGGAGCATAGAGATGAGGATGGTATATCCAACAATGAGACTGACTATCCTTATGTGGGCCATCTTAACAGCCTTGACTCACCTACATTTGATTTTAATTTTGGAGTCCCTAATTATGTTTTTTGGGCCACAACTAACTACACAACAAACAACTTATTTTTATATCATGAAAAGTTTATCAAGGAATTGATATCAAGATATGGAAAGCAAGTGACATGTTCAGTAATGCTGAGGCCATCAGACATCAATAGCCTTGATTTCAGAAACTTAATCCAGATTGATGGTGTTGTATATCGGTTACTTAAGGTTAGTGATTATCAGAGTGGAAAGAATACAAGCACAGTTGTCGAACTGATTCGCATAATAGAGGGAGAAGGTATTCAAACAACAATAGTGACTCCACCATATGATCCATATACTGATCCATTGGCAAGATACACATCAAGTGATGATGCAAGGATTACAGATGATGGTCAGGTTAGATTCATAAACTCATAACAATGGGAGTAAAAATACAAGACATAACATCCAAGAGTGCTAAAATTGCAAGCACAGATTTGATTGAGATAGCTCAAGTAAGTGGAGCAACATATGTCTCAAGGAAAGTTACCGGAGCAGAGATCAATGAATTGAGTCTTGACACATCTCCACAGCTTGGTGGCAACTTAGATGTGAATGGCAATAGTATTGTAAGCACATCCAATGGTAATATCAACATCACACCAAATGGAACTGGAGCTGTTGTGATTAACATTCCAATCAACACTAAGACAGCATCTTATAAAATTGCATTGAGTGACAATTGCAAGATGGTTGAGATTAATAGTGCTGGAGCTGTTAATTTAACCATTCCTCCTAATTCATCCACAGCATTTCCAATTGGAGCCAATGTATTAATTGCTCAATATGGTGCCGGTCAGATATCTGTCATAACTGATCCAGGAGTGACATTGAGATCAAGTGGAGGAAAAACAAAAATAGCGGCTCAATATGGGATAGCTACATTGATTAAAAGAGATACTGATGAATGGTATCTTGCTGGAGATATAACAACATAAAAATAAATTAAAATGGCAGTATCAGATAGCGTGCTTGTTGCACAACAAGGCACATTCATAGTTAATAATACAGTTGAGAAAGTAGTGGCTCATGATGCCATTGCCGTATTGGAGGACACTGTATTTTCATCCATCAAAGTTGGTGGTGTTGATGTCAAATCAACATATATTGCAGCAACAGCCACAGCTGTGAAAGCTGGTGCAATTATCAGACCTATTAATGGAGCCAAGTTCAGTGCGGTGACATTGACATCTGGTTCAGTTTGTTTAGTATTATGAATGGTATTGGATACGGCAATAGTATGTTTTTAGCAACACATGGAATATTATCGAGAGGAGGAGTTGCTCCATCTCTATTACTTGACACATATACAAACGCAGCTGTTGCTTATTCTTTGCGTAAACTAAGAACATCATATGCAGGTAGTGCAATAAGAGTAAGGCGTTCAAGTGATAATGCAGAGCAAGATATTGCGTTTGTAGGTAATGATTTAGACACAAGTTCATTACTTACATTTTGCGGTGCTGGTAATGGCTTTGTAACAACGTGGTATGACCAAAGTGGTAATGCTAATAACTCAACACAAGCAACGGCAACAAGTCAAGCTCAAATTGTTTCAAGTGGTGCTTTAATTTTAAGCACATTTACAAGTAAAATTACTACAACTTGGACAGATGATTCATATGCATTGACAACTGGAATAAGCCCAAATACAAGGTATTTATCATTAAATGTAGTTAATAGAACGGCAACAACCAATGATTTTTATTCATTAGGAACGGCAACTTTTGGAGGTGGTGCTAATAATCAAACGCCATTTTATTGGGCTGCTACAACAGGTAATATAAATAGTTATATGCCAACGGCTGTCACTCATGGGACAAACAATACAACGGGGGCATTTATAGTTACATCAGAAAAGAATGCAAGTAATTTAAAGACCGTTTATGTAGATGGAGTTGCCTTAGCAACAACAGCAACAGAGTCGCCAACAGCAGGTAATAATTTTATTTATTTTGGTAGGTCAGGAAATAATTTTATAACAGGTCAATTATCAGAGTACATCTATTGGAACTCAGACCAAAGTGCAAACAGAACAGGAATAGAAACAAACGTAAATACTTATTGGAATGCTTATTAACGGCTACAAATACACGAATGAACAAGAGGCTATTGATGCCAGAAAGGCTTGTGCTGATTATTACGGTTTACCAGTTGCACCTGATGATGTTACTCAATATTGGGTTGACTACAATACAGCTGAACTTGACAATCCTATATTTTGGTATATTGTTTTTGATGAATCAATTAGAGTTATATTAGGAGATCCAACAACATTTGAAGTTATAACACAAGAATAATGGCTGAAAAAACAGCAGTATTTTCATTAAAGGTTGACACTGGCAAAAGTGTTCAAGATATCCAGGCATTTGATAAAGCTGTTGAGAATCTTAATGCTGATCTAAAGGATACATCCAAGACAGCACAAGATGCATCAACCAAAGGAATGCAAGACTTTGACCAGAAACTTTCTGAACTTAATCAAAGGCTTGAGACTGGTGGCTTGACTATGCGAGAGATGACCAAGTTGATGAAGGATTATCAGAACTTGGCAGCTCAAGCTGGAGCTGAGACTCCTATTGGAGCACAAGCAATCAGAAATGCGGCTGGATTAAAGGATGAGATTGGTGATCTTAAAGCTCAGACAACAGCACTATCATCTGACTTTGTTGGTCTTGATACCACATTGAAAGGAGTTGAAACTGGAGCAGCTGCATTCCAAGGAATTCAATCAGCTGTTGCATTGACTGGTGTTGAATCTGAGGCATTGACTGAGACAATGGTTAAGTTGCAAGCTGCACAGGGATTGGTCAATGCTGTCAGTATTGTTGCCAACAACTTGAATAAAGAGGCTATCCTTGGAATTCAAATCAGAAACGGCCTTGAGAAAGCTAAGCAATTTATCTTGACTGGATCTATTGCACCAGCATTGGCAAATGTGGCAGCAACACAAGCTCAGAGTGGAGCCAATGTTGCTCTTGCTACATCAACAACTGGAGCAACCACAGCAATGAAATTATTCAGACTTGCATTGATTGCAACTGGTATTGGAGCTCTTGTCGTTGGTCTTGGATTGTTGATTGCTAACTGGGATAAAGTTACTGAGGCAGTGAGAGGTGCAATCAAATGGTTTGATAAACTTGGTCCAGTTGCCAAAACTGTTGTGAGCTTCTTATTTCCAATCATAGCAGTTGTCAAAGGTATTGTCTCAGCATTAGAATACTTTGGTGTTGTTGATGATGAGATGACAGCTAAGATGAGAAAGAATGCAAATGAGAGAATCAAACAGCATGAGAAAGAATACAATTCAAAAATAAACACAGAAAAAAAGAAAGCCAGAATAGTTGATGAAAATTATGCTCAAGAAATAAGACTGGCACAAGCATCTGGAAAAGCAACAGAGGAAATTGAAGAAAAAAAGTTGCAAGCCGCATTAAAGACTGGAAGATTACTATTGCAAGAGCATAAAAATAGAATTCAACAAATAGAGGAGGAAATTAAATTTCAAAAGGCTCTCAAGAATATAGATGATGAAAAAATAAAAAGCCTTGAAAAAACACTTAAAGATACTAAGAAAAACAAGGATGAACAATATAAAGAGAATGTTAAAGCAAAGAATGATCTTGAGGTATTAAGAGCAGAGGAGGCAAAAGCTGAGGATGATGCATCCAAGGCAGCAGCTGATAAAGCAAGAGCAAGAGCTGAGAAGAGAAGAGAAGAGGCAAAGAAAGAGGCTGAGAGATTGGCAGAGTTAGCAAGAAAAGCAAATGAGGAAAGAATTAAAGCTGAGGATGAGCAATTCCAATTGAGTCTTGATTTAATGGCTGAGAGTCAAGAGAAAGAACTTTTGATGTCCACAATCAAGTATGATAAAATGAGGGATCAAGCACATGGAAATGCTGAATTGTTGTATCAAATATCAGTGCAAGAAGGTGCTGAAAGAATAGCCATTGTCAACAAGTACAATCAAATGGAGCTTGATAAGATTGCTGAGGCAGAGGCTAAGAAGAGAGCCATCAGAAAGCAATTTGAATCATTCTTGAATACTGACCAAGAGAATGAATTGCAAGATCTTGAGGATTGGTACAAGCAACAAGATGCAATCAATACTCAAGGAGCTTTGGATGAGGAGGAGCAATTTGATGCATTACTTAAATTGAATAAACTGACATCAAGATGACTGGTAGATCATACGAAGAGGGTATCAAGAGCACCCTAGTTGATCAGGGCTACAGCAATCCAGTTTCGATGGGCACCAGAATAAAGGATGTAAAGTCTGCAACATACATTCGTACTAGCTCAATTCGATATGAAGGAAAAGGATTCTTGCCTAATAGCAAGCTATATGCATTTTTCGACGATCAGAACGTAACTAAGTATTGTCACCCAGATGCAGGTAGTGGAGAAAGAACTGAAAATCCAACGAACGTATTCAAGGGCCCTTATCAGAGTGCGGCAAAACTGAAGATAGGATTCGAAGAAAGTGCAATTTACTTCGAAGATTCTGGTGTTGCTGGTCAAGAAACTATATTATTCACAGCCGATGGATCAACACAAGCGTTAGCTGATGTCACTTACAACTCTGTATACACAGCAAGACCTACCGACAACGCCATACTTTCTGGTCTTGTTACATATCAGCAAGAAAGTGGTGCATATGTTCTCACAGGGTCAACGACAAGTCTTCTTGTGACTAAGCCCGCAAACTACTCATATGTGTATACAGACACCGTAGGTGGAGCGAACGCCACTTTAACAATCACAAGAAATGCCCCTGCCACACAACCAGGAACAGATACTCTGTCTAACACAAAGTTTAACTTGGGTGCTGATGTAAAGATTACTTATACAGTAGATGCGAACACATACACAGGAATCAGAGCAGTGACGTCGATAATTCGTTTGAGTTCTGCAATTCGCTCTTGGCGTTGTTTGATGAGTCTTTGTGCATGTTGGATACAGAGTTTAGCTGTTTCAGTCATTGCGATACCGCGCAGAGCATTCTGGACGGTAACC
>OGVZ01000172.1_pt1 | contig 10547 bp, 8 predicted proteins | sample 1575881 | NCBI WGS metagenome assembly OGVZ01 (sample SAMN07581520, study PRJEB24739) | freshwater metagenome | place: Singapore | collected 2015-01
TTTCCTGCCGCTGTAAAAAATTTACAAAAAGTATTACCAAAGGGTATCAACTTATATCCTATCGGTAGTGCAGGTAAAAAAGAAATTAGTAGTGATATTGACGCACTAATAGACGCAGGCGAACTAATGAAAGCCTTTCCTGCTAAAGAATTAAAACTTAGTCGCAAAGCATTAGAAGATTATTTTAAAGATAAGGGTTTACCAGCAGCGCGTACAGGTGTAAGTATACACGTGGGCGTACCAACTGGTTTAGGCGACGATATTGTTCAAGTTGATTTGATGGCAGTTGAAAATGCCAAAGCAGCAGTACCATTACATACACATGATTATACTGATCCAAACATGAAAGGCGGTACACTACATGGTATGTGGGCAGACCTTGCCAACATGAGCAGAATCGAAGGACATCAAAGTTTAATGATGAGCCCATATAAAGGACTAGTAGATCGTGAAACAAAAGAATTAGTAACTAGTGATAAAGATAAAATCGCTAAAATCATTATAGGTCCAAGTGCAAGCGCAGATGATATGGGTAATCCTACAAAGATGATGAAGGCACTTGAGAAATACCCTGAGAAATACAAAGCAATCAAAGACAAATATTTTCCAGATCAAGTTAATGAAGCAACAGATGTAGGTCGTAAGTATCAGCACATAGAAGATTTAATATTAAGTAATGGTAGTCATGGTGGGTTACACGCAATAGAAAGATTACGCGACATGGCAAAAACAGGTGGCAGTCTTGAATTGAAGTGGGATGGTATGCCTGTTGTATATTGGGGTCGTGATGAAGAAGGTAACTTCATGATGATACCAAAAAATGCATGGGCTTATTTAAAACGTGGTCAAACACAAACAAAGAGTGGCGCACCTACTGCTACTAAATCACCACAAGATGTTGCCAAATTTGTATTAGGTACAGGTAGTGGCGATCCTAAAGAACGTGCAAAATTTGCAAAACAATTTGCAATGCTATGGCCATACTTTGAAAAGATTAGTCCTAAAGAAGGATTTATTGAAGGCGGATTATTGTTCTATCCAGGCACTAAGCCAGATGGTCAAAGTGCTATGCCTGTATTGAATAAAGAAACAAACACTTATGACTTTCAACCAAACATTACTCAATTTCATATTCCAGCAGATAGTGATTTAGGTAAGAAGATTAGTAAAGCAAAAGTAGGTGTTGCTGCTACAGGCTATTATCCTACACTAGGATCAAGTGATGAGCAGCGTTATCCAGACGCAGCAAAATTAAGCACACCAGACGTATTAGTTCAAGGTACTACATTCGTACAAGACCCAGTAAAGGTCGATACGAAAATGCTTGATAATGCTGAAAAGTTTATACAGTCACATGCAACAAAAATTGACAATTATCTTAAACCAAAGCCTGGTTTAAGTAAACCAGCAGCAGAATTATATTCTTATCTTAACGACCACTTACGCAGAGATGGATTGATGCGTGATTTTCCTAACTGGGCAAAAGAAAATCTAAGTGCTAAAAAAGCAGAGACTATGCTTGCTGATAAAGAAGGCATGTTAGCAACACTGGGCGCTATCGAAGTATTAAGCAGAGAAAAAACTAATTTCATTAATCAACTCAATCAAATGAGTCATGGTGGAATCAAACAAACTAAGCCAGAAGGATATGCGCAAGCACACCCAGGACGTAAATTCAAGTATGATATACCGGGACAATTTATTAAAGTTATTGATCAACCAACATGGAGTCCTAAGTCAAGTGCTGTAAGAGAAGATAAGACAGCAGGTAAAAAGGCTGTGATTGGTTGGGGTCGTGGCATGGGTCATACTGGTCATGATGCATTAGCCAACGCAGTAATACACCAAGCAGAGCGCACAGGTGCAACTCCATTCTTTGTAGTATCACGTAGTTTTGGCAAAGATGATCCTATACCACCTGAAATGAAACTACAAATGTATCAAAAGAAGTTTCCTAAATATAAAAACATTTTTAGTTTACCAACAGCAGATAAGCCAACATTGAATGATGTATTAACAGATTTAGGTAGTAAGGGTTACAAAGATGTAGCACTTGTTGTTGGTGCAGACCAAAAAGAAGCGTTTGGTTATTTACTAAAGCCAGCAAAGAGTACAGGTGTTGAACCATATAAGTCATTTGGTTTAGACAATTTAACTGTAATGAGTAGACAAGATACCAAGGCTCCTGGTAGTGATCCAAGTAGTAAGGATTATCATGAGGGCCCAAGAGCAACGCCAATGCGTCAAGTGTTAATGGACCCAAGCAAGAGCGAAGAAGAACAATTTAAAGTTTGGCGTGACGCCATGAGTTCGTCACTAAGTGATGAAGAAGTGTTGGATATGATGAAGTTAGCAAAAGACAACCTAATGAAATTCAATATGCCAAAACCAAAAGCAATTAAGAAATTAAAAGAGTTTGTAGATAAAATTAAACCATTGCTGTCTAACGCAACAGTAGAACAAAAGCAAAAACTGTTGAAAATGCTTGAGGCAGCAAATGCAGCACAACAAGCAGCAATTGCTGTCAATATGAAAAAGCGTGGTAAGAAGCCTAAAAAGTCTATTAAAGAAGTTGAACCAGGTGGACCAGTAACATCGTTGATTGCACGTAGGGCTCAAAAAGTCCCACCAAGTCAGGGCCCAACTAATGAGTCGGTAGATTACTTGCCAGAAAAATAATTCGTAGCCTCTATAACTATGTAAATATCTTTACATTTTGAGAGGATAACATGGCAAAAAATAAAAAGGATGAAAAGACTGTACCAGTAGAAAAGGTAAAAGAAATAGTAGAAGCACAAGGTGCTACAGGACCAGCAGAAACACCCGCTGCTCCAGCCCAAAATCAAGTTCAAGTAAATGTAGACTTTCTTAAGACTACCAGAGTTCATATAGCAATGCCATGTTACGGTGGTATGCTTACTGAGTCTACATTTATGAGTTTCATTAAGTGGGCAAACACTGCTCGCCAATTGGGCATTGATTGGACACTTGAAACAATGGTCAACGAAAGTTTGATCAGTCGCGCACGTAACACATTGACTGCCAAGTTCTTAGACATGCCAGACGCAACACACTTGTTCTTTGTTGACGCTGACATTGGTTGGGAACCATGGCACTTGCTAGTTCTATTGAACAGAAATGTAGATGTGATTGGTGGTCTGTATCCCATGAAGACTATGCCTATTAAGTGGGTAGTCAACGGGTTTGAGGGTGCAGAAGAAGGCCCAGACGGTTTACAAGAAGTTAGCAAGGCAGGTACAGGTTTCTTATTGATGAAGAAGCATGTATTTGACAAGATGAAGGCTCACCCTGCTGTGAAGCAGTATAAGAATGACATCGGCCTTGATCCAAAGTATGATCAACACTTAAAGACATATTTTGATACAGCAGTTCGTCAGAATCGCTATTATTCAGAAGATTGGACTTTCTGTGAAAACTGGCGCGATTTAGGCGGTCGTATCTGGGTTGATAAGCGTGTATTACTACGCCACAGTGGTAGTTATGTATTCTGTATGGAGAACCAACAATATCTACAAGAGAACATTGGTCCTATATACGTAGACACTAAAAAGCAACAAGGCTTTACGTTTAAAGACAAAGACGGAAACGATGCACGATAACAACTAAGCCCCGAAAGGGGCTTTTTTGTATATGTCTATTCCGTAAAATTGATAAATATTAATATACGGAATTAGACCCATGAAAATCAATCAAATTGTTGAGTCTGCAACCACTGCAGGCAGTATTGCTACTGTAGCAAGCCCATTAGGCGCTACACATTTACGCACACAAAAACCACCTAAAGCACCAAAAGTTGTTAAGGGTAAGAAGTATGCCAACACACTAAGTGAAGGTGAAATCAAGCGTATTGCTACAGATATGGATGAACTCTCAGATGCAGCATTTAAAAAGAAGTATGGTAAAACCAAACAAGAAATGCGCGCCAGTTTGAAAGAAGAAAAGATTGCTGAAGCAGATTTGATTGTTGTTCCTGGTATGCGCAAGAGTAAAGACAAGAGTTTTATTCCACATAAAGAAGATCGTCGTGACCACGAAGTAGAAATGGCACGTAGTGATTTATATGCAGCAGCAAAAGATGCTATGCGTATTTTCAAATTATTAAAAGATCGTAGCGAAGATGATGGTATTATGGGCTGGCAGCAAAGTTATATTACACTTGCTAGCGATTATCTAAACAGCGTAGCAGATAGTCTAGAATATCAAATGAACATGTATGAAATGACAGGCGGTGTTATCGCTGGTGGCATGAGTAATTTTGAAGAAGGTTTAGAAGATGAACCTCCACCAAAAGAAGGCTCACTAGAATATAGAGCATTGAAAAGAATGAAGGGCCCAACTCAAGAAGATGCTTTAGAAGCATTAGTTATTGAAATTGGTTTAGATAGATTTAAAAGAGAAAACAAACTTTATAGAGAATACATACCTGCATTAATGCATCATTATAAAAAGCAAGGTGTAGCGGAAGAACAACTTGATGAATTAAAAAAATCAACTATCAATGATTATCTGTCAAAATCTTCAGCAGCAGTCAGAGGCGGTAGACAGGAAGTTGCTAAAAAGGTTCCTAGTTGGAAAGTAGCAGCGGGAAAAGTTAATCCTAACAGCGAATTAAGCAAGTATGCGAAAATAAAAGCAACCGATCAATCAATGCAAGCAACAGCAGAAGGTCGTTATTATGATCCAATGGGTGATGAGCGTAGAGAACAGGATGCAATGGATCAAGAGCGTAGAGATTTCAAGCGTAAAGAAATGGAATATGAACTACGCAATGAACCTAAGAATAACTATGCCGTACATATAGATGGACGCTCATGGAAAGTATTTGGTGACAAAGCACACGCTGAAGCAGTAGCAAGAAAGTTACGCATGAAGGGCAAGAAGGCAGAAGTAAAAATTACTGGCGCACCAGTCAGCGAAGCCAAAGCACACAAATGCCCAGAGTGCGGCGGTGAAATGGTAAGCGAAGAATTGATGAATGAAAAGAAAGATGCTTGCTATTACAAAGTCAAGAGTCGTTATAAAGTATGGCCAAGTGCATATGCCAGTGGTGCATTAGTTAAGTGCCGTAAGAAAGGTGCTAGCAACTGGGGCAATAAGAGCAAGAAATGAGAGCAAATGAATTTATAACTGAAGAACTCGCAAATGAAAACCTACGCAAGTGGTTCAAAGAAAAGTGGGTTCGTTTTGGACCTGATGGTAAGATCAAAGGTCCATGCGCACGTGGTAGCAGCAAAGAAGGTAAGCCAAAATGTTTACCACAAAAGAAAGCACACAGTTTAGGAAAAAAGAAAAGAGCAAGTGCCGCAGCACGTAAGCGTAGAGAAGATCCAAATCCAAATCGTAGTGGCAAAGCAAAGAACGTTGCCACTAAAAGTAAGAGAGACTAAACATGAAACGCAGTAATATATTAGCAGGTATAGACTTTGGTTACAGAAACGAATACGTTACAGAGTCAAAACTTTTATTAGAACATAAGAGAATTTATAACTTATGGGAAAGTGCTGGTCGTAAGATCGTAGAAGCACAACTTACTGCTGATCAGATCAATCAATTATTTGCTAACATTGAACAAGGTGCAACTGCTGCAGGTGGTAATCGCACACTAATTGGTAAAGGCAAAGATGCTGCTACTGCTGCTTACGATGCTTGGAAAGGTATTAAAGACAAGGTTTATAATAGTGGTCCAATGAAAAACTTTGCTGCTGCGTATGATGCGCAAGCAGAAAAGTTAAAGCAAGCAACTGGTGGTGATCAAGGTCTATTTAAGTATGTTCAAAAATATAGAGATTTTGCTGAAAAGAATCCTATCATACAAGGCTTCATATACACTGCATTACTTGGTGCTGTAGGTTTAAGTGGCGCAGGTGCAGGCGCCGCTGCTGGTGTAGCATTATTTAAATTAGTAGATCAATTAATTCAAGGTAAAGATATACGTTCAGCAATTTATTCAGCAGCGAAAACTGGCGCGTTGGCATATGGTGCAGGCAAACTTGGTGATTATATTTCAGACAAACTTGGCGGCAGCGCATCTGATGCTGTAGATGCTGCGCAGACTAGCGGAGATGTAGCAAAGGTTGGCAAGGCAGTTAAAGCAGCTAAAACTTTTAAACCCAAAATGGAATATGTTAACGGTGAATTAGTTGATATAACTCAAACTCCTGGATTTAAAAAAATCATCGCACAATACGGCGAAAAAGGCTATGATCTTGCTCTAAAATTGGGTGCCCATCAAGCTCGCGGTGGCACCATATCAGAAGCCACTATCGCATTCATATTCACTAGAATTGACGAAGGTTTATGGGATACAATCAAAGGCAAGGCTGCACAAGTTGGTAAAAACTTAACTACAAAAATTACTGCCGACAAACTTATGAAGATGTGGAAAGCAGAAGGTAGTCCAAATGATAGTAAACAACTTGCATTTTTCTTAACTCAAAAAGCAGGAGTTGATAAAGGCATAGTTGATAAAGTATTTGCACAAATGAAGATTTCAACTGCGGACAAAAAACAACAAGCGATGAAACGTGCTCCTGGTAACTTTGCTAAACCAGCAGGAACTAAACAAGCAGGTCCAAAACAACCTAAATCAGCAGCACCTGCCCCAGTAGCCAAACCTGCAAGTAATGCCCCAGTAGCAGGTACTCGCCAACAAGGTGGCACGTTTGCTGCAAAGTCATTGTACAAAGAAGATAATGCAGAATTTAAACAAAAGATTTCAAATATAATTAAACAAAATCCAAAGGGTAGTGCCGCCGAAAAAATTATTTTAAATCGTTTTATGAGTACTCCAATGGGACAAGATTTATCTGGACAAGATTGGATTGATCAATGTGCTGTTTGGTTAGAAACAAATAAACAAAAAATAGAGAAACAATTTCCCGAACTAGATTTGTCTAATGTAGAAGATTTAGCAGCAAAAATGTATGAAGATTATCTAGCACATTTAGGACAATTAGAAGAAGCAAGTAAAGCAGAGATACGTGCCAACCTAGACCAAGACATTAAAGACTTTCTTAATAAGGGCGGAGAGATTGAAAAATTAAAACCAAATAAAGTAAGAGCAATACCTGGCATGGGTCTTGCTAGTAAGCATATTGGTACAGCAGGTGAGATCAATCGTAAGACACGTAGCAAAATGCTAGTTGGTAAGGGTAGAAACATACAAGGTAATAAACCAGTGGTAAACGTTGAGGGCTATAGCGCAGGTGCTAGCGGTGGTGCAGGATTAGGCGAAAAGATTAATACACCAGGCGGTATGGGTCAAAGTTATCGTAAGCACGGATCAGGTCCTAGCGGCTTAAGAAAGAAGAAAAATGAAACAGCAATACCAATGTTTACACCAGAAGATAAAATGGTTAATGCTAACGACCCAGGCAGTGATGGTTGGCGTGTATATAGTGCCAAACCAAGTGGTATACTAGAAGGGATTGTAAAAGAATATGATGAAAGAGATGTTGAACTTGTACTCGCTAGAGTTCCAAAAGGTTTAAAGATTGAAGATTTTTATCATAAGGCATTTAAAGAATGGTTGCTTAATAAGTATTATGGTCATGTTAAAAAAGCATGGGACGGTGTATGGCCTTTCTTTGCGCAAGAGTATAGAAAGAAACATAACATGAAAGAATACAAGCAATATAAGCATCCATCAAATGCTCCACTAAAACCTAAAAAGGATTATCAATTCTTATTAGGCGATACCGATTTGTTTGATAATATGTTAGCGGCTATGCCTAAAGGTTTAGATGCTACTGGAATTTATAATCAGGGCTTTAAAGAATTTGTTTATGCTAAATTTGGTAGTAAAGAATGGCCAAATTGGAAAAACATTCGTCATGTATATTGGGATGCATATGAAAAAGCAGGCCACAACAAACCACAAGGATTCTTTAATAAACTAAAAGCCAAAGTAGGATTAGATGAAAATCTATTAAACACATACGGAGATCAATTAGGTCTTGACGAAGATGTTTATTCAGATAGTTTGTATAAAGAATTTTTAGATAGTGATTATAATAAAAATCAAGGTTCATATATCGAAACACTGCGTAATCTAGGACAGTTTATGCGTAGTAAAGATATGCCAGAAGAAAAAGTTAAACCATTAATTCGTAAGTTAATTGCAAAACTACATCCATCTGGTATTAACGAAGAACAGATGCAACTTGCAGAATTAAAGTGTTGGGCAGGTTATACTAGAGTACGTGGTGTACCAGCAGGTGCCCCAGGTAGTTGCAAAAAGAAAACTAAAGAAAGTAGTATAATGAAGGGCTTGCAGGCTGAAGAAAAGGTCGATGAATATAAAGAAGTAGACAGTCAGCGTAAGATTGAATTTAATAAAGAAAATCCACCAGACTTATATTACTTGTATCAACAGTTTATACAGCGTATGTTAAATCCAGAAAACACAATTGATCCAAATGAATGGATTGATAAAGTAAACAAACATTATGGTTTAAATTATACTTGGAAAGATTATCAAAAGCGTGGTCATAACGATCATACCAACAATTGGCAAAAGATTGTAGACAAATATATTCTTAAAAAATGACACACTTAACAGATAATAATATAGGATACTTTAAACATTTATATAGAGCATGGCGTTGGGCATTAATACTGTTAGTACATGGAATATATCCAGAGATATATAAGACTACAGTAAGTGACGAGATTTGTAAAGGGAAAGTAAAATGAATTTAGCAGAAAGTTTAAAACATTTATTATCAAACAGTTATGCTTTTGTTATCAAAGCACAACAATTTCACTGGAACGTAGAAGGTCCAAACTTCCCACAGTATCATGAATTTTTTGGTGATCTATACAGTGAAGTCTATGCTTCATTAGATAAGACTGCTGAATATATCAGAACACTAGACGCCTATACTCCAGGTAGTATGGAACGTTTTATAGAATTAAGTGATATCAAAGGTCAAACTATGATACCACGTGCAGAGTTAATGTTTGCAGAAATTGGGGCAGACAATGAAAAGGTAATTAGTTGTTTACATGATTGTATGGAACATGCTAAAAATGAAAATAACTATGGTATAGAAAACTATATCGCAGAACGATTAGACGCACACGCCAAGCATGGCTGGATGATTAAGAGTGTGCTTAAAAAGGAGAGATCATAATGTCATCAGATTTATATAGAAAGTATATTGATATCATCAACGAAAATAGTCAGGAGCCACAAGTTTTAACTGAAGGCATGCTTGATAAGATTGGTGCTATGGTTAAAGCAAAGGTCGTACCACAAGTTGAAAAAATGCTTGGTGGTAAATTAGAAGCAGTAAAAGCAGCAGTATTAAAAGCAACCGGCGGAGATACATCACTGTCACTTGATAACATTAAGAAAGCAGGAACTGTATTAAAGAACATGGGTCTAGAAAAATCACTTGCTGAAGCAGAACAACTAAATGAAGGCTTTTTTGATAAGGCAGCAGTTGCAGCAGTCAGTGGTTTAACAGCATATCTAATTGGTTGGTCAGCCCCATTAATACTTTTAACTATTGCTATTTTGTTGATGGTTGCCTAATGAAATGGTTATACGCGACCTTACTAACGAAGCAAGCCCAGATAGTTTCAGAGGCAGCATAAGCAAAGATCAATTGTTAAGCCGCCTCTGGATGAGCAAGGCATTAAGTAAAGTTGCACAGCCAAAATCAGCAGCAGTATTAGGTAGTTGGTATGGTGTGTTGCCATACATTCTAAAGAAAAATAATAACATAGACAAAATCTACGCTATAGACACACTACCCGACTGCCTTAAAGTCAGTCAAAAATTAAATCCTAATATTAAACATATAAACGCTGATTGTAATGATTTAGATTACAGTAGTGTTGATTGTGTTATTAATCCTAGTATAAACAATATTGAAGGTGATGGTTGGTATCATAATATACCTAAAGGTAAATTGTGTTTGTTCCAAACTGAAAATATTGAATTAGGTAATGGTTGCCCCGGTGATCTTAAGTCAATGAAACGTAAGTATCCATTGAGTAAATATATTATGTCTGATGTAGTCAAGAGCAAGGACAAAGACGGCACATTAGTTCGTAGTATGGTATTAGGATACAAGTAATGCGCAGTTCAGAATTCATAACAGAAAAGTGGAGTTCAAAGTATAAGCGTAGCATTAATTGCGCACACCCTAAAGGATTTAGCCAACGTGCCCATTGCCAAGGTCGTAAAAAGAAAACAAACGAAAACGCTGAAAAATTTATGACTAATGCATTGAAAAAAGCAGGATATGAATTTATTGGTAGTGGCTATGACGCACAAGTTTGGATGAAAGACGAAGGTACCGTAGTTAAGATACTAATGCCTAAAGAAGATAATAGTGCCCACGATACTTTTAAAACATTCTACGAATTTTCCAAGAAAAATAATTTACCAAATCTACCTAAGTTTAAAAAGGTTGACGGCGAAGAAGTTTATAATTTTAAAATAAAGGGCAAACCATTTGTTCAATACGGTATAGAACAACTAGAACCACTAAGTAAGAATTCACTAGAAGAATGGG